>Ga0116229_10002847_pt1 | contig 28271 bp, 21 predicted proteins | sample S1TSphgellanicum_3_FD_87313 | JGI IMG/M metagenome (GOLD analysis project Ga0116229, IMG submission 87313) | Host-associated microbial communities from peat moss isolated from Minnesota, USA - S1T2_Fc - Sphagnum magellanicum MG | ecosystem: Host-associated > Plants > Peat moss > Unclassified...
CACGACGTCGTCCTCGCGCACGTGGTTGCGGATGCGGTTGGCGGCCTGGACCAGCAGCCGGTCGCCGAAGGCGTGGCCGTGGGTATCGTTGGCCTGCTTGAAGCGGTCCAGGTCGATGAACAGGATGGCGGTCATCGTCTTGGTGCTGGCCGAGTTGGCCAGCTGCTGCGTGAGCAGCGACTGCATCGCCACCCGGTTGGGCAGGCCGGTCAGCGGATCGACGTAGGCCAGCGAATGGAGCTTCTCGTCGCGCTCGGCGCCGCTGAAGCCGGCGATCAGGCGGTTGGCCACGCTGCTGAGCATCTTGAGCTGGCTGGAGCCGAGCTCGGTCTGGGCCTGGTGGCAGGAGACCATGACGCCCCAGGCCCGGCTGCCGCGCGATATGGGCAGCGCGAAGTAGTGCCCGATGCCGTTCTCCTCGCGCAGGCGCGCCTCGAAGTCGGCGGGGAACGGCGACTGGGGCGACGTCTTGCGCGTGGGCGTGAGCGGGATGCGGCGCTTGAGCTCGGCGCTCATCTCCAGCTTCTGGCTGTCGATCCGGTTGCGCTCGCCCTTGCGGATCGTGAAGATGCGCATGGCATCGGCCGTGTCGGACTCGAACAGTCCGAGCACCACCACGTCGGCCAGCGTCACCAGGCGCAGGCAGCGCAAGGCGCTGCGTATCAGCGCGCCGACGTCGAGCTTGGTCAGCACGGCATCGTCCATCTGGGCCAGGATGCCCTGGACCGAGAGGCTCACGCCCAGGTGGTGCACCATCTCGTTGAACGCGCGCGTGAGCTCGGACACCTCGTCGCGGCCCTGCACCGGCATGGCCACCGCGAAGTCCTGCTTGGCGACGCGGCGCGTCGAATCGATCAGGCGTTCGAGGCGGCGCAAGGTGAATTCGCTCTGGATGGCCGCCATGACGACGGCGACCACCACGGCCACCGCGGCGACGACCTGCAGCAGTTCCCGCAGCGCCGGGGTCAGCGCCTGCTGGGCATGGAGCAGCGCGGCCACGGCGGCGATTGGCGCCAGCGCGAGCGCGACGAACTGCCCCATCGTGCGCACCCCGATGGCGCTGCGAAAGCCCCGGAACGGCAGCAGGCTCATGCCGTGCGGCCCTGGCGGCGCCCACGCGCGAACGGCCACGCCGGACCGGCAACGCGCGGGCGTGCCGATGCCGCGAACTGCGCGGCCCGCGTGCGGACCACCGTTTCCAGCTTTGCCAAGAACCCACTCCCGCTCAGACCGGAATGACCGGCGGATTGCCTACCAAAAGCTTATTCGGCAAGATTGCCGCGACTTGGATGGCACCGATCGCCGGAATTGGCTTGAAAAAGCCGCGAGTTGCGGACGCAGTTACACTCGTAACCACGCCACCTCTGGAGGAAACCACCATGACGATCAAGATCGGCGATACCCTGCCCGAAGGGAAGATCCAGGAATTCATCGAGGTCGAGTCGGAGGGCTGCTCGATCGGACCCAATACCTTCTCGGTGCACGACCTGACGCGCGGCAAGAAGATCGCCATCTTCGGCCTGCCCGGCGCCTATACGCCCACCTGCTCGGCCAAGCACGTGCCGGGCTACCTCGAACTCTATCCGGCGCTGCGCGCCAAGGGCGTGGACGAGATCTGGTGCTTTTCCGTCAACGACGCCTTTGTCATGGGCGCCTGGGGCCGCGACCAGAAGGTCGGCGGCAAGATCCGCATGATGGCCGACGGTTCCGGCAGCTATACCAAGCTGCTGGGCCTGGAGCTCGACCTGACGGCCGGCGGCCTGGGCGTGCGCGCGCAGCGCTTTTCGATGCTGGTCGAAGACGGGGTGGTCAAGCAGTTCAACCTGGACAAGGGCGGCAAGCTCGAAGTGAGCGACGCCAAGACGCTGCTCGGCCAGCTCGGCTGAGCGGGCCGCGGGCGGCCGTGCCGCCCGTCCGCCGGCGATCAGGCCGGCGGCTGGCGCGAACGCAGCACGAAGTCGCGCGGGCGAAAGCCCACCAGCAGCAGCAGCGCGCCGTAGCTCGCGCCGCCGGCGGCAACGACCAGCGCCAGCCACTGAACACGCCCCAGCACCCCGGGCGGCGCGGCCTGCGCGAACGGCAGCCGCTGCTCGATCTGTAACAGCACCACGGCCAGCCCGGCCAGCGCCAACGCGATGCGCCACGCAAAGCCGCGCCACTGCGCCCCGGGCGAGTAGATGCCGCGCCGGTGCAGGCCGCGCAGCAGCAACGCACAGTTGAAGAACGCACCCAAGCTGATCGACCAGGCCAGGCCGGCTTGGGACAGCCAGGGCACGAGGACGAGGTTGGCGACCTGGGTTCCCACCAGGACCGTGACCCCGATGCGCACCGGCGTGCGTATGTCCTGGCGCGCGTAGAAGCCGGGGGCCAGGATCTTGACGCCGATCAGTCCCAGCAGCCCGGCCGCGTAGCCGCGCAGCGCCGCGGCCGACTGGGCCACGTCGTAGCTGCTGAAGCGGCCGCCCTCGAACAGTGCGCCGATCAGGCCGTCGGCCAGGACCGCCAGCGCCAGCGCCGCCGGCAGGGCGAGCAGGCAGCTCAGGCGCAGGCCCCAGTCGAGCAGGCGGCCGTAGTGCTCCGGGTCCTTGGCCGCATGGGCCTCGGACAGGTGCGGCAGCAGCACGGTGCCGACGGCCACGCCCAGCAGGGCCGTGGGCAGCTCCATCAGCCGGTCGGCGTAGTAGAGCCAGGAATTGCTGCCGCTGCCCAGGTGCGAGGCGATGTTGGTGTTGATGACGAGGCTCAGCTGGGCCACCGACACCGCGAAGACCGCCGGCAGCATCTGGCGCAGGATGCGCCGCACGCCGGGGTCGGCGAACGAGCGGCGCACGGTGTCGATGCGCGGCAGCATGCCCAGGCGCAGCAGCGCCGGGACCTGGATGGCGAGCTGGAGTGCGCCGCCCAGCAGGACCCCGAGCGCGAGGACGAGGATCGGCGGGTCGAGCCGGCGCCCGACCAGCAGCGTGAGGCCGATCATCGACACGTTGAGCAGCACCGGCGTGAAGGCCGGGACCGCGAAGCGCCCGAAGGAATTGAGCACGCCCCCCGAACAGGCGATCAGCGACATGAAGAGGATGTACGGGAACATCCAGCGCGTGAGCAGCGTGGCCAGGTCGAACGCCCCGGTGGCGCGAAACCCCGTGGCGATCAGCGCCACCAGCACGGGCGCGCCGATGACGCCGAGGATCGATACGCCCAGCAGCACCCAGAACAGCGACGAGGCCACGTGGCTGAGCAGCACCCGCGTGCGCTCGAGCCCCTCGACCGTCTTGACCTCGGCGAAGATCGGCACGAAGGCCTGGGCGAAGGCGCCCTCGGCGAACAGGCGCCGAAGCAGGTTCGGGATGCGAAACGCCACGGTGAAGGCGTCCATCTCGATGCCGGCGCCGAAAGTGCGGGCGATCAGCAGGTCGCGGGCCAGCCCCGTGACGCGCGAGATCATGGTCAGGCCGCTGATGCGCGCGGCGGCGCGCAGCAGGTTCACCGCGTTTGCACCGGCGAGCGGCAGGCGCGCAGCCCTGCCGGCCGGGACCGCGGCGGGCGCAGGAGCCCCGGGCGCCGCGCTGGTCTTGAAAGCCTCATTCTGCTATAGTCTAAAGCTTTGCTGCGTTATAGCGAGGATTTGGCATGGCAAACACCAAACAGGCGAAGAAGCGGGCGCTGCAGGCACGCGCGCGCAATGCGCAGGGCTCGGCGCAGCGTTCGCGCCTGCGCTCGGCCATCAAGACGGTGCGCAAGGCCGTCGCCGCCGGCGACAAGGCGCTCGCCGCCGAGGCGCTGCGCCGTTCGACCAGCGTGATCGATTCGATCGCCGACAAGAAGCTCGTGCACAAGAACGCCGCCGCGCGCAACAAGAGCCGCCTGGCCGCCGCCGTCAAGGCAATGGCCTGAGGGCCCCTGCGCCCGGGGCCGCGCGCAACGCGCCGCGGCGCCCGGACGCGCGGCCCCGGCAGCGCCCGAGCCCGGAGGCGCTGGGCCCGGGGCCGGCGGCAAGCTGACCCGCATGCCCAAACCCGCTTCCAAGGTCGTCGTCGTCAATGACGACCCGCTCATCCTCAAGGAACTGCTCAAAGGCCTGAACGCGGCCGCCCGCGCGCTCGACAATCCGTTCGGCATCGCCTTCGTCGGCGCTGCCAGCGCCGACGAAGGGCTGGAGCGCATCGCCCAGGACGGGGACGTCCAGCTGGTGATCGTCGACGACAAGCTGGCCGCCGCGCTGCCGGCCCGCGCCGCGCCCGCCCCGGCGCGTGCCGGCAAGGCGGCGCGTGCCGGCAGGAGCGCAAAGCCGGCCGGCGGCGCCACCGCTGCGGCGAGCGCCAGCGCGGCGCCCGACCGCGGCAACCTCGTGCAGCGCATCTCCTTCCTGCGGCCCGAGATCGAGATCTACGTGCTGATCGAGAAGGCCAAGGCCGACCAGGTGGTCGACTCGCTGTTCGCCGAGGCCGTGAGCGGCTATTTCTACCGCGAGGAACACGACTACCGCGGCATGTTCCGCATCCTCAACGCCCAGATCGCCGAGCGTGCGCGCACGCCCTTCTTCGATGCGCTGCGCTCGTACGTGGCTTCGGCCAAGGACGCGTGGCACACGCCCGGCCATTTCAGCGGCGATGCGCTGCGCGGCAGCCCGTGGGTCGATGACTTCTACCAGTTCATGGGCGAGAACGTCTTCACCACGGACCTGTCGGTATCGGTCAAGGCGCTCGACTCCCTGATGGACCCGACCGGCGTCATCGCCGACGCCCAGCAGATGGCGGCCAAGGCCTTCGGTGCGCGCCGCACGCTGTTCGCCACCAACGGCACCTCGACCGCCAACAAGGTGATCCTGCAGACGCTGATCAAGCCGGGCGAGAAGCTGCTGCTCGACCGCAACTGCCACAAGTCCATCCACCACGGCGTGGTGCTCTCGGGCGCGCTGCCGGTCTACCTGGACTCGAGCGTCAACCGCGAGTACGGCATCTTCGGGCCGGTGCCGCACGCCACCATCGTGCGCGCGATCGACGCCAACCCGGATGCGCGCCTGCTCGTGCTCACCTCGTGCACCTACGACGGCCTGCGCTACGACATCGCCCCGATCGTGGCCGCGGCGCACGCCAGCGGGATCAAGGTCCTGATCGACGAGGCCTGGTACAGCCATGCGCGCTTCCATCCGCAGCTGCGGCCCACGGCCCTGGAGGCCGGCGCCGATTACGTCACGCAGTCGGCGCACAAGACGCTGTCGGCCTTCTCGCAGGGCGCGCTGATCCACGTCAACGACCCCGACCTGGACGACCACAGCTTCCGCGAGAACTTCAACATGCACACGTCGACGAGCCCGATGTACAGCATGATCGCCAGCCTGGACGTGGGCCGCCGCCAGGCGGTGATGGAAGGCTACAAGCTGCTGCAGCGCGTGCTGGCGCTGGCCGGCGAACTGCGCGAGCAGATCGACTCCACCGGCGTCTTCCACGCCCTGACGCTGGGCGAGCTGCTGCCCGACGAGGTCAAGGGCGACGGCATCCGCCTGGATCCGACCAAGATCACGGTCGACATCTCCGCCTGCGGCCTGACGGTCGACGAGCTGCGCGACGAGCTCTTCAACCGCTTCAACATCACGGTCGAGAAATCCACGTTCAACACCATCACCCTGCTGCTGACCATCGGCACGACGCGCTCCAAGTGCTCGCGCCTGTACGACGCGCTGCGGCGCATCGCCCACGAACGCCACGCGCCGCGCCGGCCCTACCGCGCCCCGGTGCTGCCGCCGTTCACCGAGCTGCACTGCCTGCCCCGCGACGCCTACTACAGCACCGGCGAGCTGGTCGGCCTGCTCGACGACAACGAGCAGGTCAACCGCGCGCTGTCCGGGCGCGTCTGCGCCGACCAGATCGTCCCCTACCCGCCCGGCATCCCGGTGCTCGTCCCCGGCCAGCTGATCAACGAGCAGGTGATCGAATTCCTGGTGCGCACGCTGCGCGTGCACGGTACGGTGGAGCTGCACGGCGTCGTCTTCCAGGGGTATCTTCCGGCCATCCGCGTGCTGCGCCGCGACGAGCAGGAGCGCCTGTGCGCGGACCGGGGCCGTACCGCGCCCGCCGCGGCCTCCCGCGCGAGCCCGGCATCGGCGCCCGCAGCAGCCGCGGCGCGGGCCCGGCCGGCGGCGCGGCGCGTGCGTGCCCCGGGCCCGGGCGCGCGCCCTGCCGCCAGCGACTGAAACCGACCGAGCGCGCGATGCCCGATCCGACGCCCCCGATCCGCCACTTCCTCCAGGTCGCCGATTTCTCGCGCGCCGAGATCGAGCACGTGATCGAGCGCGCCGGCACGATCAAGCAGCGTTTCAAGCGCTACCAGCCCTACCAGCCGCTCACCGACCGGACGCTGGCGATGGTCTTCGAGAAGGCCTCGACGCGCACGCGCGTGTCCTTCGAGGCGGGCATGTACCAGCTGGGCGGCTCGGTCATCCACCTCACCACCGGCGATTCGCAACTCGGCCGCGCCGAGCCCATCGAGGACACGGCGCGCGTCATCTCGCGCATGGTCGACGTGGTCATGATCCGCACGTTCGAGCAAACCAAGATCGAGCGCTTCGCGGCGTTCTCCCGGGTGCCGGTCATCAACGGCCTGACCAACGAGTACCACCCCTGCCAGATCCTGGCCGACATCTTCACGTTCGCCGAGCAGCGCGGGCCCATCGCCGGGCGCACCGTGGCCTGGATCGGCGACGCCAACAACATGGCCTACACCTGGCTGCAGGCGGCGCATGTGCTCGGGTTCACGGTGCACGTGTCCACGCCGCCCGGCTACCGCCTGGACCCGCGCCTGGCGCCGCCCGGGCCGCACTTCACGGTCTTCGACGACCCGCGCGACGCGGCACGCGGCGCCGACCTGGTGACCACCGACGTGTGGACCAGCATGGGCTACGAATCCGAGAACGCGCAGCGCCTGCAGGCCTTCGCGCCCTGGAGCGTCGATGCCGCGCTGATGGCCTGCGCCCAGCCCGATGCGCTGTTCATGCATTGCCTGCCGGCGCACCGCGGCGAGGAGGTCTCGGCCGAGGTCATCGACGGGCCGCAGTCGGTGGTCTGGGACGAGGCGGAGAACCGCCTGCACGTGCAAAAGGCGCTGATGGAATACCTGCTGCTGGGCACCGGGGTGCTCTAGGGACGATGGCGGCAGCGATGGATAACGGGAGAAGCATTGACGATGTCGACGGATAGCAAAACGAAAAAGAAGAAGCACGGCAGCGCGGCAGCCGCGGCCGGGGGCGTGAAGAAGGTCGTGCTCGCCTACTCCGGCGGCCTGGACACCTCGGTCATCCTGAAGTGGCTGCAGGACACCTACGGCTGCGAGGTCATCACCTTCACCGCCAACATCGGCCAGGGCGAGGAACTCGAACCGGCACGGCGCAAGGCGCTGCAGATGGGGATCCCCAAGGGCAACATCTTCATCGAGGACCTGCGCGAGCCGTTCGTGCGCGACTTCGTCTTCCCGATGTTCCGCGCCAATGCCGTGTACGAGGGCGAATACCTGCTCGGGACCTCGATCGCGCGGCCGCTGATCGCCCAGCGCCTGGTCGAGCTGGCGCGCAAGACCGGCGCCGATGCCATCTCGCACGGCGCCACCGGCAAGGGCAACGACCAGGTGCGCTTCGAGCTGGGCGCCTACGCGCTGATGCCGGAGGTGCGGGTGATCGCGCCGTGGCGCCAGTGGGACCTGCTGTCGCGCGACAAGCTGCTGGCCTACGCCAAGCAGCATGGCATCCCGGTCGACTTCAAGAAGCGCCGCGGCGGCGCGCCGTACTCGATGGACGCCAACCTGCTGCACATCTCGTACGAGGGCGGCGTGCTCGAGGACCCCGACTTCGAGCCCGAGGAGTCGATGTGGCGCATGACCGTATCGCCGAACAAGGCGCCGGCGCGCGCGCAGACCATCGAGCTGGGCTACGAGCGCGGCGACATCGTCTCGATCGACGGCGCGAAGCTCTCGCCCGCGCAGGTGCTCACCGAGCTCAACCGCCTCGGCGGCCTGCACGGCGTCGGCCGCCTGGACCTCGTCGAGAACCGCTACGTCGGGATGAAGTCGCGCGGCTGCTACGAGACCCCGGGCGGCACCATCATGCTCAAGGCGCACCGGGCGATCGAATCGATCACGCTGGACCGCGAGGTGCTGGCGCTCAAGGACGACCTGATGCCGCGCTATGCGCGCATGATCTACAACGGCTACTGGTTCAGCCCGGAGCGGCGCCTGCTGCAGATGCTGATCGACGAATCCCAGCAGCGGGTCAATGGCGTGGTGCGGCTCAAGCTGTACAAGGGCAATGTGCTGGTGACCGGGCGTCGCTCGGCGGCCGACTCGCTGTTCGACCCGGCCATCTCGACCTTCGACGACGACCGCGGCGCCTACAACCAGGCCGATGCCGAGGGCTTCATCCGGCTCAATGCGCTGCGCCTGCGCATCGGCGCACGGGTCGGCGCGCGCCGGCGCAGCGCCAGGAAGTAGCGCGGGGTCCGGCCGGCGCCCGCGCCGCGCGCGTGCGCCAGTCCGCGGCCAGGGCGGGCCGCCATCGGGCCGCCCTGGCCGCGACCGGGAGGCCGGCGGCAAACACGAAAGCGAGCAACACGATGTCGACGCCGGACCCCCTGCGCTTCTCCGACCTGGAACTGGGCGAGCCGCTGCTGCGCGCGCTGCGCGATGTCGGCTACGAGGTGCCATCGCCCATCCAGGCGGCCACGATCCCGCTGCTGCTGGCGCGGCGCGACGTGCTCGGACAGGCGCAGACCGGCACGGGCAAGACGGCGGCGTTCGCGCTGCCCATACTGGCCCGCGTCGACCTGGCGCCCGGGTCGCCCCAGGCCCTGGTGCTGGCGCCGACGCGCGAACTGGCCATCCAGGTGGCCGAGGCCTTCCAGCGCTACGCCACCCACCTGCCGGGCTTCCACGTGCTGCCCATCTACGGCGGCCAGAGCTACGGGCCGCAGCTGGCGGCCCTGCGCCGCGGCGTGCAGGTCGTCGTGGGCACGCCGGGGCGGGTGATCGACCACCTGGACAAGGGCTCGCTGGACCTGTCGCGCCTGCGCACGCTGGTGCTCGACGAGGCCGACGAGATGCTGCGCATGGGGTTCATCGACGACGTCGAGCGCATCCTGCAGAAGACCCCGCCGGAGCGGCAGATCGCGCTCTTCTCGGCCACGATGCCCGCCGAGGTCAAGCGCATCGCCAAGACCTACCTGCGCGATCCGGCCGAGATCACGGTGGCCGCCCGCACCGGCACCGCCGACAACATCCGCCAGCGCTACTGGCTCGTGAGCGGCATGCACAAGCTCGACGCGCTCACGCGCATCCTCGAGGCCGAGCCGTTCGACAGCATGATCGTCTTCGTGCGCACCAAGCTGGGCACCGAGGAACTGGCGCAGAAGCTGCAGGCGCGGGGCTTTTCCGCGGCGGCGATCAACGGCGACCTGCAGCAGCAGCAGCGCGAGCGCACGATCGGGCAGCTCAAGGACGGCAGCATCGACATCCTGGTCGCCACCGACGTGGCCGCGCGCGGGCTCGACGTCGACCGCCTGAGCCACGTGATCAACTACGACGTGCCGCCGGATCCGGAGAGCTACGTGCACCGGATCGGGCGCACCGGCCGGGCCGGACGCAAGGGCGAGGCGATCCTCTTCATCACCCCGCGCGAGCGCGGCCTGCTGCGCGCGATCGAGCGCGCGACGCGCCAGCCGGTGTCGATCCTCGAGCTGCCCACGGTCCAGGCGGTCAACCTGGTGCGCGTGGCGCGCCTCAAGGAGCAGATCACCGCGGTCCTGGCCGAGGGCGAGCTCGAGGCCTTCGCCGGCATCGTCCAGGAATACGAGCGCGAGAACGACGTCCCGGCGGTGCAGATCGCCGCGGCGCTGATGAAGATGACGCGGGGCGGCGTGCCGCTGCTGCTGCCCAAGGCCGGTGCGGAGCCGGCCGCCGGCGCCGAGCCGCAGCGCGCTGCGCCGCCCCCGGTGGAGCGCACGCGCGCGCGCGCGGCGCCCGGGGCGGACACTGCGGCGCGGATCGACGCGGCGGCAGTGGAGCGCCTGTCGCAGGCACCCAAGGAGGCCTATCGGGTCGAGATCGGACAGGCGCACGGCGTCAAGCCGGGCAACCTGGTCGGCGCGATCGCCAACGAAAGCGGCCTGGACGCCCGCCACATCGGGCGCATCGAGATCCTGGAGAAGTTCAGCCTGGTCGAGCTGCCGGTGGGCATGCCGGCGCCCGTACTCGAGCACCTGCACGGGGTGAACGTGGCGGGACGCCCGCTGCGGATCCGCGCCGGCGCCGCGATGTCGCCACCGCAGGCGCGCCGGGCGCGGGCGCAGCCGCCCGCGGCGCCGGCGGCCCGGGCCAAGCCCAGGGAAGTGCTGCATGCGCCGCCGCCGTCGCCGGACCGGGCTCCCAGCCGGGCGCCCACGAGCCGCAAGGTGCTGGCGAAAAAAGGGAAGCGCTAGGGCGCCGACCCTCTCCCCCGGCCCCTCTCCCGCGCGGTAGCGCGGGAGAGGGGAGCTTGCTGCGCTTGCTGTCGCAACGCGAAGAAAGGGGAACGCTAACACTCCCCTCGCCCGCTTGCGGGAGAGGGGCGGGGGGTGAGGGCCAGCATGCCGCTGTCCCCGACTATCCTTACCTCAGGCTCCAGCACGATCCCGAATACCCCGTACACCCGGTCCTGGACCTCGCGCGCCAGCGCCAGGACCTGGGCGCCGGTGGCGCCGCCGCGGTTGACCAGGACCAGGGCCTGGTGCTCGTAGACCGCCGCCGGTCCGCGCGTCACGCCCTTGAGCCGGCAGGCATCGATCAGCCAGCCGGCGGCGATCTTGTAGCGGCCACCGGCCAGCGGATAGCTGACGAGCGAGGGAAAGCGCTCGATCAGCGCGCCGTGCTCGGACCGGCCGATGATCGGGTTCTTGAAGAAGCTGCCGGCGTTGCCCAGTTGCGCCGGGTCGGGCAGCTTGCGCCGGCGCAGCGCACATACCGCCTCGAAGATGTCCACCGGGCCGGGCGCAGCGGCGGCGCCGCGCGCCGCCAGCTCGCGTTCGAGTTCGCCGTAGCCGGTGAGCGGCTGCCAGTTGCGCGGCAGGCGCAGCGTGACGGCCATGATCACGCGGGTGCCGTCGGGGTCGCGCTTGAACACGCTGTCGCGGTAACCCAGGCCGCATTGCTCCGGCAGCATCTCGCGCAGCGCACCGCTGGCCGACTCCCATACCGTGACCGAATGCAGGCGCTCGGCCAGCTCGAGGCCGTAGGCGCCGATGTTCTGGATCGGGGCGGCGCCGGTCAGGCCGGGGATCAGCGCCAGGTTCTCCAGGCCCGGGCGCCCGGCGCGCACGAGGCGTTCGACGAGTTCCGGCCAGCTCTGGCCGGCGCCCACGCGGATCAGCCAGGCATCGCCGTGCTCGGGCAGCTCCTCCAGGCCCGGCACCGCCACCTGGACCACGAGGCCGTCGAAGTCGCCCGCGAACAGCACGTTGGAGCCGGCGCCCAGCAGCAGGCGGGGCAACGCGCGCACGCGCGGATCGTCCGCCAGGGCCTGCAGGTCCTCGACCGCCGCGATGCGCGCGAACCACGCCGCGCGCGCGTCGACGCCGAAGGTATGCAGCGACTTGAGAGAAACGCGCTCCTGGAGTATGAAAGGCATTTTCTATTATAAAAGAAGCGCCCACCCCGGGCCCGCCGATGGGAGAGGGTGAGACCGCTCGACAATCTTCGTCGTGATTTTCTACAGGATCAACCGGAGGCCCCGTGCCCAGCTTCGACGTGGTGTGCAAACCCAACCTGGTGGAGGTCGGCAATGCCGTCGACCAGGCCAATCGCGAGATCTCCACGCGCTTCGACTTCAAGGGCTCGGATGCGCGCGTCGAGCAGCAGGATGACGCCAAGGGCTGCGAGCTGACGCTGTTCGCCGACGACGACTTCAAGCTGGGCCAGGTGCGCGACGTGCTGCTGGCCAAGATGGCCAAGCGCTCGGTCGACCTGCGCTTCCTGGACCGCGAGGCCGAGCCGGAGAAGGTCGGCATGGACAAGCGCAAGCAGGCCATCAAGGTGCGGGCCGGGCTCGAGCCGGCGCTGGCCAAGCGCATCGTCCAGATCGTCAAGGACAGCAAGGCCAAGCTCACGGCGAGCATCCACGGCGACGCCGTGCGCGTTACCGGCGCCAAGAAGGACGCGCTGCAGGAATGCATGGCCCTGCTGCGCCGCGAGGTGACCGAACTTCCGGTCAGCTTCGACAATTTCCGCGACTGAACGCGCATCATCCGGGCAGATGGTCGGCCTTTGCACCATAATTCGCCTGCCCGTAGCTCTCAGCGGATAAATGGGGGGCTTTTACCTATCACGTGTTTGCGCGGTTGCTTTTTTCGAACGTATAATGCGTTCGCATGAGCACCGTCTTTCGTCACTCGCGCCCCAACCGTACCTACCTCGCCCGGCTCATCGAAGCGAGCAGGCAGGACGGCCTGATGTCACCGCAGGCACCGGACGTCACCACCGCCCGCGGGCGGGAGGCCCCGTCCGATCCGCCGCCGCCAAGCGCACCGGAGCCTGCCGCGCCGGCCAGCAGCTCGGTGCTCGAGGAGCGCCATCCGGACATCGCCAAGGCGGTATCGCTGCTCTGGGGCTATCCCGAGATGAACGAGTATTTCGACCGCCTCTGGCTGGCCGAGGGCGGCCAGGGTCCGATCGATCCCGACGCCATGTCCGAGCTGATGCTGCTGGCGCGGGTGCACCAGGTGCTGGTCCCCCAGCGTCCGGCGCGCAACCTGGCGCGGATCTACGGTGCCAGTCGCCTGCACGAACACAATCCGGTCGCACACGACCCCTGGGCCGAGGTCCCGCATCGGCGTTGAGCCGCCGGCACCCATCCGCGGCGCGCCGGCAGCGGAAAAAAACGGGAGACCCAAGGGTCTCCCGTTTTCTTTCTTGCCGGGTGATCGTAAGTGCCGGTCTTCAGTGCCGCACGAGTTCGAGCGCGGTCGCCGTCAGGTTCTCGGCCGTGAAGCCGAACAGCTTGAACAGTTCCGGCGCCGGCGCCGATTCGCCGAAGCGATCGATGCCGATCACGCGGCCGCGCAGCCCGACATACTGGTACCACAGCCGCGTCACGCCGGCCTCGATGGCGACCGTGGGCAGGTCGCTGCCGAGCACCGAACGGCGATAGTCGGCCGGCTGGCGGTCGAAGAGCTCCAGGCAGGGCAGCGAGACGACGCGCGCGGCGACGCCCTGGGCCTCGAGTGCGCGCGCCGATTCGACCGCCAGCTGCACTTCCGATCCCGTGGCCAGCAGCACAACCCGCGGTGCGCTGGCCGGTTCGACCAGGATATAGCCGCCGCGCTCCGCGCCGGCAATCTGCGCTGCCGTCTTGACGAGCGCCGGCAGCGCCTGGCGGGTCAGCAGCAGCGCGCTGGGGCCGTTGCGCTTCTCGATCGCGTGCTTCCACGCCACCGCCGTCTCCACGACATCGCAGGGGCGCCAGACGTCCAGGCCGGGTATCAGGCGCAGGCTCGAGGCGTGCTCGATCGGCTGGTGGGTGGGTCCATCCTCGCCCAGGCCGATCGAGTCGTGCGTGAATACGTGCACGACGCGCAGGTTCATCAGCGCCGACATGCGGATGGCGTTGCGCGAATAGTCGGAGAAGGTGAGGAAGGTGCCGCCGAACGGGATCAGGCCGCCGTGCAGGGCCACGCCGTTGAGCACGGCCGCCATGCCGAACTCGCGCACGCCGAAGCTCAGGTAGTTGCCCGGCTGCGCCGCGGTGAAGGTGGTGGCATCCTTCCAGTGCGTCAGGTTGGACTCGGTCAGGTCGGCCGAGGCGCCCAGCAGTTCGGGCAGTTCCTTGGCCAGCGCGGCGATCGCGCGCTGCGAGGCCTGGCGCGTCGCGAGCTTCTCGCCCTTGGCGGCGGCCTGTTCGATGTACTCGCCCAGGTGGGCGCCGAAGGCCGCCGGCAGGTCGCCGGCCATCACGCGCTCGAACTCGGCCGCCTCGGCCGGGTAGGCGCTCCGGTAGGCGGCCATGCGCGCGTTCCAGGCGTCCTGCGCGATCTTGCCGCGCGGCCGCGCGTCGAGCAGCGCGTAGACCTCGGAGGGGATCTCGAACGGCGCATACGGCCACTTGAGCTCGGCGCGCGCCCGCGCCACGCCCTCGACGCCGAGCGCGGCGCCGTGGACGCCGGCCGTGCCCGCCTTGTCCGGGCTGCCCTTGCCGATCACCGTCTTGCAGGCGATCAGCGTCGGGCGGTCGGAGCGGCGCGCGCGCGCGATCGCCGCGCTGACGGCGGCCACGTCATGGCCGTCGACGCGTTCGGCGTTGAAGCCGTAGGCCTTGAAGCGGCCGATGGTGTCGTCGGTGAACCAGCCCTCGACCTTGCCGTCGATGGAGATGCCGTTGTCGTCGTACAGGCAGATGAGCTTGTTCAGGCGCAGCGTGCCGGCCAGGCTGCAGACCTCGTGCGAGATGCCTTCCATCAGGCAGCCGTCCCCCAGGAACACATAGGTGTGGTGGTCGACGATGGCCGCATCGGGCTTGTTGAAGCGCTGGGCCAGCACGCGCTCGGCCAGCGCCATGCCGACCGCGTTGGCCAGGCCCTGGCCCAGCGGGCCGGTGGTCGTCTCGACGCCCGGTGTCACGCCGACCTCGGGGTGCCCCGGGGTCTTGGAGTGGAGCTGGCGGAAGCGCTTGAGCTCCTCGATGGGCAGCGCGTAGCCGGCCAGGTGCAGCAGCGCATACTGCAGCATCGAACCGTGGCCGTTGGACAGCACGAAGCGGTCGCGGTCGGCCCAGTGCGGGTCGGCGGGGTTGTGCTTAAGATGGTGCTGCCACAGGGCGATGGCGATCTCCGCCATCCCCATCGGCATGCCCGGGTGGCCGGAATTGGCCTGCTGCACGGCATCGACCGCGAGCATGCGGATGGCGTTGGCGGCCAGCGCCTCGCCGGCCGGGCTGGCCGCGGCGGCGCCTGCCTGGGTGGTCTGTTGCGTCATGTCTCCTGCTCTCCTCAGTGGCGCCCTAGCGCCTTTTTGCGCCGTTCGATCAAGCGCCAGATCAACGGTGTGAATATCAGCTGCATCGCCAGCTCCATCTTGCCGCCCGGCGCGACGATCGTGTTCGGACGGGACATGAACGAGTCGTGGAGCATCTGCAGCAGGTAGGGGAAGTCTATGCCCTTGGGGTTGGCGAAGCGGATGACCAGGAAGCTCTCGTCGGCCGTCGGGATCTCGCGCGCCTGGAACGGGTTGGAGGTGTCGACCATCGGCACGCGCTGGAAATTGACGTGCGTGCGGTTGAACTGCGGGCAGATGTAGTTCACGTAGTCGGGCATGCGGCGCAGGATGACGTCGGTGACGGCCTCGGTCGAATAGCCCCGGCTGGCCTTGTCGCGGTGGATCTTCTGGATCCATTCGAGGTTGATCACCGGCACCACGCCCACGAGCAGGTCCACATGGCGCGCGACGTCGACCTGGTCGGTCACCACGGCGCCGTGCAGGCCCTCGTAGAACAGCAGGTCGGTGTCGTTCTCGAAGCGCTCCCAGGCCGTGAAGGTGCCCGGCTCCTGGCCGTACGGGGCCGCCTCGTCGGCGTCGTGCAGGTACTTGCGGTGGCGGCCGTTGCCGGTCTCGGCGTATTCGCGGAACGTGGCCTCGAGCTCGGCGAACAGGTTGGCCTCGGGGCCGAAATGGCTGAAGTGGTTCTGGTTGGCCTTCTCGGCCTCGGCCAGCGCCCGGCGCATCTCCTTGCGGTCGAAGCGGTGGAAGCTGTCGCCCTCGATCAGGCCGGCCTTGATGTGCTCGCGCCGGAAGATCTTCTGGAAGGTGCGGGTGACGGACGTCGTGCCCGCGCCGGAGGAGCCGGTGATGGCGATGATGGGATGCTTTTCGGACATGGTGCGTTCCTCGATCAGTTGCCCGGCCGGAACAGGCCGCGCATGTTGAACAGCGGCGTGTCGGTCTCCAGGAATTCCGGACCTTCGGCGTGGTAGCGCTCGATGCGCTCGACCTCCTCGCGCGAACCGAACACGAGGCCGATGCGCTGGTGCAGCGACTCGGGCTGCACCTGCAGCACCGGGGCGACGCCGGTGCTGGCGCGGCCGCCCGCCTGCTCGATCAGCATGCCGACGGGATTGGCCTCGTAGAGCAGGCGCAGGCGCCCGGGCTTGCTCGGATCCTTGGTGTCGCGCGGGTACATGAAGACGCCGCCGCGTGTCAGGATGCGGTGCGCCTCGGCCACCATCGACGCGATCCAGCGCATGTTGAAGTCCTTCTCGCGCGGGCCCTTGCTGCCGGCCAGCGCCTCCTCGACGTAGCGGCGGATCGGCGGTTCCCAGAAGCGGCTGTTGGAGGCGTTGATCGCGAACTCCTTGGTCTGCTCGGGGATCCGCATCTGCGGATGGGTCAGCAGGAACTCGCCGATCTCCGGGTCGAGCGTGAAGCCGTACACGCCGCGCCCCACCGTGAGCACGAACATCGTCGTCGGTCCGTAGATCGCATAGCCGGCGGCCAGCTGCTGCGTACCGGGCTGGAGGAAATCGCGGTTCTCGGTGCGGCGCTTTTCGGCCGGTGCGCGCAGCAGCGAGAAGATGCTGCCCACCGAGACGTTGACGTCGATGTTGGACGAGCCGTCGAGCGGGTCGAAGGCCAGCAGGTAATCGCCCTCGCCGATGTTCTCGTTGATCCAGGGCTCTTCCATCTCCTCGGACAGCATGCCGCCGGTGTAGCCGCCCCACTGCAGGCAGCGCAGGAAGGTGTCGTTGGCCAGCACATCGAGCTTCTGCTGGTTCTCGCCCTGGATGTTGATCTCGCCGACCGAGCCGTGCAGGCCGCTGAGCGCGCCCTGCGCCACCTTGCGCGCGAGCACCTTGCAGGCCAGGGCCACGCCGAGGATCAGGCTGTTGAAGGTACCGGTGGATTGCGGAAAGCGCCGTCGTTCCTCGATCAGGAACTGCGTGAGCGTGATGGTCTTGCTGAACATGGTCGTGCCCTCCTTGTAGCGGCGCTCAGAACCCGTCCGGCCGCGTTATCGTGCAGTGCCACCGCCACCGTCACCGTGGTGCCATCGACGACGTGCCGCGCGCTTGCCTCAGATCATGCGGCGCGCGCCGCGGCCTCCCGATCTGCCGCCACGCCCGCGCCGGCGCCCTGCCCCGCAGCGGCAAGCGCGGCCAGGTCGCCGATGCCGACCCAGCGCTGCGCAAAACCCGACCGCGGCAGTTCCCAGGGTTGCTGCGGGTCACCCAGGTGCGGCACCAGCGCCGTGGCGCCGGAGAAGTCGTGGTGATCGGTGTAGAGGCTGGGCGTGGCCAGGACGGCCAGGCCGGCGCCGCGCGCCGCGGCGATGCCCACGGCGGAGTCCTCGATGGCGATGGCCTCGCCGGGGCGCAGGCCGAGCTGTTCGAGACAGGCCAGGTAGACGTCCGGGGCGGGCTTCTTGCGCGGTACCTGGTCGCCGGCGACGATGCAGGCGAAGGTCCCGGACCAGCCCGGCCCTAGCGCCGGGCGCAGCAAGGCGTCCAGGTTCTCGAGCGAGGTCGTGGTCGCGATGCCCAGCAGGACACCGGCGGCAGCGGCTTCGCCGATCAGGCGCCGCACGCCCGGGCGCAGGCGCGCCCCGCCTTCGGCCAGGTTGCGGGCGTACTGGGCGTTCTTGGCCAGGTGCAGGGCCAGGATGCGTTCATCGCGCATCGGCAGGCCGCGCTCGCGAAAATACGCGCCGATGCGCTCCTTGCCACCGGTCACCTCGAGCAGCTTGCGGTACTGATCGACCGTCCAGTGGGCGTCGATCCGGTCCTGGGCAAAGACGGCATTGAACGCGCAGCGGTGGAATTCCTCCGTCTCGGCAAGGGTCCCATCGACGTCGAAAAGCACAGCCTTTAGCATTGGCGTCACCGACTCTGACTCTGTCTCTAATACAAGAGGGGACCGTGCTTTTCCCGCCGGTCCGGTAGACCGGATGGGCACCCGGAGCTTATTCCCCCGCCGTAGCGAGGATTCTTGTTATATCCGAAAAAGCATTCTCAAACCACTATTAGATAAGGTCTAATAAATATTATTGAGCGATAGGATAATATCGCCTTATGTCTCGGCGCCAAACCACCATCCGGCAGCTCGAAGTCCTGGACGCCGTCGGGCGCGAGGGCAGCGTGACCGCTGCCGCCGTCGCCCTGCACCTGACCCAGCCGGCCGTTTCGATGCAGTTGCGCCAGCTCGAGGAACAGCTGCAGGTTTCGCTGTTCGAGCCGGTCGGACGCGGCCTGCAGATCACCGAGCCGGGCCGTGAACTCGCCGCCATGGCCGGCGAGCTGCTGTTGCGCCTGGACGATTTCGCCGAAGCCGCGCGCGAGCTGCGCGGCGTGCGGCGCGGGCGGGTGCGCCTGGGAATCGTCAGCACGGCCAAGTACTTCGCGCCGCGCTTGCTGGCGCAGTTCCTCAAGGCCCACCCGGGCCTGGACATCAAGCTCAACGTCTACAACCGCGCCCGCATCATCGATCAGCTGCAGAGCTACGCGATCGACCTGGGCATCATGGGCCGCCCCCCGGAGGGCAGCCAGCTGGTGGGCACGCCCTTCGCCCCCAACCCGCTGGGTATCATCGCCTCCCCCGCGCACCCACTATCGCTGCGCAACCAGATCTCGCCCGAGGACCTGGAACAGGAAAAATTCATCTTCCGCGAGCCGGGTTCGGGCACGCGCATCGCCATGGACCGCTTCTTCGCCGATGCCGGCATCAACGTCAACCCCATCATGGAGGCCGACAGCAACGAGACCATCAAGCAGGCGGTCATGGCCGGCATCGGCATCGGCATGCTGTCGCTGCACACGGTGCGCCTGGAGCAGGCCGCCGGGCGCCTGGTGGCGCTGCGCGTGGCCGGCCTGCCGCTGCGGCGCCAGTGGTTCGTCGTGCATTCGCGCCTGCGGCGCCTGACGCCCGCGGCCGAGGAGTTCCTGCAATACCTGCTGCGCGAGGCCGACGACCTCATGCGCGCCGGGCTGTAGCGCAGGCGAGCCATTTCCCCCACCGCGAGGCAACGGTCATGAACCCCCTTTCCTATGTCACCACCCACGCGGACGGCCCCTGGGCCACCTACCTGTCGCAGATCGACCAGGTCGTGCCCTACCTCGGCCGCCTGGCGCGCTGGTCCGAGACCCTGCGCCGCCCCAAGCGCGCGCTGTGCGTGGACATCCCGATCGAGATGGACGACGGCAGCATCGCGCACTTCGAGGGCTTTCGCGTCCAGCACAGCCTCACGCGCGGGCCGGGCAAGGGCGGCGTGCGCTACCACCCGGACGTCACGCTCGAGGAGGTGATGGCGCTGGCCGCCTGGATGACGATCAAGAATGCCGCGGTCAACCTCCCGTACGGCGGGGCCAAGGGCGGCATCCGGGTCGACCCGGCGCGGCTGTCGGAGCGCGAGCTCGAGAAGATGACGCGCCGCTACACGAGCGAGATCGGCATCATCATCGGACCCAACCAGGACATCCCGGCGCCGGACGTCAACACCAATGCCAAGATCATGGCGTGGATGATGGACACCTACTCGATGAACGTCGGTGCCACGGCCACGGGCGTGGTCACGGGCAAGCCCATCTCGCTAGGCGGCTCGCTCGGCCGGGTCAAGGCCACCGGGCGGGGCGTCTACGTGGTCGGCCGCGAGACCGCGCGCCGGCTGGGCATCAACCTGGACCACGCCCGGGTCGCGGTCCAGGGCTTCGGCAACGTCGGCTCGGCCGCCGCCGAGCTGTTCGCCGGCAACGGCTCGAGCATCGTCGCCGTGCAGGATCACACGGGCACGGTCTTCAATGCCGCCGGGCTGGACATCGCCGGCCTGATGGACGAACTGCACCGCAAGGGGGGCATCGGCGCGTTCGCCGGCGGCGAACGCATCCCGGACGAGCAATTCTGGGACGTGCCGACCGATTTCCTGATCCCGGCCGCGCTGGAGGGCCAGATAACGGCCGAGCGCGCGCGCCGCCTCAAGACCCGGGTCGTGCTCGAAGGGGCCAACGGCCCGACCCTGGGCGAGGCCGATGCCATCCTGGGCCAGCGCGGGATCACGCTGGTGCCCGACGTGATGGCCAATGCGGGGGGCGTGATCGTCTCGTACTTCGAATGGGTGCAGGATTTCTCGAGCTTCTTCTGGAGCGAGGACGAGATCAACCTGCGCCTGGAGAAGATCCTGGTGAGCTCCTACCGCCGCATCTGGGAAACGGCCGAACTGCACCGGATCCCGCTGCGCACGGCCGCCTTCGTCGTGGCCTGCGAGCGCGTGCTGATGGCGCGCGAGGAGCGCGGACTCTATCCGTGATCGGTCCGGATCACCGGTAGGCGGCTCGCCTTCCCCCGCCCGGCGGCGCCGTCATGGGACGGATTGGGCGCGATTGCCCGGCCTTTCGGCCGTATCGGTCCGCCGCCCCGCGGTTTAGTGTCGAAAGCCGGGTCTGCCTGCCTGCGGAGGGCCCGGCAACCTCGACGCGGGACCAGATGAAAGACATCGCCACCAAGGGCACCGAGTGCAGATCGCCGACGCCTTCCTGAGCGCCCGCCTGGCGCGCGTCTGGGTGCTGCTGCCGTCCACGGACGGCACGCCGGAGCTCATGGCCCGCTTGGGCCGCGATGGCTGGGAGTTGCCGCGCAGCTTCGCGTCGATGCGTGATCTGCTGGACGCCCTCGCCGCCGGCGCGCCGGCACCCGACGTGCTGGTGAGCCGTATCCGCCTGCCCGACGGGGACTGGTTCGAACTGATCCGGCGCCTGGCCGCCCGGCCCGATCCGCCGGCGCTCTACCTGGTGTCGCGCCAGCAACGCGCGGTGCTCAAGACCGCGCAGGCGCTGTGCGAGGCGCACGGACTGCAGTTGCTCGGGCACAGCGGCTTGCCGCTGCAGGTGGACGACCTGCTCGAGGCGCTCGAATCGCAGCGCCTGGGCAGGATCGTCGCGGCCGCGCCGGCGCCGGTCACGCAGCCGCCGGGCATCGCGGAGCTCGAACGGATCGTGCTCGACGAGCGCATCTGCGCCTACCTGCAGCCCAAGCTGCGGCTGGCCAGCGGGAAGGTCGTCGGTTTCGAGACGCTGATGCGCGCCACGACCCGGGAGGGCAGGATCCTGGGTGCGCCGCAGATCATCGAGCCGCTGGCCCACGCCGGCCTGCTGCCGGCGGCGACCCTGCAGATCTTCAACCAGACGATGGACTTCCTGCGCGCGTGCATGGCCGACGGCATCGTCGTCGGTGCCTCGGTGAACGTGCCCTTGAGCCTGATGTCCGATCCGTGGTTCTACGATTACATCGTCCATCGCGTCCAGGCCGATGGGCTGGACCCGAGCTGGATCACGCTCGAGATCACGGAGACCGAGGCCATGGCGGATGCGGCCGAGGTCATCGAGAATGCCGCGCGCATGCGCATGTTCGGCTTCAACCTGTCGATCGACGATTTCGGCACCGCCTACTCGAGCTTCGCGCAGCTCACCAAGATCCCGTTCTCGGAGCTCAAGATCGAACGCACGTTCATCACCGGCATCGAGACCGACCCGGCCAAGGAGGCGGTGGTGGCCGCCTGCGCGCTGCTGGGCCGGCGACTGGGCCTGAACGTGGTGGCCGAGGGCGTCGAGACCATGGCCGAACTGGCGACCGTGCGCGCCGCCGGCTGCAGCGATATCCAGGGCTACCTGCTCAGCCGCCCGATGCCCATCCCCGAAGCGCACACCTGGCTGCGCCTGCTCGTCGACCAGCGCTTTCCGCTGGCCGACGAGGCCGAGCTGGACGGCTGGGTTCCGGGCCCATAGCGCCGCCCCTCTCCCACTGCGTGGGAGAGGGGAGAAGTTCACCCCTCGCGCGCTGCGAAAGTTGGGAGCAGCGAGCTCCCCTCTCCAGCAGCGAGAGAGAAGAGTGGAGACAGAGGCGGTGGCTGCGCCGCGGCTTTGTCACCTGCGGCTGACGTTCGTGTTCTGAGCGAGCCGCGCCGCGACGTCTGTCTCCCCTCTCCCGCGCAGCGCGCGGGAGAGGGGCCGGGGGTGAGGGCGCGCAACGTGGCACCGTGCCAGAGACGCCACCCTCTCCCCCACCCCTCTCCCGCATCGCGGGAGAGGGGAGACAGAATCGGTGGCTGCGCCGCGGCTTTGTCACCTGCGGCTGATGTTCGCGTTCTGAGCGGGCCGCGCCGCGACGTCTGTCTCCCCTCTCACGCGCAGCGCGCGGGAGAGGGGCCGGGGGGTTGAGCCACGTGTTCCTGCCAAAACGGCATACGGACCATGGACCTACACAATAGCGACAGTTGTCATGGCCGCGGGAGGGGTGCGGGGGCGGAGGCGGGGTTTCGCGAGGCACTGCCTCGCGCCGCCGGAGCGACCGCGCCGTATTTGGCGCGGGCTATGGCGCCGCCCCTCCCTGCAGCCGATCCTCCCGCTCTTCGGTTCCAACGGGCACATCAACAAACGGCAGCGTTGCCGCCGCTCGGAGCCGTGGTCCATAAAGAGGGAACCATCAAGCGCACTACACTCAGCGCCCGATCCCACCAAAGGCGCCGCCGATGAACTGGTCCCCGCTGTTGCTGCTCGTCCACGTCACCTGCGTCGCGGTCTGGGTCGGCGGCATGTTCTTCGCCTACCAGTGCCTGCGTCCCGTCGCGGCCGAGCAGCTCGCGCCGCCCGAGCGCCTGCGCCTGTGGCGCGCGGTGCTGGCGCGCTTCTTCTCCTGGGTCTGGGTGGCGATCGTATTGATCCCCGCCACCGGTCTGACCACGATCGCGGCGATCGGCATGCGTGCCGCACCGCTGCACTGGCACCTGATGCTGCTCACCGGCAGCATCATGATCGTGCTGTTCGTGGTCGTCTTCTTCGTGCCCTACCAGCGGCTGCGCAAGGCCGTGGAGGCACAAGACTGGAAGGCCGGCGGCGCCGCGCTGGCACTGGTGCGGCGCCTGGTGGGCATCAACCTGCTGCTGGGGCTGTTGACCATCGCCATCGCCACCGGCGGGCGCCTGCTGGCCTGAGCCGCGCCACGGACGGCGCCACCCCGTGCCGCGCGCGGGCGCCGGCGTGCGCCCGGCTCACGCGGGCTTGTCGACGCAAAAGACGATGCGATCCCAGTAGTTGATGCGCGCCAGCTGGTCCGTGTACGGGCGCCGCGAGAACCACCGGCGCTTGCGAAAGCGCGTCCAGCCGGCCAGCGTATACGACATCAACTGCTGCGGGTGCGGCAAGGGAAAGATGCGCACCCCGTCGGCGAAGCCCGCCGCGCGCGCGATGCGGTCGATGTCCTCGAGCACCACGTCGCGTTCGATCCAGCTCGGATCGTGCTTCTTCTGCGCCTCGACGAAGGCGATGGTCTCGGGCGAGCTGCTGTGGCCGGCCCCGGGCTCGACGAAGATCGCGCGCCCGCCCGGGCGCAGCACGCGGTGGAACTCGGCGAATACCCTCGGGTAGTCGTGCATGTGATGCAGGGTGTCGTAGCAGAGCAGGTGCCCGAAGCTGGCCGCCTCGAACGGCATCGCGTGGCCATCGCCGTGGGCATAGCCCAGCAGCGCGGGGTCGACGCGGCGGTCGGCCGCGGCGCGCGCCGCCAGGCACGAGGCCAGGTCGCCGTGCACGTCGAACGAGACCGTGTGCAATCCCATGCGCGCGCACAGCTCCGAGATCCAACCCGAGCCGGCGCCGAAGTCCAGCAGCGGGGCATCCGCGGCATCGGGCTTGAGCAGCGAGGCCATGACGCCGAAATCGAAGAGCAGGCGGCCGGGCTGGCGGCCGGTGCCGAATGGTTCGGTCAGGGACGGATCGCCGCGGGCCCAGGTGCCGGGCACCGCCGGCACCGCGATGCTGTTCTTGACGGGCGCGGACATGCGGATCGTTCCTTGCGGTCGCTGGGTCGGAGTGCGGCGCCCGCAGTTTACCCAAGGGCTGTTCTTGCGCCCCGACCGGTCATCGACCGATGCAGCCAGGCCGGGCGCAGGCCCAGCCCATGAAAAAGCCGGGCGCACGGCCCGGCCTTTTGCTGACACAGAGAGGTACCGGTCAGCGGTCCTCGTACACGTCAGTTGTCCTCGTACACGATAGGCGGTTGCGTCGGGTCGTAGACGAAGATCGTGTAGACCTGCCCGGCGACCAGCGACGCGGATACGGTCTCGTTGTAGCCGGCGCCGACGACGAAGATGGAATCGGGCGAGTTCGTGTGCAGGACACCCTGGTACGCCGACCCGGTGCCGTACGCCACGTTGTCGCCCTCCAGTTGGCCATCGACATCGACGCTGACGCCGCCATTGGCCGTGATCGCCGCATTGATGACGCGAACGCTCGGCTCGTTGGCGATCAGCTGGTTGTCATCGGAGATGACGGTGACCAGCGGCTGGGCCACGGTCCCGTACACCAGCACGGTGTAGTCGCCACCCGAGGTCAGCGCCGTCGTCGGTATGCCCGAGGCAACGGGAACGCCGTTCACGGTAACACCGGTTATCTGCGTGCTGGAACCCGCAGTAAGGTTCACCGGCACGTAGGGCGTGTGCGTGGGGGCATACACCACGGGCAGGTTGCCGCCGGCAGCCAGCGTCGTCGACCCGACGTTCGTGGCACCGGTGACCGAGACCTCCACCGCCGCGTCGGCACTCACGGGCAGCGCGGAGAAGACGCGCACGCGAGCCTGGGTGTTGGCCACCGCCGTCGCCGCGCCGCCCTGATTGATCACGACCCCGTTGAGCAGCGCGCCGCCCTGCGTGCTGGTGAGCGCGATGGTGGCGATCTGTCCGGAGGCAAAGACGACACCCGACAGGTGCAGGCGAATGTCCGAAGGCGAGCCGGCCGGCGTGATGAAGATGTCGTAGGTGCCGGCATTGAGCACCAGGGCCTGGGACACCTGGGACAGCGACGAGATGGTGGCCGTCAGGCCGGACAGGGAATCTATCGAAACGCCGCCGGTCTGCTCCAGCACGTACACGTCGACCTGGCCCACGTCCGGCGATATGTTGGCGATGTCGACGGTCGCCTCGCCGGCGGGCGGGATCGAAAGGTCATCGGTTATCGTGGCGAAATAGATGCCGCTGCCCCGGTTGTAGGCGATCGTGGTGTAGCTCTCCCCGGTACCCAGGCCGACGTTCTCCGAGAACGACGACAGCCCGGTCCCGGCGGCCGTGAACACGCTCTCGGTATAGGTGCCGGGTGGGATCGAGACGTACGCGCTGGCGATGGCCGACTCCGGCGTGGGCGGTACCGCGGACGAGTTGTAGGTCTCGTTGAGGCTGATCTCCAGCGTCGAATCGACCGTGGAGGCGTTGACCAGGCGGATCAGGGCCGGGGTGGTGGTGCTGCCGCTGCCGCAGGCCGTGAGCACGGACAGCACGGTGATACCGACGAGGCCTAGCAGTATTCTCGAAGCAGATTGCATTTTTCTCAGCAGTCCAAAGGTTATCTCGCAAGGCATTGGCGCTTGCCTGCCAGGCACGGCGGGGCGCAAGGACACGCCAGCACGGGCACGGCCCGGCATGGCGGCGCACGGTTCGTCGAACGACAACGCCTCCCCGGCGCTGTCACGCAGCCCCGTCCGGGAAGCGCCCGGGTGCGGGGAGGCCCGATGGTACGGTAGAACGCGCGTCATGTTTTTCTGCCACGACCGACGCGCGCCGGAAGATCGTAACGAGCGGATACCGATGCTGGCCTCGCACCGCAGGAACCCCCGTGAACCGGCCAGCCACGGTGCCGATCGGCACCGATGGAAGGGTCTCACATACGGGTATCACATGCAGACGACCAGCATTGCCGTCATCCAGAGCGCGCATTCTAACAAGGTCCACGGCTCGGGTCCCGGAGCGCCGGTCCCGGGGGCGATGCGCCGCAAGGACGCCGCCGGTCGGATCGCGCTGCCGGATCGTTGCGCCGCGCGCGCCGGACTCCTACGATGGATGCGGCGGCAGCCACGCCGGGGTGGAAGGAAACGAGCGCATATGGCTTTTCGCAGCACCATCGGTCCGCGCAGCTTCGTGTTCGCGGATCTCAAGACCCTGCTGGCCAAGGCCGGCCCGGCGCGCTCGGGCGATGAGCTCGCCGGCGTCGGTGCGGCCTCGGAGCAGGAGCGCATGGCTGCGCGCCTGGCCCTGGCGGACCTGCCGCTGGCGCATTTCCTCGACGAAGCCACCGTACCGTACGAGGACGACGAGATCACGCGCCTGATCGTCGACACGCACGACGCCGCGGCCTTCGCGCCCATCGCCCACCTGACCGTCGGCGAACTGCGCGACTGGCTGCTCGGCCCCTACAGCGACACGGCGGCACTGGCGCGCGCGGCGCCCGGCATCACTCCCGAGATGGCCGCGGCCGTGAGCAAGCTGATGCGCAACCAGGACCTGATCCTGGCGGCCAAGAAGTGCGCGGTGGTGACACGCTTTCGCTCCACCATCGGCCTGCCCGGGCGCCTGTCGGTGCGCCTGCAGCCCAACCATCCGGTCGACGACGCGCGCGGCATCGCCGCGGCCATCCTCGACGGCCTGCTCTATGGCGCCGGCGATGCCGTCATCGGCATCAACCCGGCCAGCGACAGCGTACCGGCGATCATCGAACTGCTGGACATGATCGATGCGCTGCGCCGGCGCCACGACGTGCCCACGCAGTCCTGCGTGCTCACGCACGTGACCAACACCATCGCCGCCATCGAGGCCGGCGCGCCGGTCGACCTCGTCTTCCAATCGATCGCCGGGACCGAGCAGGCCAACGCGGGCTTCGGCATCGACCTCGCGCTGCTGCGCGAGGCGCACGCGGCGGCGCTGGGCCTGCACCGCGGCACGGTGGGCCAGAACGTGATGTATTTCGAGACCGGCCAGGGCAGCGCGCTGTCGGCCGACGCCCATCACGGCATGGACCAGCAGACCAGCGAGGTGCGCGCCTATGCCGTGGCGCGCGTGTTCTCGCCGCTGCTGGTCAACAGCGTCGTGGGATTCATCGGGCCCGAGTACCTCTACGACGGCAAGCAGATCATCCGCGCCGGCCTCGAGGACCACTTCTGCGGCAAGCTGCTGGGCCTGCCGATGGGCGTGGACATCTGCTACACCAACCACGCGCAGGCCGACCAGGACGACACCGACACCCTGCTCACGCTGCTGGGCGTGGCCGGCGTGAACTTCATCATGGGTGTCCCGGGCGCCGACGACGTCATGCTGCAATACCAGAGCACGTCGTTCCACGACGCGCTCTACGTGCGCGCCGCGCTGCAACTGCGGCGCGCGCCCGAGTTCGAGCAATGGCTGGAACGCATGCAGATCACCGACGCCGCCGGCCGCCTGCAGGGCGGCGGCACCGGACAGGGTCTGCTGGAGCACGCCCAGGCGCTGGACCGCGCCGCGGGCCCCGGCGCATGAGCCGCCGGGGCCCGACCGCGGTTGCGTCCCCGGCGACAGCGGCCCCACCGGCCGTTGCGGCGACAGCGTCCGATGCGGGTACGGCGGCGGTGGCCGCGCCGGCACCGGCCGGCGCGCCTGCGCCCCTTGCGCCGCGCGGCAAGGACGCGGCGCCGGCGCTGGTCGCACCCGACCCCTGGGACAGCCTGCGCCGCTACACGCCGGCGCGCATCGCGCTGGGGCGCGCCGGCGACAGCCTGCCCACTGCCGCACTGCTGGAACTGGGCGTGGCCCAGGCGCTGGCGCGCGACGCCGTCAACGAAGCCTCGCAGCAGCAGGCGCTGCTGGGCCAGCTGCAGGCGCTGGGCCTGGAGGCGATCGGCGTGCACGGCGCGGCGCGCGACCGCCCCGAATACCTGCGCCGGCCCGACCGCGGGCGCCGCCTCGACGCGGCCAGCCGGGCGCGCCTGCAGGCGCACCGCGAGCAAGCCGCGCCCGGTGCATACGACATCGTCATCGTGCTGGCCGACGGCCTCTCGCCGGCCGCCGCGCTGCACCACGGCCTGCCGCTGCTGCAGCGCCTGCTCGCGCGCCTGGCGCCGTTGCGCGTGGGCCCGGTGATCGTGGCCGACATGGCGCGCGTCGCGCTCGGCGACGAGATCGGCGCGCTGCTGCAGGCGGACATGGTGGCCATCGGCATCGGCGAGCGGCCGGGCCTCACGGCGCCCGAAAGCCTGGGCGTGTACCTCACGCGCGCGCCGCGCATCGGGCGGCGCGATTCGGAACGCAACTGCCTGTCCAACATCCGCCCCGAGGGCCTGGATTACGCGGCCGCGGCGCAGCGCCTGATGGGCTTGATCGAAGGTGCGAGGCGGCTGGGACGCACGGGCGTGGCGCTCAAGGACGAGAGCGGGAGCGTGGCGGCGGGGCTAGGATCGGCGACGCGGGCCGATGCGGAGGATCGGTTGGATGCGGA
>Ga0116229_10002850_pt1 | contig 28256 bp, 24 predicted proteins | sample S1TSphgellanicum_3_FD_87313 | JGI IMG/M metagenome (GOLD analysis project Ga0116229, IMG submission 87313) | Host-associated microbial communities from peat moss isolated from Minnesota, USA - S1T2_Fc - Sphagnum magellanicum MG | ecosystem: Host-associated > Plants > Peat moss > Unclassified...
ACTTGTCAATCTTCCTTATATTACTATGTGTTTTTGGTGGTGTTGCATGTTTAGTATTATGTGGTACAAAAAGTGCATTCCTTGCTTATGTAGTAGTCATTCCTTCTTCACACAACATCGTTGCTTTTTTTAGATTAAACCTAATATTAAACCTAAGGAGGTCTTCTTTAAGGAATGATGTCACATTTTTATCATATGCTTCGCCAAAAATTGAAGTCCACACAATGATAGAGTCGTCTGCATAACATATATGGTGGTGTACATAGTTTGGATCCTTCTGATCGCCACCTCTTTATGTTATTATAATGTTTACCACTTCATCCTTGTAGTCGCAATTATGAGGTATCATTACAAGTCCACCTAAACACAATAGTCAAAAAAATGTTTGTGGTTGGTACTTACAAACCATATGCCAACTTGTGAATCCATTCATAATAAACCTCCACCTTTTCAGTATCCTCTTATTTCATGTTCTTTAGCTCCATGTATATTTGCTTGTCATTTTGAGTCTTTTGACGACATTTACAAAATGCACGTGTAAACTTCAAAAAAGTATAATCAAGAAATTTTGACATGTAATTATGGCATTAGTCCAACGTTGCATTTTTTAGTGTATAACTAAACACATTGATGATACACTTTTCAGAAGTTTCTGCATTTGCCTTCATTGCAAAAGTCAACACTTTGACATGAACATCAAAGTCAACATCTTTTTTGAAATCAAGGTGCTTAACAACTACCCTATTTGGCCTCACAAAATGGCCATTTATGTGATTAGAGATTATTGCAATTATGATAGATGATTTTCGATATCCTCTTCTTAGATTTTCAACATATGTACTTATGTACCCTCTAGTAACTATTGAGCTCCTCGATGGTTCATCTGTAGTCACATGAGTAGTCATTATTGGATTAGTAAACACCATTTGGGGTGTCCCAACAACTTTAATGGTTGTTGTTAATATTCCTAAACTCCTACTCAAATTCCTTCCCACCGAAACCTTGCCTAATCCATGACCCAAGTTTGCTACAAATCCAATTAATACTCTGCCACTAACAAAATTTGTGTCGGGTGCAACAACAGTTTCCATTCCTGCGGTTGGTATTACAACATTAAGTGGTTGAGTAACCTCTATTTTAATAGGTTGTCTCTGAATCTTCACAACTACCACTTTTGACATTTTTTGTGAAGTTGAATTGATTCGAGTTTGATGATGCCCCATTCTATGGTTACCCATTGGTATCCTCTATGGTGCACAATGTGGATGTGAATACACCTCTAGTACTCTGCTCTTGAATTGAATGGATGGACGAATCGGTCGACTCTGTGGTCCCAATTGACCTCATAACTCCATGCCTTTCAATCTATTATGGACTATAGGAATTTTTGGTTTTTGCTCCTATGATTGATCCATTAATGTTCCAGCCACATTCTAACTCCACATGTTTAGCAATACTTGCTCTGATGTGAAAAAGCATAAAAGGACAATCCATGATTACATGTCTTTCTTCCTCACATAATGCATAAACTCTTGAAAGTAATTTGGTTACCTCTGAATCCACAAATTCATGATCCTTGGTTTTAGCTATATACCTTATTTGATCCAACATTAAATTTCTTAAATGTGAGTATGATTGTGGTACTTCATCCAACACATTCACCTAGGCCTTTGCATTTTTGGATGATCTTAGGTAGTTTTCCCCAATCTCCTCAAGCACATTGATATTGGTGTTTTTTTCCACCTCCTAGTCTTCCATTGGTTCATAATAATTTGGAGATACATATTGGTACACAAACTTGGATTGCATACCTCCTATATTATCCCATTTTTGGCTAGTCACTGATTCTAAACTTGAAATTTCTTGTGGCTAATTAGGTACTACAAAAGTCCCTACTCCATCTTAATCTTTGTGATTCTGAACCACAGATTGCGATTGAGAAATATATTGCACCCATTCATTTGCAATATATATTGTGTGAGTATTCAACTGCATCTCCCTCCGTGGAGATTGTCATGTGTAATTATGCCTTCTTTAAATACCACCAATCCATACTTCATGCCTTACCACCTCTTGTGGTCGAAATGACCCATGTTTTACAAGTCTTTCTTTTGTTCTTAGAATTCGTCTATCCAACATTAAATTCCAATATCAGGTTTTTGTAATTTCCACACATTCCCTTTTATTTTCATGATTTTTTTTGTTTGTCCCTAAAGACTTTGACGATTTGCCTCCAAATCCAATTGCTGATGTAAACTCCAAGTCACCATCTGATTCATCTTGTTTCACAATCCTTACGTCTTTAGAGTCTATAGATCACTTTACAATCCTTACAACTTCAACTACTTCAACCTCTATGATTTCTAACATACCCCTTCTAAATATGAATTGAAAATTAACTACTCTTCTAAACACCTTCGTCTATAATATAAACAATGGAAAATGCATAAAATGCTATTGTTCCTATAAAAAATAAAAAATAAATTCCCCAAAAAGATGGCCGCAAAATGGTAGATGTGGATTAAATTCTTCTAGAATTACTCCACACTTATTGAAACAATGGATTTACACTACAATATTCACACATTTTCAATTTATGCACTAATTCTAAACACACCTATGTCTAAAGTCCATTAAAACATTAAATTCAAGGTTATTTCAAGTAACCAAAATTTGTACTTCAAAATATAATGTAAGAAATTAGAAACATAATTATAATTCATTTCATGATATTTTTGGATATTATAGATAATTCACACAATAATCTAAATATGGAAATCACTATAGAAGTCTATACTTCCTTGGTTTATTAAAAACTTCAATCAAAATACAACAAACAAATCCATATTTTATTGAATTGTAATCAAACAACAATATTAAATATGTGGTATTCCAAACCAAAATTTGTAGGTTTTGCTAGAAAATAGCTACATCTATTTCCTTACTCCAAAACTGTGTCTAAAAATGTTTTCAATTTCCCCAAAACTCCCTCCTATGGGCAATCCCCAAGTCACCATCAACATGAATCAACACTAAACAAGAATTCAAAATTCAAATTGCCAATGTCCAATGATCAATCCCTATCCATAATGCCTTGTACATCCAATAACAATGTAATATGCCTACTCCTTTAACATTGGTGTAAGTGTCAAGACACATGAATTTTTTAAAACAATTAGTCTATTATGTTTATGAATTGGAAATGTCATTTCAACCAATGGATTTGAAGTTTTTTTTAATCCAACAACATGATTCCCTCAAACATAGTTATAAGAACATTTCATCTTCAAACTTCTAATTGAAAATATTGATTTTGATGTACTCCTTTTAATGGATTTTTTTTTTAAATGCTGAATTATCCCAAATTAATATGATGTTTCATAAGCATGTTTTTTATTTTTTTTACGCATTAAGATGTTGTGGTTAGTGGAAAATATTAATTTTTTGTAGTACTAACTCCATGTGATGTGATATGTTATATTCTAAGACATTTGTTGATAATAAAAAAACAATCAAAGTACAATGTGATTGTATCCAATTTCAATATGTTTTTAGACATAAAAAGGTATATTCATAACCATTATGATTTTATCATTTAATTTGCATTATATTCATATATAATTGTGGCGTTGAGTACTTTGTTAATGATAGTATGGAAAATTGCCATTTGGGACAATACTTTGCCTCCCCCAATCATGTTTTCACCCTATGGTTGAAATGAAAGTGATTGAGGGCGGTGAAGCTATGATAGATGCTACTATTGATGTGAATAAGAACTCATAGTAATGCATTGAGAAGGTGAATGACAAACTGGAGTCATGTAACCTAAAGAGGAGGAGGAATGAATTCTAAGATGTCAGAACTCATTGGTAGATGGTTGAGGAAGCTCAAGCACTAATGGATGGAGAAAGGGAGATTAAAAGTTTTGAAGTAGACAATGATTGGGAATGTTCAAAAAATATGGACATTCGGGATGATAGGTTGAGCATGATTGTTCCAGAAGTAAGTAGTTTCTTTTTTATTGTGATGAAATGGAGAAATCTAGAGTAGGCAAGCGGGTTATGCACTATTATTGGAACCATGATAACCTCATATTCAAAGGTTTGGTTGTGCCCAAACCTAATGAACGTTAACAAATCGTCATGGATTTGCATAATGAAATTGGTCACTTTGGAGAAGGGAGGACATTAGTAAAAATTAATAAGCGCTACTTTTGGCATATGGAGTCAAAAGTGTGGTGCACTTCTATAAACAATGTCAAATGGTAAAATAGATAGGTAACATCAAATTTAAGCCTCAAGAGTTCAAAAGCATCCCTATCTAGGACCAATTTTATCATGTCACATTCAACACAACTAGACCATTACCCAAAACAAACCATGGAAATAGGTACATTTTGGTAGCAATTGACTAGTATTCAAAGTGATGTGAGGCTAGGGCTGTGGTTGATCATGATGCAGTGGCTACTACAAGATTTTTTGAGGATGAAATGATTTGTAAATTTGGAGTCCCAAAATATATTATAACCAACAATGAATCAAAGTGGTTGGTTGAGTTTGACGAATTATGTAAAAACTACAGCATCATCCATTAGTACACAACACATCAATGGCCCAAGTGTAATGGTATGGTTGAACAATTACTAAATACCTTAAAACATGGATTTATTGTTTTAATTGCCACACCAAAACATGCACGAGATTGGGATAAATAGTTGCCTAACTACAATCTTATTTGGTTACAGGTGTGGAGTCTAATTAAACACCAAATTGTTTCCCCACATGGTGTTGATTGGTTGTATGCTTAGGTTGAAGGTTGATAACTCTTTTAGTTCATTGGTTTGTGAATTTGAAGATGATGATGACTTGCTACATTGGTGGAGCAAATGATCAATAAGATGCAACTCATTGCTACTACATGCATGGTGAGGTTACTAAAAATGTTAACTAGACACATGTCAAGCAGAAGAAAACATATGCCACCCATAAGGGTAAACAATTGTGTGAAGGGTTCAAGGAAGGAAAAACATATGTGAAAATGAAGAAGCCTAAAAAGAAAAAGTCTTTGGCTTTTAGTTGGGAAGGTCCTTTCTTGTTTGTGAAATACCTCAATGGGAACAAGTACATAGAACATGATGAGGGCGGAAGGATCTATGCGGTCAAGGGAGAGAAGATTTGATGTGGGACAAACCTCAAAGAGATTTGCAAATATTTCGTACTACATTTAAACTATGAAGATTTAAGGACTTCGTCTGTTTTGTAAAAGAGACATTACATCTATGATGTAATTTTTATGATGATAACCTAATTGGATGATGTGTCACATTATCAACTGAAAGTAAAAGATAATAAAGGTTTGGTGGTTGATGGTGACTAATGGAAGAAGTGGGTATTTTGTTTTTATATTGCTTTGTTATTTTGCAAGTTATGAACTTCTTAGAGTTTTTATGATTGGTGGCGTTTGATCTATTTCTAGTTTTGCTTGTGGGTAAACTTTGTGTGGTGTGGTGCTATTGGGCAAATCTTCATTGTTGGATGTCAATCAAGAATGGGATGAAGTTGGAATTCAAGTATTGACAGACTTTTTCTACTTGATAGCTAAGTATTTTGTGGTTTTCGAGTTGTATGGGTTTTTTGGGTGGTGGACTATTTGCAATTTGTGATGTTTGGTGACATTGGAAGGAAGAATGCTTGAAGGTGTAAACTATTATTTTTTCCAGAGGAAAAGTTGTTCCCACTACGTCATATATCCTTTAGAGAAATGTAGTTTAACACCAAGATTAAAAATCTATAATTAGGGGAATGATGAAAATCACTAGGGATCTTGAGAGCAATAAAAATTGGCAAACAAATGCTTAGTGTGGGATGTTGTCTTGAACGATGAGTTGTGTTTCGACATTTTTTTTGAGGGAAGAGAGTACCCAATTTTGTTGGGATCTCCAAATGTGTTCAATTCATCTATCATACATGGGATTTCTTTGGGTATAACTCCAATAGGGGAAGATGGGTTGCATTTGTCAAACTTCCCAAGGATTGCATATCTTATGTGTTGTTCCTTGCCTTTTTATCTATTTAATTTCCTTCATCACATCTTGGAGCTATTCATTTTCATTCTTTTCAAGGACCTTTGTTTTCTTTTATGAGTAAATATATGGGTGTGGGTATTTGGGAAGATCTTGTTATGCTAAAGAAAGTTAGTTGAAGCTCATGATAAAGAAATCAAAACAATCTGACCCCCATAGACTCGTAATTAAAAATATCTGGAGAGCTTATTTAACAGTTGTTGGTTGGACTTTTCAATGAATTGTGCTCACATTTTCCTTGTAATGATTAGTGTTTTTTTGGGCAAATTTTCACAACTTAACTAATATTTTCAAACAATCATATATGTTTTCAAATTTTGGAATTGTGAAGTGTTGTTTAAGTTTTGTCCCATGGAGATGAAAACTCACATGTGTGAAGGGAACATTTTTTTTGTTCCTTGTCTTTTTCATTACATGTTTTCTGAATATACTATGAAATTTTTTTTAGTAATTTATGAGCTTCAACAATAAAGTTTTTTTCCTACACATGCATATGAAGGAAGTTGTAAAATTTTAAAATATAGTTGACTTTATAAAACTAGACCAATATTTTTAAATAGTTGGTACGTTGAATTCACAATTTATTTCAATTATCAGTTATGAAATAATATGATATGTCAACATAATATTGTCATTATAAAACATATGGTCAATTATCACTTAATGCAATATATTTGGTTTATTTATGTTTAACATATAATCATTACAAATTGTACACATAAATAATCAGTCATGTAACATCTCTTCCATGCATTCAATATTTCTTTGTTAATATATTTGCAAAAAATTGTAAGTTGTAAACTAGATTAATAAATAATTTATATAATCATATTCTTTAAATTGTGGATTATAATCTTTGAATTCAACTTTTGTTTTGTTTTGTTCTCTCTGTTTGTTTTGTAAAAATTGAAATTGATAAAAATTAACTATCCTTACCATCCTATCTATTTTTTGGTGAAATTTGACGTTGTTGTGAAATTTTTGAATATTTGTCACAAATCCAATGATTTTTTTAATAAAAAATTCAAAAGATCTTCCAATTTTTTTGGTAATCATCATATTTCTATAAGTGGTTCAAATGGGTAGCAACAGATAAATTTAAAAAAATTCCCCCTTTTATATTGCATTAGTAGCCAAATTTGACTACATTAATTTATGGATGATCAATGCATCAAACCTTGGTCACATCACAAAATTGAAAAAATAAAACCCTTTGATCTTTAGTATTGCAATTACAATGGTGAGGGTTTTTTTTTAATATCACAAAATATTTAATAAGAATACAATTCGACATTGACATCTAAGTTTTCAATGACCAACAATTAGATTTGCAATGGGTAGTCATGATTGATCAAATACTTAGCTTCCAAAATGTCACTTGTGACTACCATAAAAATCTCATTAGTTGGTTGTGACTAGTTTTTGGTAGCCCAAAAGAATTTTTTTTTTCATTTTATTTTACCTCAACAATTTACTACACAATATAGATTGACCAATGTCAAATTAATATCTAATTGGGTCTAGAAAAATTAAAATTAAATTGATGAAACAATTTTAAACCCTAAATCCATCAACCATCCCCTTCTTACCACTATTCCAACATTTGTGGACCAAAAAAATCTTCACCAACAACTATTTCACTTGGGCTTGCGCCCAAAGTTGCACCACAACCATTGCACCCTCCTACCCATTAAGGCCTCTGCTCTTCCTCCTTGCTATGGAGTTCCCAAGTTCTATGTTATAGCAATTAGGTTTTCTTTGAGTCTTTGTGAGTGACAAATTCATTTTTTTAGGTGCCTCCATCATGGGAGTTTGTTTTTCAATTAATCTTTCATGTTTGTTGTTTTCAACTTTCAACAATGGTGGCAAACTTATGAGAACCTTGCTTTTCTCTTACCCCTTGCAATTTTTCTCAAATTTTTTCACTTTCCATTTGCAAGGTGTCACATTGGGTGATCTTTTCTTACCTTGCATCATTAAAACATCATCAATTTCTTCAAGGTTTTACTCTTGTTTTTTTGTTCTTAAAAGAAACAAAATTATGCATCTTGGATAACAAAACTCGTAAGTGCCAAATTCTTTCTTGAAGGTGATATGTTTTCAGTTTGGAGGCAAGCTACAAACATTTGGGGCACTTCATTCCAAGGAACCAAGTTCTTATTTCAATTGAGCGTGGAATTGATATAAAAAATAGGTCGCCTCCTCCTCCTCCTTGCTTTTAGCTTTAATTCTAGTTTAGGAAATGGAAAATTTCAAGGTTAATCCCTAACCCCGACTTCTTTTTCTTTTCCAAATTTTTCATTTTCATGGGTGTACTCAAAGGCTTCTTCATACAAAGCCTTAGCACTTTGCACTTGCAAATTCACTACCCCTATTGTGGAGAGGTTTTAACTATGTTTGAAGAAGGTTTTGGTCCTTTTGACTTCATGCAACTCATTGCCACCTATTTCTTGGACGTTTTCTAAGGTCTTTTGTAAACTTTCATCATCATCATCATGCTCTTTTAGTTAGGATTTTCAATACTTTGTTTTGTGGATCCATCGTGTCCTTTGTAGGGCACTTTCACCTAGGATTTAGAAAGATCACCAAAATTGCCCAAAATGTTCCAAGGTTAGTTTCAAACATTGCACCATTGCCAAGGTTTCTTCAATGATCTCAAAGCTTCCTATGTAAGCATATTGAAAGGGCAAATATGACATTGTGTCACCCCACTCCACCAACTGCATCCTCAATGTAATGCATGGATGTTGTTCATTTACTGTCATGAGCATTTTCATCATTTTTCAAACCCTCAAGATGGAAGAGGCAATTGCCTTTCTATCACCCACCCAAATGTTTGGAATTCCATTCTTATCATTTGTTAGAAAACATGCCCCACCAACAAATGACCTAATGTTGTCATCTTTGACATGGGGTAATCTCTATCAATTTTTCAAAGTGGATGAAAATGACCTGTCATCCATCAACATTGTGGAAGCTACCCTAAAAGAAATACAACAAAACATTCAAAATATGTAATTCATCCAAGGGAGCACAAATGCCTTCATCCAATCACCCATAGGAAAGATTTTGTTTTTGGTGGCTCTAGACACTCTAAAGAAGGAACGCATGGGGATAATCTTTTAAGCATGATTGTTGATTCATCAAAGACCATGAACACCCCCATCTCCAACCTAAACACCTAATTATTCTATTTTTCCTTTCATGCCCCACAATTCCAAAACCCCTCTTCAAACATTCCCAAACACATGATGCCTAGACTCCTACCATCGAATAGGTCTCATGAACCACAAATGGCAATTCAGCAACCTGAGCTTTACCTCCTTGCATATCTTAGTCATATGTGATTCATTGATAAGTTATTCATAGTGCCAAAGGGATAGCAAAACTAATTATTAGTAAATCCATAGTCATTTTGTGGTTTCTATTAAGCTTATGAATAACTATAGCTATCAATCATACATGTTTGAAATCATATAAAATTTTTGCTCCACCAATTTTGAATATCTTGTTGGAAGGCTTCTTCATATATGTAGGTAATTGTACCTCATATAATAATACTACAAATCAACTTTTAAATGCAATTCCAATTCACTTTAACAATTGTTCTTTAGCAACAAAGAAATGAGGAAAGCTTATGGTCAAGCATCTATAAAAGATATGCACAATAGGAGGAAAGTGAACTAATTTACTATATGGTAACTACAATATTGTTCATGTTACAAGTTTCACCAAAAAGGAATCATAGTTTATTGTAAGCCCATGAAATGAAAAAACAAAACAATACAAATTCACATTCATCCTAAGATAGGCATGTCAACTTGCAACTTTGACATGTTTCTAGTTCCACAATGTGTAAGTGCCTACCACATCTTTCATTATAGCCTAGTCATCAAGTTCATGCAGATGCATAAATGGAGCCTTAGGCAAATGAGCAATCATGACATCCATTTTGAACCAAAATTCAAGAATAGGTGAACCATGGAATTTTTCCAACCCCCAATGGCCATTAATTTTTCTAGATGCCACCTTTTGCTTAAGGTTTTTCAAATTCACCAAAACCACAACTTATCCAATATTAAATTACAATCCACCCAACAATTCATTGCATTAACACTAATGGCTATGATTGGCATGCAACTAATAAACATTGTATATGAATTAATGCAAACCCTAACAAATGTAATGTTTGATGAAAATAAATACATCAAAACAATAGGAAGGAGATGAGATGCGAGTGCAAATGAGATACAATGAGTTAACATGATTATTTTATAAAAGGATTGCATGTTTATGTGCAAGAAAAATATTTTGTACATGCTTGTTATATATTTTTTACTTGAAAACATGAAAAGAACAAATTTCCAAACTTCTAACCTACCTTTAACATTTCAAAATAATTGAATTTTTTTTCATGGGCATTTATAGCCCCCCTCTAACTTTTAAAAGAAATTTGTGTCATATCATTTGGATTTGAAAAAGTACCGCAAAAGTATCCCCCATTTTTTAGGGGTTGAGGATGACTTTAATTATAAAAATAAATTGAATCAACCAAAAAAAACTATATTAGAATGCTCACCACATCAATATTGAGGTGTTTGAAAAAAAACCAAATACTTGTAAAAACATTTCACTTATTTTTAAGTACTTAAATTTATTTTTACAAACTACCATAGATTTTAGGTCCAATTAAAGTATCTTCAAGTAGCTTAAAAAAACATGATTATAACAATTTAAATTAAGAAATAATGTACCCAAAAACAAAATTACCCCCATAAAGTCATCTACTTATTAGTCCTTTTATTTAGGGACCCCAATATTTTGTTGCTTACACTATTTTTTGTGTATACTTTACCATGTTTTCACCTGTCCTTTTTCCCAAATTTTTTTTTCATATGAATGAATTTTGGAAGAATGTTTTTTTGCAATTTGTTGTAATAAATGTTTATAGTTGTCCCAATACATTACATGCTTTTATGTTTATCATTTTTGAGTAAATGGGTGCAAATGGGATAACATGAACCACACCCACCTACTTTTTGATTACTTTTGGGGAAATATTCTTAAAATATTCTTAGAATATATTTGAAAAAGTTTTTGAAAAAATCTTTTGAAAACATGATAATTTTCTTTATAATACTTTGATAAACCTTGCATTAAAAATTTGTCAAAATATGTCATTTAGAAAAAAATTAAAATTATTAAACATGTCCTTTTTATTGTTTAAAAACACTGGTTATAGTGTTTTATTGATGTTTTTTCATATTTTTGATTCATTTGATTAATTTCAAATTTATTCACAAGTTCCTGTGATATATTATGAATGTTATCATATAAGTAAATCCTACAATTTCAACACAAAATTAAATTACATTTTCAATAACATGGAACATCAAGCATTGGTTACACATGTCATGGTATGTGTTACCATGACTGCACCCAAATATGAATTTTTGAAAGTGTTTTGATTCCTTGTAAATTCATTGTTTTGTTTATAAAAATAATAACAATTTCAAATCATAATCAAACATTCATTTTGTACATTTTTATGTTTTAAAAAAATAATAAACTATAATTTTTCTTAACACATCATGTAGATTATATCTCATTTATATGTGGTAAAGGACTTTCAAAATTTTAAAATTTTGGATCAATTTTGGATCAATTTTGGAAAGTACTTTGAATTTTTAAAATTTTAAAATTCCACATATTTTTGGGTATGAATGATTTTTCAATGTGGCTAATAGGTTTTTAACCTCTCAATTTTTTCCCCATCAAATGTGTTTTATTATGTGAGTCCTTTTGATAGCCCTTTGCAAAATTGACTCCTATCTAACACCATAGGTGTTCACTTTCAAAGGTCTTAAATCAAAACTTAAAATTCCATCAAATGGATTCTTGGTTTGAATTCCTTAATATTCATATGAATGAAAAAAAAACAACTTGTCATGATTGCCATGGTTTTAAATAGCAAAACATAAGCATTTATCCAATTTTGACTATTTTTATTTATGATCCAACACCTTTTTTGGCTCGTTGGATTGTGACTACACCCATCCATGCTTGTTGTGAGACTACCTTCTCTTTATTATTTCTTATAGGTGTAACCACCTTACACCTTACCTTGTAGCTCCTTCCCATGCATCACAAGTTACAACCAATTCCACAACATGGAAACATCAATGAAAAATCAAATGCACGCAACACACCAACTTATAACCATCTTACCTAAACCACACCTTAAGCATTATGACCCTCCGCATTCATTTTTAAAGGAGATTTATGTTTGAATAACTTTTTCATGGGTGATGTTCTTGGTTGCAAAATGATCTAGTCTTCACCCTCCACATTTCAAGGTGGTGGTGTTAACTTCTTTGGTGGAGTCTTTCTTGCCGTTTTTTCTGATGTTGTTGTCATGGTTTTTTTGGTTGTGACTACACTCAATCCATGCATTCAAAAGCAAATTTTCCCATCAAAAAATATTGTGATATTTCATTGTCATTGCTAGCTAGGACAAATGCCCCCCTAGGGTCCACATCATTCACGAGCCTTGATGTTTCCTTCGATCTATGTTGAGGTGATTGTAGTTGTTATTCAAAGGCAATATTTGATTCCATCTAAATAGTTTTTTTCGAGTTCTTCTGCCCCCCACAAACTCAAAAAATAATAATTTAATGTCAAAGTGTCTGAATATGAACATGTTGATATCCAACATGGATGCAAACTTGGCATCCATTTCATTTTGCTTCGTCTCAATGGTAGTCATTCAAATTGAATTTTTTTTGTATATGTTTTGTCAAATAATCCACACCACAATATTAAATCTAATAATTATACACCTTTCCATTTCACCTTTATACATAACCATTCTTAATTATAAAGAAAGATCAATGTTGCAACAAAATACTTGATGGGTAAAAGACATTTTCCCCTAACAATTTAATATTTGATAGTCATTAAAATAATGGGGGGAAGTGAGAAGTCGACCAACTACTAGCCTTGTTTTTTCCCTCATTTTTTCCGATCGCCGCACGTTCATCAAATTCTTCGCTTTGCTCCTATCATTGGACATTTGTTCAACCTTCTTGATGGTCTTAGGTTTCAACCAATAGACCTTTAATCTTTTGCAATGAACAAGTTCAATATTAATTAAATATTTTGTCTTCTTTGCCATATACCTTGCCTTCAATTTGCTCCTCTTTATTTTCAACCATCTTTTCACAACATTCTTGAATTCAATCAAAGACAATTCATTGTCCACATTTTCAAGTTCCTTGTCCAAACTCACCTTTAAATTTTCCAAATACTCATTTAACTATGCCCTTCCCATTCCACAACACTAGTATCTAGTATCCGAAGAATTAACATTTTTACTATTTCATCCCAAACATTCTTCCCATCACATGCCCCTGCATCTATATCCCCCTCTAGCCTTAATTTAATTTTGTGGGGTTTCTGCCTTAAACCCTACCTTTTTTTAACTATTCATCTTTCTTTCTTTTCCCTATCCTATGACATGTTCTAGCCACATTCTTTAGCTTCACCTTAGTTCCATTTCCAACACACTTGTAATGAACTTGAAGGGGCCACAAAATGAACTCCAACACTTGGTCCAAACACATGTATCCAAGGCCTTTGATATTGAGGTAACTTACAATGACTAAAAGGAACCAATGAAATGTCATTGCTAGAAATCAACATCAATCCTATAATAGTTGGAAGTTCATTGCATGTTTTAGATGAATAGGATGTCTACAACCTGTTCAATTGGTAACAAGATTCCCAACTACATAAGATAAAGAAGCCCAACCGCCTTTGTTTCAAAAACTTACAACCACAAAGTCATGTAACACTTACGACCCTAGCAAATTAAGGAAAGAACTTGAAAAACAATAAAGAAAGATGCTCAGAAAGTCTTCGACAATAACAACAATGGGAACTTTAATAGCAATGATGACTTTTATTGACCACAATGTTTTTCACCCATTACCACATTGAGTGACACAAAGAATCCTTGAAAAAAATCTATGAAATTGTAGATAACTTTGTATAACACCAAGTTGAAACCTACATGTGATGGAAAATCAACAAAAAATGTAGTCATAAGAATGCAATCATAACCTCATAAGTGATTAACCATCACATTAGTTACAAAAAATAGTGACATGAATTTGTAAACTACTCATGGACCAATAATTCATGTAATAATGGAGGCATAAAATCATATCACAACTTGCCCAAGATGCCAAATTAAAGATCATGATGTGCATATATATCTGTCATTTTCTTGAAGTGTAACAATCCTCAAGGAAAAACACATCCATCAACAAAAATTTGAAATTGCTTCATAGAAAGCTAGACAAACCAAAAATCGTGAGCTCATGAGGTAGCCACCATGAGGCAATTCATCACCAACCTTCATAGTTTTTTCTTTGACCAAGATTGAAGATACATCATGACTAATTCCTTGATCCAACTTTGTCACATAGTTTAGAAAACTAGTAACAAAAGATGTACAATAAAAATAATGAGATGTTATGGGTGTTCAAAAACATCAAAGATCCTACAAAATTTGGAAGTTCAATGCATGTTTTAAATGAACACTTGCCCAATTGCATAAACAAAGAGACAACAAGACCTTATTTATTTAAAATTTTATTATTGACCACACAATCATGTAACAAAATGATATTAGGAAATTAAATGAAACAACTAAAAAATTAACAAACAAAGTTGTGAACACAAAGTGCCACACCATAGTAATGATGACTTCTATTAACTAGGTTTTTTTTTTTCCACCCACTACCACATTGAGGGATATAGAAAATCACATCTGATGTAATCTAAATGAAATTGCAAAAAATTCTATATACCAAGTTGAGATATTTATGTGATGGTAAATCAACATAGAGTGCATCCATAGCCTCGTGAGTGACTAGCCATCACACCAATTAAAAATAACAAAAAAAAATTGGAAATCTAATCTTGGACTGGCAACTCATGATAATGGAAGCATAAAATCATATCACATATGGATATAGAATATATGATGGTCAATCTGTTGTTGGAGATGTAAACATTCATAGGAAGGAATGTATATGTAAACAAATCTTCACCAAAGACAAGGTCTGTAAACTAAGGATTACTAGTTGTGCAAGCAAATTAGTGAAAAGGCCCAAGATCATAATATGTTTAGATCATTTTTTAATGTAGCCACACCACATTCTGATTTAAAATTTGAATATCATAAGGAATTTTCAAAAAATATATAAAGACCTAACAAACTCTAGAATTAATAATCTTAATTGTCTAGGTGCTTCACAAAATGCTTATAGGTTCAAACTATTTAAATTTACATAATATGCATGAGCCCCGTTTTTTCATGTCTTGTCGTTTAAACATAAAAATAATAATGTTTTGCATATTTCAATGTCAATTGGTTGTCTTGGTAGCTTGGAAGGAATCTACTAGTTGCTCCCATTTACCATATTTGAAACCAAGAAATGACTATACATACAAGAAGAACTTGTAGACCCAAAGAGAGAATAAAAAATAGGGGAAGTAAGAGAGACGAAACCTTGACTCAGAAAAAAGTTTGTTTGTATATATCAGTAAACAACGACTTGTAACTCAAAATGCAAGAAACACAACAATTTGACATTGTGAATTACACCTAATATGTAATCATCATTGTTAATTCTCATCTTCATGGAAACCTCATTATTGATAATGGCTTTAAATTTATCCCAAAACTCAAAATTGTTAAAAGTAGATGCAACCAACCTCATGTTAGGTCATAGTGGCAAGTTGGGCTCATGCAAGAACGAGTGTTCTTGTTGAATCCTTTTAGCCAGACATGTAGTGTGCATGCATGGAATCATTCAACATTGTACTAAATAGCAAACTGCAATGAGGTTTGAAAACAAAAGCTATGAGTCTTAAGATGTGAATAGGCAAACTTTGAACCTTTGAACATGGAGATTGGAAACAATGGCAAGAAAAAATCATCATCAAAATAGAAATTAAAAAGGCTGTAATGATTGAAAAGTTGAGAAGGAAATTCAAAACATCGCGCCAAAACTTAAACATCATCCTTTAGTAGTCATTACACACCCTAACAAATATCAAACACATACAAATCATTTACAACATCTTGTAGAGGTTTCAATAGATATGTGAATCCCACAACACATGCATCTTTTTCAAGTTCATATGAACCCTTTTCATATGAAGTTAGCAAAATAGTGTCAACAAAATCATCTTCAACTAATATTATATCCTTTGGGTCATGCATCTTGCAAACAATGTGTAGTGTGTCCAATATTCCTTGACCTTTTTTGTATAAAAGAAAAACTTAAAGTTCACAAATACAATTTTTCCAATCCATTGCAATAACAAATAATCACATTCATCCATATAGATGATTATTCTTTTAACCTAAAATGTTCTACTAAGAAAGCACCTACATTTGTGCTCAAGAAAAATTTACAACGATTTTTCCAATAGTTGGTTTTGTTTGTTCCTTTTTTTTCCTCAAAAGTTAAATATTTCTGAAATCATTTTTTATTCTAATATCCTAGAATTTTTTTTGAAAGTTCAATTTTTCAAGAAGTCATATTATTTCATTTATTTTTTAAAAAAATATTTTTGGGAAAAAAGGACCTAAAGGAACTAGAAAGAATGGTCCTTTAGTTTTTTTCTCTCCCAAAAAAGTAAATAAATTTATTAAATTAAATTAAATTAATTATCTGATATATATATTGAAAGTCATTTTTTAAAAATCGGATTATTTAACTAAAATTTAAATCTATTTACCTTTCTGGGAAAGAAAGAATCCAAAGGAACTAGAAAGAATGGTACTCTCCATTCCTTTCTTTTCCAAAAAGGTAAAGAAGTTCTTTTGAATTAAATAATTTTAAATTAAAAATATTATTCTGATAATATGGAAAAGGTTTTGAAATTCCATCTAAAAATGAAGTTCCATTATTTAATTTTTAATAAAATTTACCTTTTTGGTAAAGAATGACCCAAAGAAGGAATGGTTCCTTTGTTCCTTCTATTCCTTCTATTCCTTATTTCCCCAAAAAGGTAAAGATTTTTTGAAATTAAATTTATTATTCTGATATTCTGGAAAACGTTTTGAAAATCAGTTTAAAAGAATTTGAATTATCTAATTTGATTAAAAACCCCTTTTTGGGGAAAAAATGAACCAAAGGGACTAGACGGAATGGTTCCCACTATTCTGTTCTTTCCCAAAAGGGTAACATCTAGCTCAACAATATACTTGGAATAGTTATAAACCATAACAAGAGTGATTATGGTTGTTAATAGTTTCATAATAAATTTATTTTTTTAATTCTAAGGTTTCAACGTTCATGCATTGAATTTTTTTGGGGGGTAGTTTAGAAAAACATGGCAATTTTGTTAATGATAATTGGGGTTCTCCATACCCAAACTTGTCTAGCTACAACATAGACCCTAAATTTCACAAAATTTGGTGTTAAATGTTTTGTGGACAACATTGCACACATTTTTTTATAATGATTGATAACCCCATTCCTTTTCCAATTAAATGAGAAGTGGGTATGAGTCTACTAATGAAAGGTGGTTGATTTTATAATGGTGTATGTATTTCAAGATGTTTTCGATGAGGTAAGGAGATTGCCGCTTTGGCATGTAAGAGAACAACATTGAGATGATTGGCTTTAGGTTAGGGAAGAACAATGGGCCAAATTTTACCAATTGAAACATTTACATTGTCCTTATACCAAATGAAAAGGATATTCTTTATACAACATTGCAAATGTGAAGGAGCTCTTGATCCATAATGGAAGGGATCCAAGGTATAGAGTTTGGAGAAAACCAAGCAACATGGATTCATAAAATGAAGAGTGGGAAGAAAAATTTAAGGTTCCAACAAAATAGTAGACCTAGGAGCTTGATTATGTTATTGATATGTAAGCTATGGTAGTTGATGCATTCCAACAAGTATATGATTTGTCGCATTGAAAGTTATAGCTTTAAATGTTGTGGAGGAGGCTTTTTAAGGTAGTTGATGGGTTACAAGAGAGATGGAATGAAGGTGGGAAAAATGGTGAAGCCAAGGCCCCTTTTGATAAGAAGGGCCAACAACCTTTAGGAGATACTAAATTTGATCTTGGAGACCAAAAACATAATTTTGATCCAATGACTTTGGACGATGCAATGAAGGAACTATATGCATGCTCCAAATGCATAAAGTTGGCAACAACAATACTTCTTATGACTTGTGCACAATATATAAAATTAGCAATAAATTTGCATATGAATTTTTTGCATTTTTACATCATCATTTGCTTCATGAACCAAATTGTCTAATAGCCAATTACTATGTTGTAAGGGCTTTGACACAAAAACTTGGATTAAATTATGTGAACATTCACACATATGCTAAAGGGTGCATCTTGTTTTGAGGGGATCATAAGGATAATGTTAGTTGTCCCAATTGTGGAAATATTCGGTACAAATATGATGTAAACAAGGTGTTATTTGTGAAAATTCTTCATTACTTTCTTGTAATCCCTCAACTTCAATGGATGTTCAAGACACCTACAATGTTTAAATCAATGTTGTGGCACTCACAAAATTATAGTCTAGATGGCCTTATGAAGCATCCATGTGACTCAAAGGCTTGGAAACACATTCAACATAATTTCGTAATTTTGTAATAGATCAACGAAATGTGCACCTAACTCTTGCTATAGATGAGATCAACCCATTCAAGTTGACCCGATCAACATAGTCCATGTGGTTAGGATTTCATGTTGTTAAATTACAATTTTCTTCCTTAGTTGACAAATAGATGTTTTTCATCATGTTCATATTATTGATTATAGGGAAAAAATCAGTAAAGCCTAACCACTTTGATGTTTATCTACCACCATTAGTTGAAGAACTTCAACAAATTTGGACTGGAGTTCCAACATATGATATGTGAAAACCCTTTGGCTTTAAGTCATTTAAATTGAGAGGTACATGTTGATTTGGACCATCCATGATTTCCCTGAGTATAGGATAGTTACAAGGGTGGCACATCAAGGATTTTCCGCATGTCTAATATGTTGGCCTTAGTTTAAAAGCCAGGGGAGCACAAAATGGAACTAGGAAGCAAACCTACAGTAGAACATGTAGATTCTTACTAGAAGGGCACCCATACAAGATCACCACAATGAAAGATCATTTCAATGGGTAATTATAAACTTGCCTTAAACCAAAAACTATCACAATAGATGAACAATTGGCATGAGTTGCAAAGTATAAATCTTGGTTGGAATTAGGCAGTTTAAATGGTGGAATTGGTGACCCTTCCAAAGAACATGATGTGAAAATGTTGAAATGTGTTATTTATTGTATTGGAAGGTATATAATAGATGTATTTATGTCCTTTTATTGAGTTGTAATTGTACATTAAACATGCAAATCATATGCATTTGAATTGATGTGGCAAGTATGTTTCTAACACTTTATTGTTTTGTAAAATTGGCCCCAAAAAAATTAATGTCTAGTTATCAAAAGTGCTTATTGCAATCATAGTCTAGTTATTTGTTAGTTATAGGTTGGTCATATATAAGTGAAATGTTTGGTCATTTGAAGACACATATGTGGCAATATTTGAAGATCATATGACCACATTGTTTGGATATTGTGATCTAAATTGGGTTATCACTCATAAAGAAGTTGATAATGACTTTTATGAAATTCAATCATAGTGAGTTTAAGCATAGGACAATGAATATTTTTATGGGGTTACCATTTTATTGGCATATATTATTTATGGAGTATTATAATGGAGTTACCATTTTTTTAACAAATGTTTTAGATGACATGTGAAAAATATGCATCATTAAAATTTGCAAATAACTAACTAGATCGCCTATGGTGTTGTGATTATCACATGAATTTATAGTTTGATGGACATTGGATGTCACTCATTGTGAACAAAAAATTGTTAAAAATATCCTTAAAATAGCGACGTTTAGTGAGAAGGATATGGTGAAAGTGAAGCATGATTTGCAATGTAAAAGCATGAAACGACATATTTGGTTAACTATAAATGTTAAAAAAGGTGGGTAGATGTTGAAACCAACAACCCCCTACATCTTGATGCCAAGTGAGTTTGACATACTTGCAACCACAATTGAGAATTAAGAAACAACGTTAGGACATGTTTTAAAGTGATGGGGAATTACATTAGGGAAAAAAAAATTGGAGGTTTAAAATCACATTATTTGTCATGTTTTGATGCAACAATTTTTACCTTTAGCATTATGTGGTCTTTTAGCTACAAGGCCTTGGATGACAATGATGAAATTTTTTAGAATTTTTAGGTGGATTTGCAACAAGGTTTGGAATCCAAATGAAATTGAATCATTTACAACATATGTTGCAGTTAGCCTTGCTTTGGTGGGAATGCATTTTCCACCTTTCCTTTTTAACATCGTGACTCATTTGTTGTATCATCTTGTGGATTAATTACATTTGTGTGGACCAATGGCCACTAGATGGATGTATCCAATTGAAAAGTACATGAAAATTCTAAAGATTTATGTGCTAAATATGGCAAGGCTTGAGGGATATTCCATGGCTAAAGGGTACATTAGAGATGAAAACTTTGGTTTCATAACCGAATATTTGAAAGGATTTGAGGTTGTGCAACCACACATATGGGATGTTGAAGAGGAAGGACATGTTGGCAAAGTTTTAGAAAGTGATGGGTAGAAAATTTTGATGACTCTAGCCTTACATGACCTTAATGTCACCTTGGCTTGAACAAATAAGATCTAATTGTTTTTGGAAATTGTGAATGGTTAGGTAATTTTTTGAAAATTTTAATGTCTATTATGGTCTTGAAAAAATGTCATTCACTTGCTATTCCCAATGGGGCTTTGTATGACTACTTATGCAAAAAGTGGAAGTTGGAACAAGCCACCAACCCAAATATGTTGCCTTTCATTGAATAGGTAAAAAATGTTGTACATGGCCACCTAATGGATTTAAACAACCCAAAAGATTTGGATAGGGTTTTACTATGTAGTAGGCCATCTCAAACAATGACAATACACTTGGATGAAGGCGTACAAGAAACACTTTAAGGTGGAATACTTGAAGAACAATTCAATGCAAACATTTGATAGTGGCATTGCCTCAATATTTGATATGTCAATTTTTGATGCTAACGATATTTCATTGAACTTTGTTGGAGTATTAAAAGACATATTCAAACTTGATTATCATCATTTGCATACTCATGTGGTCATTTTTTAATGCGAATGGATCAAGCAAGAAGACAATAAAAGAAACTTAACCTATGTACAAAATTATGCTGACTTCTTCATGGTTAAAATTTGCCATAAACTACCATTATCATTTGAGCATTTCATATTTCATTGTCAAACAATGCAAGTGTTTTTTCAAATGACATCAAGAAGCCATGTTGGAAAGTTGTGTTGTGGAAAAAAACTTAATCTAGGAGTGAGGTGGAAGACATAAAAAATGTGTTCATTACAACAACCGTGGAAATAGATGGACTGAGTGCTTTTGAAGGACAACCCCTACCCAACTACAATTTCATTGATAGGAGCCATAGAGATATCCAACAAGGACAATCTTTTAGCATTAACAAGATTTTAAGGTTCTTAAACATTAACTTCTATGTCAAAATTTATGTTATTGTGTAAATTTTACAAGTCTTCTTTAATCTTATCTAACATTGTCCTTATTTTTCATTTTTACATGTATTTCCAAATTAAAATTCATCAACATTTTATGAGTGTTGTACATTGTTTAATGCTAATGTTTTAGGTTTGAATATTGATTTTGTTGTGGACAATGGCATATATATATATGACATTAGGATAACATTGTCCCAAATATGTAATAAAAATTCAAACCCTTGTAGAAGTAGTTTTGAATTCTATACGTACTTTGCCATCCTTGAATCATTATACAAGTAAGTCATTTGGAATAATCTTTTAAGTTATTTCAATTATTATCCACATCATGTTCCATCATTCATTTAGTAGTAATTATAAATTCTTTAATGGAATTTTATCCACACCACTACATTTAAATCATTTTTTACTAATTTCCAACAACTAAAAAGATTGTACACCACATCGTCAAATGTAAGTCGTTCTTTTAGTTATGCATAATGCAAACCTATCAATTGTAAATTTTTTTTTAGTCATTAAAAAGTTAAGTTAAAATTCTCGATGCCACACTAGAATTGCCGAAGTGCAACACTTGGAACAAGAATTTGAGCCATAAAAAACCTCCCTTTAATTAAGGAACCTCAAGCCCTACCCAAAAAAATTCCAACCTAGTGGACAAAGTAGAAGCCTACAACACAAAAGTTCACCTAAAAGCCCAAGTGAACCTTGGAATCATCCAAGCTCCCCACCTCCTTATTTTCAACCCTTGGAATCTTCCATGTTGCAAAAAGGGACCTTCATAACCACATATAGCCTATCCTAATGAAAAACTCCAATTACCAAATAATGGTGCTTTTAAACAATAAGGGCATGGAGGTTATGAATTTACCAATTGATCTCAAGCTAGAAGGACCACCAAACATAGGAATTAAAAACTTGAAGCATACAAAAGTTACTTACCACTTTTGCATCGACAATTTACAAGGAAAGCATGGACTTATGCGAATGGGACAATATAAATTAAACCTAGCATTATAAAAAAAATGAAATTCAAGGGGATCTAAATGTATAATTCTTGATTTCAAATATGCATCTGACATCAATTTGGAACTACATAAACAAGATCAAGTTCAAAGTTGGTCAAGCTTGGGATTATGGACAACTCAACACCATACGCAAAGCTAGCTCACTTTTTATTGTTGAAACAATTGGAAAGAACATAGGCAAGGACATTGGGACATAATGTGGACTTGACCAAAGGTGTCCCTATGAGCCACTCACAAGAGGAAAACATTAACTCTTATGTTTCCCACTACTCTTCAAACTTATATAAGGTTAAAAGGCCACCCACCCATAAGGATCGATCAACCAAAGGGTTGCCCTCGCAAGTAGTGATAATGAATAAGACAACCATTTTTAATACCTTTTTTAACATCTAAGGTCTAGGGTGCAATCAGAGACAAACAACAAAAGGTCTATTAGCTTTGGCTAAGGTAGATGGGCAACCCCCAACAAATTGTTCACCTCCAAAATCACCATAAATGTGTGCCATGGAATGCAAAAATATGGTAGCCAACATCAAATTCAAAGGAGGCATGACCTTATGGAATCCCAAGATCATTTAAAGCATGTAAGCTATTTATTTCTATGGTTCATTTAACCTTTTATTTAATAGTTGTTGGGTCCTTGCCCTTTACCATCAATTTACATACCACGTACCTAATTGTTAAGGCTAAGGTGTCACAATTCATGTATACTTACCAATATATTCATCATTACACTCAAATTGTTTAAACCATTACTAATATCTACTATTTCCTTACCCAAATTACTATTATTATTCTAACACTAACTTACCACCAATACTAAAGTTATAAACATTGTCAATTCCATAATTTTATGATCCATGCTCTTGCATTGCACCCATTTTCAACAAATCAGCACTCCATCAAATATTCAATTACACATTCTAACTTCAAAGTCATTCATGTCATCACTATTCATTTACACACACATATGTAGAATAACCTTGAATCATATAATTATATCATAATTCTTACCAAAAATTGCCAATACCTCCCTAGCTACATTCTTCTCCCATTCTTTTCTACATAAATACATGTGTTAGTAGTTACAAGTAACCATCCAACCATAATTGTTGGGTTGAACTACTTTAACTACCTTCTACCATGTAATCAATTTCCTAGTTCAACTTGTTTATCAGATGCCTTAAACATGTCATTATGTTATTATTATTGTTATACTATATATCTCAATTTGCACATGTCAACTAACTAGTTTTCTAAGGCTTGACTTGTCTTGTTGGCTTGCTCTAAGCTTTTACAATTTAGCCTTTTATTGCATTTGTTTTGGTAAAATATAATTACCCTTTAGATTGCATCCCAACAAATATGGACCACTAAGATTGCCATCTTGGTGGCATGATTGATTGAGGCTTTCTCAGCGAAGGTTATGTTCAATGCCTCATTCTTAGATTAAGCCAATATGATAACATTGTCATTGTCAACGTATAGCAACTTTGACCTTGCTTAAATGAATTCAAATTTGGAAACAATTCAAAGTTCAATGTGTTGTTCCTCACATTAAATTGTTAAGTGTGAATTCAACATGTAGGAGCAATTGAACAAGGTAGATGCATGGACCAACTAAAGCATGTGACAAGAAGAAAGGGATGTTTGGCTCTAACTCACCTTCAAATTGGGTATTCATGATGCATGGCATTTTGATTCCTTTCAAAAACTTTCTGACAACTTCTCCTTCAACAATGGTCACTTTGAAATTTAGTCCATGATATTTCATATAAATAATTATTATCTTTCAAAAGGTCTAGACAAATAAAATGGTCACATCAACATCACATGCCAACATCCTTATGACACATCTCCAATCACTCATTAATGATATTTTGGATCTAACTTAAACTACTCAATAGATTACTTACCAATGTTTATTTTGATGAAGCACTACAGTATGACCCAAAATGCAAAGGCACAATGACACAAGTTTAGAAGGAGGTCCTTAACAAGTAAACCCACTTAGATCATAAGGACCAATTAGAAGTAACATTCATCAAATTCACCAATGCAACATGTGTTTGGCCAAGGCAAAAAAAAGAACAAATGTAATATTATTATAATTAAACTAAGAGAATCATGTTGGGGTAAAAACAAAATCAAAGGAACCACCAAAATGAGTGAACATTCCATAAAACTACATTTTTATATGTTTGAAAAATCACAAGTGAAGCATAATAATGTGGATTGTCATAAATTTTTATAGAATATTTTACATTAATTGTAAATTTTATATGTTCCAAGCTTGAAACAAATCAAAAATGTTTTGCATATTCAAAACACTCAAACCTTGAAAGTGGATAATCATTTTTTTTTCAAACATCCTTTTTTCTACCAAATGTGCACCATTTCTTTTGAAAATTAGAGAGGATTTTAACATTGATGATTAAAAGGGAAAAAAGATTTGAACTGATGAAAATTATTTTTATAATCGATTTGAGCACATTTGGTTCAAAAATGTTATTGACCTTGAAAATTATGGATTTTGAAAATGTGCTTTTAATAAAAATTGTTCATGTTTATGTGATAGAGGGCATGAATGCATAATATACATGATATAAATTCAATTTATAGTCAAAATATATTTATATCTAAAATGCAATGTTAAAGGGTTTATTTGAAATACAAAATTTTAAGTTATAAACCAACACAAAAACAATACGTGTAATGTGTAGTCGTTGGAAAAGGACTTTTACCTTGGAAACCTTGGCTTTTTTTATTGTATTTTCTCCCATTGGTCAAATCATTATATCTCCAATTGGATCTTGAAAACACTAATGTTTGTGTTGCCTTCTTTTCACATCACAAACCTTTTTTGTAAACATGTAAGTTGAATTGGCTTTTAAATCCATGGTTAATGAGGTTTAGTCACAATGATTTGGGGACATTTTCTCATGTATTTTTTTTCTATAAAGCAAAACACAAAAAAACCATGACCCAAGGGCTTTTAACAAATGATAAAAAATTCACATCCCAATACAAATTGTTGTTTTACATCAATCAATTTTACCAATAGTTATACCAAATGGACTGGCCAACAACAAACAAAGTCTTGGTTATGCACATTTAATGTTAGGCAAGTGTGCCAAAGAAAATCAATGAGGTTATGAAGTTTGAACTTTGAGCTCATCAAGGACATCACCTTCAATGAACTCAACAAGGTCATAACTTTGTTTCCCAAAAGCAAAGACACCTAGGGATGATGGCACCCCAATTGAGTTCTTGTAGGAAATTTATAGCTTCAATTACATCAAACTTACTAAAGACGTTAAAGAACTTTTTTCCCCAAGGCTCAATGTTAATTTCTTTTTGTGAAGGCTTCATAATCCTAATTCCAAAGTCTAACAACTAGTCCAAAATTGGCAACTAAAGGTCCACAACATTTATTGGTAGCACATAATTTTTTTTGGCTAAAATCCTTGCTTAATGGCTCCAAGGCATTTTACCATCGACTATTTGCCCAAGTCAAATTAGATTTGTGGGAGGTCAAAACATCATGATAAAATTTGCCTCACAATGACATGATGGCATAGGCAAAAGAAAATGGACAAGACCTAGCTTTTTCTTACTTGCATTCAAGAAAATTGGTTAGGACTTCTTCTTCTCAATTCTAAAGGCCTTTGGATTTTGTCCAACTTGGGTACAGTGGGTTTCAATGTTTTACAAAAGCTTCATCAATCAAAGCCAATGGAAAGTCGAACAAACTGAGTTTTCCTCCTATCATGATTCATGAAACAAGGTTACCCCTTGTCTTAGTATCTTTTCATCTTGGTGATTGACATTTTGGGCTACCTTTTAAATGACCCAAAATAAAACATCCAAGGATTAGAGTTCTTGGGAGGCACCATCATTTGAAACCAATCACTTGTGGATGATACAATTTTATATTTGAAAGGAGAACCTCGATGCCACATTATTGACATTATTCTTCAAATCCCATGGTGTAAAAGTAAATTGGAAAAAATTGCAATGATTTGGGCATTGACACATAAACAATAAATGAATTGCCTAGGAATAAGGTTGGATTCAAATGGGTCTTACCATGCCAATACACATGTTACTTTGACCTCTTGTTTGACTTCAAATTAGTGTGAGAAGCTTATGTGTGTTCATAGTTGACCTATCACAATAAAAACCATAACACAAATTTGTCATGTGTTGGATTGTGTTTTCAAGCAAAATGAATGTATGAGTTGTTAAACAATGAAAGGTGGATATAAATGTTTAATCCTTAAACCAATAAATGCAAAAATAATTGGTAAAGAAAATTGAACAAATTTAAAATGTCATGTTGAAGTAAAAACCAATGGGGAAAGTAGGATTATAAGTCATTTCCAGAATGATAATCTCTCCTTTGGAATGTCAATGTTTTATTAAAAAATCAAATAATGTCCTTTTTTTGTAATCCACATTTCTTTGATTTCCTTCCAAACCTTTGGAATGTAACATAATTATTATATAATATATGTGATTATCCTTATTGACACAACCTTTATGATGAACTTTTTTGAAAATTTAGGATCAATTCCAGAAAATTGAATGTTTCATAATATTTAAAAACTTGATGTAATCATGTAGAACATAATTTATTATATTTGTGGTTTAAATATGAAGCAACTTGAACAAAATTTGTTATTCTTGTTATATTGTTTTTCAATAAAATTACAGAGTTGGACATGGTTATTGAGTAGTGTTTAAGGACACTTAAAAACATTTTTTAATCATCAAACTTAAGGTAACATAGGGTAACTAGGGAATTAGGATAGATAGGTAAAGCCACATAAGTAGGACGGGAAGAAGTTTTTACAATGATGTGATAACAAAAATTATCACTTGTTGAAAAAATTGTGCAATGATTAAGGACTTGGATTCTCAATGTGAAGGTGAAAGGTTCAAATTTTCACATTTGTAACCTACTTGAATGTAGTTAACCTACATAGCTTCAATTGAATTTATAAACTAGCCTAACTTAAACTAGGTTGCCTAGGCATGATTTTAAATTTTTAACAAAATCTAGGTAGCCTATTTAGGTTAAACTAGGCTAGGTTGCCTTGTGTAGTTTAACCTAACCTTTGTTCTTTTGTTAACTTATGTTACCTAACTTGGCCAATGTTGTCGCAACCCCACTTTGGCCAAGTGTGGGGGTGAAGCCCAACACTTGGAAAAGTTGGAGGTTGGGAGTCTTCCGGGACTCCCGAATGTTCAAAGCTCGATAGCAAGGGGCAAAACACCTCGAATTGGGGTATTCTTGGTGTCATTGGAAAGGTTTTGAAACGTAGATATCGAAAATGCCCTCGCATTGGCAATTCGGACATCTGCAGCCCAAGTTATGGGCAAAAGAAGGGCCGGGAGTCAAACTGGCAATTTGACTCCCGACCACTAAAAGTCGAG
>Ga0116229_10002851_pt1 | contig 28247 bp, 18 predicted proteins | sample S1TSphgellanicum_3_FD_87313 | JGI IMG/M metagenome (GOLD analysis project Ga0116229, IMG submission 87313) | Host-associated microbial communities from peat moss isolated from Minnesota, USA - S1T2_Fc - Sphagnum magellanicum MG | ecosystem: Host-associated > Plants > Peat moss > Unclassified...
ACCCTCTTAAACTTCAATCTCACAACTTTTTGCATTGTAAAGGATTTATGTAAAGTACTTATGCAATTGAGTATAAAGTCATCTTTTCTTTGGGCCCTAGTTTCACCATCTAGTCCTTGTCTCATTCCCTATTTGAGTGTAGTTGTAATGTGAGTGAAATTGGGTATCTTTTCACAATGAAATTGGGGTATCAGTTTGAAAGGTTTGCAAGACCTTATTTTGACAAAACTATGAAACCTATAAGTAGTAATGAACATTGAAATTGGGGGTGAAATTCAAAACTTGGGATGGAATTCCTTGAAGACCAATTTAAATGAGAGAACTAGTTTGGTCTTTTACTTTAATTTCATTTGTATTACTTTCATCCCCAGTTTTGAAAAAATTGAGGCCTAGCAACCCTAATTTGGGATATTTTTCTAATGTTTGGTGAATTTTTTAACTTCATGCTATAAAGAGAGCCTAAAACAACTATTGTAAATTGATTGTAGTAACCTCACCACAACCAATGTTGACATTTCTTTCACAAACATGCAAACAACACGAACACATGAAAAGAACAATAATTTTTGAGAATACCATATAATCACAAAGAGGTTCAAGAAAACTGAATGGAGGTGAAATTTGGTGGTCAATCTCAAGTTTTGGGGTAGCAATAGTAAATTTTTTTTTTAAATTCTGATTTCTAGGTTATAAAGGTTGTTATAGTTGTTTTTAAGTTTTATTTAAGGTCTTAAGAGTACAATTTTTTTGGGTGCAAAATTTTTCCAAATTGCATTTTTTTTAATTGCAATATTCTCTTTTTTTTTAATCGCCAAATTCTCAAAAAAAAATTCCACGTTTGGATTTTGATTTTGGTTTGCCAGCATTTTTTTTAACTAGTTTTTTAAATGATTTAAACATGTTCTAAAAATATGTTTTCATTTAATGTTAAATTGTTCTTGGGATGCTAGTCAATCACACAAACCCTAGTTGTGAACATCAATATTTTTTTTCAATTTTGTCAAGTAGGTGGACAAGCAATCATCCACAAGAGGAATGAGTCAAATATAGCTAGAGGTTAACCAAGAAAGTAGTCTATTTGTTTTCCAAATCCCACTTTGCATTGGCAACCTCCAAGAGAAATTTGTTACGAAGTTTACTTTCTATTGTTATAAGGTATTGTGTATTGTAAGTGGCAGGACTTTTTTGTTCAAATAGCAAAGTGGTAACATATGGATGTCAATAGCATGACACAAATGACATGTATGCATGATATATAATCATGTCATAAATGCAATGCATTTGCATGCATGAGAATTCTCATGACATGACATAATCATATATATATGTTTGTGCCATGTCATGTTACATGTTTGTGTCTAGTGTTTGAAGCACTAAGTAACCAACCCATTCCACCAACGGATGTGACCCCACCTATTCCGCCATGGAATGTGTCGGCCTCTACAGAGCCAGATGCTGTTCTATTAGGTGGTGAGGGGCCATACAAGATCCAGCTATTCCACCATAGTGTAACAGGGCGTGGAATCATCATAAGTGGAACGGGCAAAACCCAAAGTGGAACCAACAAATGACCACCTAGTCCACTTAAGGAAAACAAAAACCTTCAACAAGGTATCCCTAATAAGGCACCAAAACAGGTATTTAGGGCCCACTTTAGGAGAGGGGTTTAAGGTCCAAATTCCAAGGATCCAAACCAATTTGGACTCATTTGAAGCAAATTGAATCCTTGAGTTCAACCTTGCCTTGGACCTTAGCTTGCATCTTGGTTCTCCAAATCATGAACTCTTGGCCTTTGAGCTCTTTTTTTTTCCCCTTTTTTTGTGGGTTTGAACCAATTGATTTTCCCCTCAAAAATGGTGCCATGTAGGTTTAGCCTTGATTTGCAACGTTTTGGTCTTGGACCTTCATCTAAAGGCTTTGGGTCCAATTTATGGATATTAGCCAATAGGATTGCTCTATTTCATTAGACCCTATAACTTGGACCCTCATCGAAAGTGGCCCTTACAAAAGGGTCCCCTTGCCATTCAAATACCCTTTGCTCAAATAGCATCAAGGCACACGATCTCTCGACATCAAAATTTTTGTCTTTCTTTGACGTTTACAATATTAGGGTCAATGTTTTCATTAAGGAATTTGTGTTGGTAGTCAAAGTGGTGATTATTAGTAGGAACATGTAAAAAAAAGTGACAATCTTTAATCATCTTTTTATATTTTTGGATACACTATGAAAACAAATTATACAACTCTAGTGATTATAAACCTTTTTTCCCACTCATTTTTGGGAATTGAAGACATTCAAAATCACTTATTTCTTGAATTTTTTAATTTTAATTTCCTCAATAAATTAAAAATTGAATTACAAACGAGCAACTTTTTTTTAATGACAAAATTTCGCCAAAAAGAGAAAAACATTAATATCAAAATTCCAAAATGAACTAATTTTGAAGGTTTTTCATCACCAAAATTGAGGGGGGAAATAGTAAAATTTCAAGATTTTTATTTTTGGTTTCAAATGTGTAGCCAAATATATATATATATATATAATATGATTAAATATTTTATTTCATATATGGTTTATAGCCATATTTATCTCCATAAAAGAAATCACCACCAATCAATTTTTTTGAAAAATCATCAAGAAGTGACACAATTTTTTGAAAAAAAAAAATTCTATCACAAATTCTTTTTTTGGAAAATAAAGTCACCGAAAAGATAACTAAAAACTACTTTTTGGGGGAAGGTGTTGCCACATTTATGCCTATTGATTACAATTTTAAAGGTTCCTTGAAATAATGTCCCTAGTTAAGTCAAAATCTACCTAGGGATGATCACCACCTTCACTCCATCAAGAAATTGGACAAAAAATTAAAATTAAAAAAAAAAATCACCATTTTGACTACAAATAAAATTTCTTAAAAAAACACTTCAATCGTACAACAAGATGTTTTTTTTTTGTCTTGTTTAGGTACTTTTTAATATCCACTACATTATGAAATTGTAGAGTGGGCTTATCCCTATAAATTTATCTAGCAATTAAAGTGGAATTTAATGGAGCAAACAATTAACCAATACAAGGTTACACAAGAAACTTTCATTTGAATGGAGTTCTATGACAACTTGAACAACTATTGAGTTGCAATGAAATCAAAGTAACTATAAATGGATAGAATTGAATTATGCAAGACTTAAACCCTAAGAAAGATGTTGCAAATACTTCTATGAACTCACCTTGCAAATTGTCCAAAATAGGAGTTTTTACAATCCAATTGACTCCTCTTACTTTCTCATCACCACATGGTTTCTTGAATCTTTAGAACGACTATCAATATGTGTGCATTTCTTCCCCATAACCTTTAAACAAACATTTTGATGTACAAGAGAAATGAAAAATTACACACCAAATGTGGTATGCATATTTACAAGATGCAATCTTGCAATCCCAAGCTACCTTGAATCCTCTACTTCAAAATGGGCAAGGTGATATTGATAGATTACTACAAAATATTGTAGAAAATCATTAGCTCAAAAATGAAAAGGATATGGTGATGGATTAAAGATGGGTTTTGTGATGCCCACTCATCATGGACTAGACTTGAAAACAAAATGCAATCTTGTGTCATTTCGACATATTCAATTTTTTTGAGGTTGTGTGTCATGCCTTCTCTACCAATTCACATTTTGCTAAAAAAATGTCATGCTCAAACTCCTCTTTTTGCATCAAGGTTTTCAATTTGTTAATAATGCCTCCCTCAAAATCACATTTCCATTGAACAAGAGCAATTGGGAATGAACTTTTGAACACCCTTCCAAAATTATTTTTAAAAAAAAAGTCATGAACTTTTAGGTTATGCACATCAAAAGCCAAACACAGCTCAAGATTATTCATGGTTGGGGTTCCAAAAGAAGGAAAAAGGATTCCAAGACTTTTGTGGGGTGCTTTTTGCAAATAACATTTACTTGAAACAAATTTAAGTAAGAAAAATTGAATGGTTCAATTTAAGATAATTCAAGTGTCAATGGTGAGTTTTCACATTCATACATAATTTTGTATCAATATTTTGATTTATAGCCATAAAAGCAAAAACTCCCAAAAACTCCCAAAATGAATTTGAATGGACAACAACACATGTTTTTTGGCAAGATTATTTCATGCACATGTGACCTACACCTAAAGCTAGATATTTTGAACCCATTAAACATAAATTTTTTTGTCAAATGGTCAAAAAAATGAATCCTTTGCCTTCCAACCCTTTCCTTCAAAATTTCAAGACTTTGAATTTTTGTATGATTTGTTTTTCATCGAGTTCATTTCAATGAACATGTACTTTCATAGAAAGGGGCATGTTTCTGTTGTACAATTTTTTTGAAATCAATTGGATGACTTTATGCATTCCTTTTGAATTCCTTTTTTAAAAATGCAATTTAAACATTTCATATAGTTTGTTTAAAGGACTCAAAATCACATTTACATAATATCCTATTTTATTTTACTTTTATTGATTTAATAAGACATCATTTTATTTATTGGCATACAACAATCCATTACAACTATAATAATGTAAGATAAATAAAAATCCAAAGTTGTCCTTTGTAATCCTTTAAAAATAAGTCATTCCTTTTTGGTACCCAATTGTCAATACACCCATTCATGAAACTTAACTTTTTTTTTTTCCAATAAACGTATGCAATCTTCAATCTATCCCTAAACATGTCCACCTCCTTTTGTGAATGATCATTTTCATTTTGAAATGAAGATACAACATCTTCAAAGGTTAAAATCTCCTTATCGAATACTAAAATATATTATTACCATTTTTTTATACACTAAACCTTGATTTCCCTTGTTGTATGAACTTGTAATTGGCCTTATGGTTGTGGCATTGTGTGAATTAATAGATCCTTGTCCTCCTTTCCCTTCAAATCTTCAAATGTATTAAAATAATCTATTATTTTAATAGGTTTGCCACTTAAGGTTGGTTCAAAAGATTGTAGTCTCTAAAATGATCATGTATCATCCATTCTCCAAACACACAATAGTTAATTACTTTACCCTTTTGTTCACAAATAATGCTTCGCACCTTTGCCATATTAATCATGTGAGTATCAAGAACTTGCATTCTTTGGTTAGTTACCATTCACATTTTTTCCACTTTAATGATGAGCTTTTCATTGTTTGTGTGACAATATTTATACCCATTTCTATTAATACATGGCCCAAAAAGCTTTTACACTTCTACCTCCTCCAAGTCCTTTCTTATTTGTACTACTTGGGTGATGGTCCCTATTACATAAGCCATATTTTTCAAAGAACTTAATCTTGGAAACAAAAGTTTTCTTATCAAAGTTGATTTTTGTTAATGTTCCATATACAATAAATCTACCCGAGATGATATTGTGGCTTTTGATTTGATTTTTTTACCCAAACTACCTTCTACATTAACTAACATGTTGTATTTGCAAAAATAGTAAAAAACCTTTGTATGCATTTAAATCTTTTATTACATTTTACAACACTTACAACAAGTCATTTGAGTATATGTTAGTGTGAATTTCTACCACACTAAGGCTCAAAAATACATATTTCTTAATGTATCCCATTGATTTAATAAAAATGGTTTCTATTAATAATCAATGTTAGTTATTTAACACTAACAATAGGGTCAATGCATGGTTGGGTGGACCAATTTGGGTGCCACACAAACCAATTTTTCCTTGTGGTTGCCATTATAATGTCCATGTTGCTTTATAGGTTTTAAAATTTATTAAGATGGACTTGGTTTAAAGGTCCTAACTTGAATATTTACATGATGCACAAAATCATTTTACAATTTTTAAAAAATTGTAAAATGGACTCTTGAACTCAAAACTCATGGACTACATCTTTGATTGTCATTTCTATGTGGACTATGTTATGGTCCATTGACTAATGGGGTGTGTGTTAGGGACTTGGAATTAATAATATATCATATCAAATAAGCATAGGAACAAATCAAATAATGAGTTGAATTTTAAAACTATATTTATGGACTTTTGAATGGACTAATCAAAAGCATTTTTTCATAAGTCCATATCATATTGGAGCAAGAAATGTTTTATGATTTTTTTCCTTAAATGCTTAAAGAAATAGAAATTTTAAATGTTCCATTGATGAAATGCAAAAAATATGAAGGAAATCAATGTAAACTAATGTAAACTAGTTGTAATTTCCAAAATTTGACCACTCTTTTGGGTAAATAGGGGCTTTGGTTCTGTGGCAAATTAATCCACCAACCATGCATTGACCCAATAATTATTTCAAATTCAAATCATTTAGGCACTAATATAACTAACTAGCAATTCAAATATTAACTACCTAGCAATCAAATTTAAATTTAAACTAACTAGTTAGTATGTGTTCTAAATCTTACATCCATATTTTAAACAATTATGTAGTTTGATTTGATTTACAAGTCATTATCTACATGTATCATGTCTATTAGTCTACATATTATAGATCATTATGTATAGATCTAATACTCTACAAGTTATCTACATATTGCCCCTTAACCCCACTTAAGTTTGGATAACATACAAAAGTTTTGCCATGTTCAAAGGAGGACAAATGAATGCATATTGGCCACAATTTAAAAACATTTTAAAAACACAAAACTTTTAACTAATGTCTCAAAAGGACTAGTGGAAATACCAAGAGTGAAGCTCACATAAGCTCAGGTTTTGTTCAAAACTAAAACTAGGCTATGGTTAAAATATATAATCTTAAGGGTGGTTAAGAAGGACAAACTCTTTTGAGTTTTCATAGTGGTATAGTGCATAATTTGTAATTTGATCCTATAGACATGAAAAAGTTATGGTACTTTGCCACAAGAAAGATATTTTAAATACACAACCAAAAAGGGGTACCACATAGTTGTAATTCAATAATCAAAGCAACTTAGCTTTGATGTTCAACTTGGAAGATGCCCTACTTGGAACTTGTGGTGACACTCATAAATTAAAAAATTAATTATATTACCCATGGTTACTAAGGAAAATATCAACAATCATATGGTCGATTCTAGCAAAAGACCTAGCCATAGGTGTTTAAAGAACTAAAATAAGAAGGAACAAGTATTTTTAAAATAGCTAAACATGGGTCATGAAATATTTAGTGGTGAGAAAAGCTTGGAATAATTTTAAAGACCTTAAAGCAAGGTGTTCATTCTAGCTAAACCACAACATTTGGGAAGAAATCCTCGTTGGCAAAATGGAACCTCTTAGATAGGATCTTATAAAAGAAGGAATATTGTGGGAAGTTGGCAAACCGTGCATAATCACCATGCAAACATCATGGGATGCTTTAATATCAACATTTTTATGGAACATTTGGTGTCGAAATGTGACTTTGATTTTAGACAAAACCATTTTCACTTGGGAATTGTTTATTATATGCATTGCAGATGACAATGCAAGTAGGAATGGGAGCTTGGAAGGAGTTGCATTGGCATAGTTATTTAGCAAAAAAAAAGCAAAATTGGACACAAATTCTATCAAGGTATTTCACAAGGTCAATTATTTTGTATATTATAGGGAATATTGAAATGAAATATAGTGCCCAACATGTATTTTCTACCTAAGTTGTTACTTGACAATAATTATAATAACAAAATTGTTTTCAAGGAAAATTATCAAAATTTAATTCTAAAACATAATTCCAATTTTAAAATGTTAATGGGAAAATTACCTAATCTAGCTAACCTAGTGGACATCCTAATAATTTCACAATTATTAATGGTAAATATTTAGTTGCCATTTCCTATAATTTATTAAAGGATGAAGTTATTTGGGTAGTTAGTTCCTGAGGATAAGGTGATTAGCATGAGTGGGCCAATCATCTAGGGATTGGAAGAGGAGATTAAAATAAAAACTTACATGCAACACCATGGAGGTGGGAATGGGATTTGGCCGACTATGGCTCACAATTCTAATCAATTCCCAATTTTTTTATAAGTTTCATGGAAGTTTCACAAAACTGCAAGACAAATGAGTTTTAATTTGCAACTTTTGCCAAAAAAAGAAACCGAGCAACAAGTGTTGGATGTGTGGCAACATGGTATGGATGAAGCCATAGATCAAGGGGTTAGTTTTCAAGTGGCCAAAGCACTTCTACTCACCAAAAAGAATGATATAATTTTTTTTAAATTCAAAACACATGGTAAAAAGTTATATAAGGAGCAATTTGTAGAAATAGATGTTACAAAGGAATAATTCATCTCAGATTGGGACAATGTTAAAGTTTGGGAGAAGTTTAACAAGGCTCAAAAAATGTTGGAGAAATTTAAAATGGGATAACTTGAATCCACAAAACACGCAATGCTAGTTAAATGGATTTTAGTTGGAAATAGATGTTTGTGGGATTTCTTTGAATTTCACAAAGGACATAGGTTACACACTATGATTAAAAAGCCACTACATGGTTGGCAAATAATCACAAAAAAGGACATAACCTAGTATGTTCAATTCTTTTACAACAGATTTTATTCAAACGACTTAACAATGGAATATAATGTTTAGGTATGGAACAATGTTTAAAGATAATTCCTATTGTGATAACTGAAAAATATAACATGACCTTAATTTAGGAGCTCTCAAAAGGAGAGGTACACTATTAAACCATGGAATTCAATATCCTAGTTATCGTCAAAGAAAAAGGTTGTCGAATAAAAACATGAAAATAAAACTTGTTTTCTATCTACCTACCATCATGTTGTAGCCACCATCATGCAACAACCATTGTCATGCACATATTGTCATCAACAAACTTGAAAGAAGACCTCCAACTACTTGCAAACCTTCGATAGTTGTTACCTACTGTCTACAACACATGTAGACCCTTTGTAATTATTGCCTACCATCTGCAGCAACTTTACCTTCCTTACAGACTTCAAATTTCATGTTTATTAGTTGTTACCTTCTAGTGGTAACTATCGTCCTATGGCAGAATGCACTTTCTATTCCAATAACAAATATATAAAATATTTTCATTGTAAAAAAGAAGAACAAGAACCAAATTAATAAACTAATAGTCTACATCAACTAAAAAGAAACTACTTTCCCTACCTTCCTAGAGGTCACTACAAATAAGAAGAAATAATGCACATGTTGATTCTACACAACCTTTAACCATTCTCGATTACATAACACCAAATACAATATTCTTCCATCTTTTTTTCTTTCTTTAGATACACAAGCATGCTCCTAATGCTAATAATCTAATTTTTTCATGATTTAATGGTTTAATGAAATTCTTCACTCCTCCCAAGAAATAAATAACGAACTTAAAAATGATGTTCACCACACAAAGGTTGAGTTTTTATTTTCATAGATTTCCTTATCCTTTTAGATCTCCTCATCCTAATCCCTTCAACACATCTTAGTTAATGGAAATCCATACATCCTTTATCCACTTTGACTAGTTAACCTAGATGGCTTCACCCCTTAATGAATAGAAGATGATAAGTAAAATATTTACCACTATCAATTAAATAGTTACTATAATGTCGTTCTAAGTGAACTAAACAAGGATATTATTTTTAATATTTTTAAATTTTTATTAAAATTCCTCACATAATTAAATTCTAATTATTTTGCCCCATGAAGGTAGTTCATTGTATTGACGGTACTACTGTCAGAAAACACCTTCATTCTAAAATTTTCCTGTAATGGTTTTACCATTTGATGGTAATTACCATCTAACAATGATAATATTGTCTCTTAACACCGATAGTGTTAAGACAATTTTCTACTTTTAACATACACATAACAACTTTTAGTTTCCCAAAGCATAAAGGTACGAGCACAAATGGCATTCCCATGGAAATTTTCCAAGAATTGTGGCACGAAATAGAGAAAATTATTAAAAACCTATTCTAACAAACATTTTGTGTGGGACTTATGCATAAGGACATGAAGGTGGGTATGTAGATGAACATAATCATACTCACATGTACCATTCACAGTCATAACCTTTGTTTGATTTTTTAAATTTTAGATTGTAAAAAATATATTATATATATATAGTAAATACATTATGTACATATCATAAAAATTTGGAATTAATTTAATGAGTAAAAAATACATAATTTATATTTTAAAAACTTGTAATCACTATTTTAAAACAATTTTGACACTACAAACACAATTTGAAAATATTTTTTGACATATTTTGGGATTTTAAATATACACTTTAACAAAATAGTATTAACAAATTAAAAAAATTTAATGTTTTTTTAATGTATTAAAAAGATTTTTAAAATATTCTTCAAAAAAACAACGAAAAAACAATGGTCTAAGGGGGCACATGTGGCTCCTTATAACATGGTTGGATCCAAACACTCATACCCAAATTAGGAGATATAAATTTAATTGAAAATTATAGACCAATTTTTGTATTGGGTTCCATTTACAAAATGGCTTGGAAGACCTTAGTTAATTGACTTTAGCCTTTTTTATATTTCTCATGGATAAGGCCAGCACAAACAAGTTTCATGCAAGGGAGGTGCATCTTGGACAATGTTTTCTTGACTTTTGAAAAGCTACGGAATGGGTTAAAGAAAGTGAATAAGATTTATTCATGCTTTTACTATACTTTGAAAAGGCTTATGACAAAATCAATTGGACATTTTTACATAAATGTATGAGAAAATTAGGTTTCTTGAACCTATGGAGATGTTGGATGCATTTTTGTACAAGGAGGCTAAGACCACAATGGTGGTGAATGGGGAAAAGGGAGAAGCATTCATAATGGAAAAAGTTCACCAAAGATGTCTTTTAACGCCATACTTGTACCTATTTGTAGCAAATGTTTTGGGGTACATGATATCTAATCCTACATATGGAATAGAGGGATTGACATTACCAAATGGAAAGCAAGTCCATATTAAATGTTTGTAAATGATACAACATTATTTTTGAAGGCTACACCTAATAATTTGTAGAAAACATTCCAAGTTTTGTAAACATTTTGCGATGCATCAAGAGGAAGGATTAATTGGCATAAGTCTTGTGCAAAATGGGCATCCAAGGAGGCAAGACATTGGTCTTAGGGGGAGGACAAAGGATTAACTTGGTTAAAAGTAGATAACAAAACCAAATAATTGGGTTTCCCCATTAATTTCAACACACCACAAAAGGAAAAAGACAAGAAGGTGTTATAGTAAGTGTAGGGCAAACAAGTTGTATGGAGATTTAGGAAAATATCTCTTGCAAGAAGAATTTTAGTGATCCTAGCTTCCTTGTGGTATATAGCATCGCATGTAGATTTGTCTATTTCTACCTTGAAAAAAATGAAAACCCTAGTTAGGGATTTTGTTTGGTCAAATCAAGCAAAGCGCAAAAAAGGGCAAAATACTTATATTACCTTTGGTAATGGGGGGGGGGGATGAAGATTTTTGATCCATAAGCTCAAGCCTTGGCACTTCTTGCAAATTTTTTGGTTAGGGACCTTATTCTAAGTCTAAAGCCATGGAAAAAATTTCTTCAAGATAAAGAGTAAACAATTTCAAATAATTTTTTAGAGTACTATTAAAGGTAAAAGTATGTTATCTTTGTTGGATAGACTAGATGGAAGTATTGGATAGAGAACTATGTTATTCCTATTGGACAATTTGGACAAAGGTAGTTTCAATGATTGATAGGGTGGACAGAGGTGGAAGATGACAGTGTAGGATTGGGATTGATGAGGTTTGACTCAAACTGGTTTATGGTAGGAATTAAGTAGATATTTAGAGAAGAATTGTGAGGAAGGATTATTATGAGATTAGTTTATTGAAAAGGAGTTAGGATCTAAAAGAAAAAGAGTAGTTTTGAGATGGAAAGGCTCAAATGAGATTTTTAAAAAAATTTAATGAGGAAGGACAATGTTATCATAATATTTTTTGTTTTCATTTTTTTGTTTTTTGATTAATATGAAGGTCCAATTTTGTTTTCAAATCATTGAAGAAATCAAATTTGTACAAATTTGTGTTTCGTAATGGCTTTTTGGTTGAATTTTTTTTTTCTAATTTTTGTATTTTGTTATAAAACAAATTTTGTATAAGAAAGATAACATGTAAAAAATAGATTTTAAAATAAACATAGTGTTAGAATATTAATGTTTACCAATTACATTGGCATGCTTCAACAAGATGGCTCATGATAACAAAAAAAGTGATTATTTAAGATTCTCCACTATGGCAAGGAATTTCATCTACATGGTGTAAGGTGAAGGTAGGGATTGCACAACAAAAACCAATGAATAAAGATGAGATGTTATGGTTACCCTTGTTTGGGAACTCAAATTATGTAACTACCCAGAAGGATTACCATGGGGCATTAAACTTAAATTTTGGTATTATCTTTGGGCAATAAAAGAGATTCAATGCCTTAAAGATCTATGGGATGAAGATGGGAATACATGGCAGAGCTTGAGGCACATTAAGATAATCATTTGTTCAAAAAATGAAATAGACAAAAAAATAACACTCATTCAAAGTGTGTCATGGAAAATGAAGAAATCTACTCCACCTTTTAAACTAGTTTTAGGACAATGGAAGGTTTTGGATCTCCCACAAACAAATTTGTATTTTCAAGAATTTTACCATGTAGAAGGTGAAAGAATGGGAATTTGGTAGTAACAATGTATAGAAAAAATAAATAATTCATATTTATTGAAGAATGTTTCCCATGGTCTAGTATATATCCTTAATTAAAGGATGAAAGAAGCTTGTAATATGTTGCAAAAGAAGAGAAGAGGTAAATGTGTGGAATTCAATCTTTTCAAGGAGGTAGACGATGAGCAATGTGTCTAGACAATGAAATTAGGGATCACATAGGAGTTGCATTAGGATTTTAAAGAATGGACTTGGCATAAGCAAGGAAATAGGCTTCCAAATATGGTTTTCAATTATTCTACAAAAATAGGATACATAATTGCAACCAAGATGCAATTAAAACAAATGAAGATGGATGTAAAATTGTAGGAAAGGCATTACTCTTATAAAGAAAGAGGGAAAATCTACCAATGTTTGTGGCATCCATCACTCCCATGGAAAATTATCCACAATGGTGTGGTTCACCATGTAGGAAGGACTTCCAATTAGGGCATGGCACACCAAGCTAAGGCAAGATGGCATATGCAATTTGTGTGATGAAGGATTGGAGACCTTAGAACATGGTCTTATGCAATGTGCATTTATTAAAGAGGCATGGAATAATTTTAAGGATTTCAAGATTCAGAGTTTTTTAATGCTAGGATTCAACTTTTGAGAAGATATTTTGTTGGGGGAGCTTCATCAACCGATCAATGAACAATAAAATGAAGAAATTGAATGGGACAATGGAAAGCCATGTACCATTTCTATGAGGACTCCTTTGGACATTTTTAATGTTCTTTATTGTGGTTTATTTGGTGCCATAATTTTGAACATGACCTTAGGGAAAGGGCATTTTCATTTAGGGGTTGCTCTTTTGACCATGGTAAATGAAACACTATGGGAAATTATGTTCGTGGCCACTAGACTACCCTACAACTAAAACTTCAAAATAACTAATATACAATTGCATTGCAACTATCCCATGGAAATATGACAAATAATTATTAAATAAATTGCCACATTAGAAAATCAAGGAATTGTATTATATTTGCAAATTAGTTGTAAGATGTATATTTATACAATACAATGTACGCACTGTATATATGGTTTTAATTAGCCATGTTTGACTTTGTTGACAAGTTGCACTTTAGTCACATGTAACAATTACATCACAACTAGGATCAATTTAATTACTAATCAACAATTACTTTGCAACAAATGTACGACCTTGAGTAACACATACAATCATGCCACATGTATACATTTCTAGTGCCCAATATATATGACATTTCAACTTGTTTACAATTAGTATGCAACTATATTTCAACTTAAATTTTGAAATTTGGGTGGGAAACCCTTAAACAAGTGACACATGGTAATATATCAACAAATTTGCCCCAATGCATCGATGACCTTCATGCATTTATGCTTATTGTTAAGAAGTTCAAGATGAACTTTTTAAAAAAATATTTTTATTCAAACATTTTTTGTATTTCTTAATCTTTTGGTGATGCAATTTTCATATCATGTGTTATAACTAAGATCATTTTTGTTTGTTTAATTTAGAACTAAAACTAAAAATTTGTTATAAATTATATTATGTATTTAAATAACTTGGAGATTAAAGGCTTTTGTTTTTTATTTTGGAGGTTGGAGGTTCTTGTTCTTGTTCTTCAAGAGGTTGAAGGCTTTTGTTTTTTCTCTTGAAGGTTGAAGGTTTTTCTTCTTACTTTTAGAGAGGTTGAAGGCTTTTGTTTTTTCTCTTGAAGGTTGAAGGTTTTTGTTTTTACTCTTAGAGAGTTTGAAGGTTGAAGGTTTTTGTTTTTACTCTTAGAGAGCTTGAAGGTTTTCTTTTGTGCTTTTGGAGGTTAAAGGTTCTTGTTATTGTTTTTAAAAAAATTGAAGGCTTTTGTGTTTTTTTTTTTAAGGTAGAAGGTTCTTGTGCTTGTTCTTAAAGAGGTCAAAGGTTTTTGGTTTTTCTCTTGGAAGGTTGAAGGTTCTTTTTTTTATTCTTAAAAAGGTTGAAGGTTTTTGTTTTTGCTTTTAGAAGTTGAAGGTTTTTATTTTTTGAGAGGTTGAAGGTTTTGTTATTGCTTTTGAATGTTAAAGGTTTTTGTTATTTCTTTTGAATGTTCAAGGTTCTTGCTCATACTTTTGGATGTTGAAGGTTTTTAATTTTACCTTTTGATGTTAAAGGTTATTATTTTTACTTTTGGATGTTCAAAGTTATTATTTTTGATTTTAGTCAATGTTGAAAGTATTTACTTTTACTCTTGGATATTGAAGCTTCTTATTTTTATTCTTGGATGTTGAAGGTTCTTGCTTTTATTTTTAAATGTTGAAGGTTTTTGCTTTAGATGTACATCAAAATTATGTATACAAGGTAAGATTTTTTCAGAAGTACCTAAAATTGTAATTCAATTTACTTAATTGTAAGCACAATATTTGATTCTATTTGCAAGTGTAAAATTATAATTTAATTTATATCAATGTTCTACACGTTGCATTTTAGTGACAAATAAGTTACATGTTAGTGGCAATATAGTTGTAAATTAGTTTTATTCAAGTTGAAAGGATTATTGACATGTTTTTGACATTACAATGATATGATATGCTACTGATTTCATTTCACATGTGGAATTAAATGTCATAACATGACAAATTTCAAGCAGATAAGGTGCATTGAAAAAATTTCATGGCTCAAGCTCCATTTCAACAAAAATAGAAAAAAACGTTCATTTATGAAACATAGTGTTTTAAATGACAATATTTGATTGTTGTGGGTCATCATTTTTATGATATGACCTTTTTTTTAAATAGAGAAAAATGTTTGTTATATATATAGCTTAAGCATTATGTTTATATTCATAGTTAAATTGTCTTTTGATAAAAACATTTTCTAAATTTTTTGTAATGTATTCTTCAACATGGAATGTAAATGTATTTAAAGTTTCAAGTCCATTTCATGTTTATAAATAATGATGTCTAATGCAATTCAACATTATCTATTATAATTATGACAACATGATAATGGTTGTGTGAAATCTAAATAATTGCATTGTAAGTTGTAATTTAGTTATTTAGTACTATTAAAATCAACTACCATACAATTGCTTTGAAACCCAAATTTAAACACTTAGTTACAAATTAGTCATTAAATCCTTTATTTTCATCTCATCTTTAGTTGTAAGTTAGTTACAAAGGATAAGAACAAAATTCATCGTTCAAATGGATGAATGAAATAATTAAAAATATATATTCGTTAGACTAGTTATAAAATAATTGTAAAATAATTGTAAATGAGTTGCAAAGGATTGGGATAAAATTCATTCACATCAAATGGATGAATGAAATAATGAAAGAATATATTTGTTGAACTAGTTGTAAAATAGTTGTAAATAAATTATAAAATATAAGAATATAATTCATTCATCAAATGGATGAATGAAATAATTAAAGATTATATTCATCAAACTAGTTGTAAAATAATTGTAATTAAGTTGCAAAAGGTATTAACATACATCATTTGTTAACAAATGGATGAAATGCCACGTTGGCATTTCGTTCGCACATTGGAATGTGTGTGGGAATTTGATGTGGAGATTAGTTGTAAAGAAGTTGCAAATAGTTACATGTGAGTTCCACCATATCTATGATATTGTATACAACATAAGGTGTCTATTATAATTATTGCAACTTGTCCAATAACACTCAAAGGCTATATAAATACCATGAATTGCAAGTGTTCGTTGCAATTGGAAAACCCAATTGTAAGCCTGGTTGTAAAACCCCACATTTTTTCATAGTAAAAATATAAGCAAGAATAATAGCTTTGAAGGAACTCCGCAAATTCAAACAAATTCTAAAAATCGATAGAAAACTATGAAGAGATGATTATTCAATTCAAAAAGGTGTGGAGACAAGGAGGCTTTTTGTGTAAGGAATTGGGTTCATTCTAATAGCAAATAGTACTAAACTTGTACTATGTACCCAAACACATGGCTAATCATAGATTGGGATTTTTCATTCAACCACAAGGCAATTCCAATGAAAGTGATATTTTTGATGACGAAACAAGAACACACAAAAGTCCCACACCTCAAAGTTACTAATATTTGCAATTGGAAAAAGAGAATGAAGAGGTAGCTAACTAAATTTGGAGGGCAATCATGGAAGAGGTTGAAGGGGAACCAATTCAAGAGATAGGAAATGATATAGACATTAGTAATTTTGAGTTTAAACATGAGGATAAATCAAAGGAATCATTTTCCTCCTTCAACATTTTGAAAGAACTTCAATCTCCAAATGGCTTAGCAAGAATGTGTGAATTCTAGGTGAAACAACATGCGCAAGTAGCACCAAGGGTGAGAACATTGGCTCAAGGTGATACATGCACTCCAACACAACAACTTCTTCATAGTTAATTGTCAAGTCTAGATCCAAAGCCTACATTTGAGGAATTATGTCATATGTGTGCCAAGTGGAGAGTTTCTTCACCCTTAAGATGTTATTTGGACTTCGAAGAAGACCTCCCAATTAGGCCTCTCTCTCCCTTGCCCAACATGTTTCCCCCCCACGCCTAAACTTGCCTTTTGAAATAGTTTATTATACAAAGTGTTGTGCTTGTGTTTGATTTTGTTAATAACCCTCGGTTATGGTTCTTGTAAATTTTAAATTGAAAGAACCATCAATTCCGTTTTTTGCAAGGAAACAAATCATAATCAAAGAACATTCACTTCTAGATATTTCAAAAATTCAAAGAACCTGCAATTTTCATGAAAGTACTAGCAAAGGAGGAGCTTGGGTTTGTGGGTGGTTCTTTCACTACCTATTAAGGCAAGTGGGCTTAATCCCATGACAAATAGTACTTCATGCCAAAAGAAATAGAAAGAAGTCAATATTCATTCAATTTTGGTGGATAGAAGTGAACATTTTCATTTAAATTCAAATGATTGAATGATTCTTGAATATGCTTCCTATGATTTTTGTGGGATTTTTTTTGAAGTTTTATCATTGGGGGGGTTGTTAGGCTAACTAGTTTCCACGACAAAATGAACCTATAATCAACAACATATGAAATCTATAGTTCTAGTGTATTGACTCTATGTTCTATGGCTTCTACTACGGAAAATTTTACTTTCACATATCTAAAATGGGTCCATCTAGTAGAACACATGGATATAAGATTTCTAACTCATCGAAATAGGCCCACATACCCACCCTATTGTTTTTTGGGAGTGGTGGTTATATATTGAATTGATCTTCTAATTTTTTGAGAACTATGATTATGAGATCAAATATTTGTTAAGATAACTAGTGGGGGTTTGGTTGTTTGGTTCCATTTTTCTTACTTGCACAATAGAACTAGAGGCATAATGAGCTTTAAGGCATGAGTTCCTTGACGTTAAAGGCCACATCGCCTTATTGGGTATTTTATCTTATGTTTTAATTGTGTAGAATTGGCCCCCTTTGCTAATCATAGGGCCAGTAAATATTGCCATGTTCCCCAAGTAGTTTTCCTATGTTCTTGGTGAGTTCCTTGCCATTTAACATTAGGGTGCATTATGCCAAGCAAATCATCATTGGGTGAGTCTTATAACAACTTTACTTGGCAAAATGTGTCATAAATGGCCCTAATTTTATAACCCATGTGCAACATCATGTTGAATGAATACCCTCTCTCAATGTCAATGATTATGTTTCAAAATACTTATAGAGATTTTAACACAAAACTATCCTTGTGAAAATATTGATCCATGTAATGTGTTATCATAATATGGTAAAATGTAATACTCCACCACGAGCACTTGTAGTTGGACAAATTTTCATGTTCCACATGTTAACAACCCCATTAGAAAAAAAACCAAAGTTCATGTATGGAAGGAAACTTGACCTTGTTGCCATTTGGAAAGAACAAATTTTTTAAATGACATCAAAAGCAAATATACCAACTCAAAGCCTATGATTTGCAAAGCAAGAGAAAAACTAGGTGTATGAACACTTTGATGTACAAAGACACCAAAACTATTTTAAATGTAATGTGCTTACAAGCACTTCATTCTGGAAGGACATTCAAACTATTTAAAGTGCAACATGCTTGGAAACCCAACATTAGGTGAAAATAACAAAAGAAGAATAACATTGCAAAACTATTGAAAGAAAACAATACAACACAAAAATGTTGTGTTGAAAACATTACACAATCCAAACATGAATGAATGAATGTTAAACCCTAGAGGTTTACTAACTAGTTCAAAAAAAATTTAACACATCATAATGACTTCACTAAGATGTTAATAATTGAAGTGATCAAACATGTTGAAGCTCTTGGAATGTACTAATAGGAAGGGCAATCCATCAAACATGCATTTAACTATGCTTCCATTAAGAAATAATGGTACAAGCCAACTTGTGTATATATGGTTGGACTTGTATTCAATCAAAGAATTCATGCAAAAATATAGCGTTTTGAATGTGAAATGGATTAATAATAATTTAATGTTGCAATATTGATTTAAAAAATAACAATTCATTCAATGTTGTCTTAGTTTTTTATTTTTTATTTCAAAATTATTGATTTTATTTTATTTACTCCACATGTCATTTTTTATTTTGTTACTTCACAGTGTCTTATTTCAAAAGTTCATTATGGTTTCCTAATATTTTAGAATTCGTCCATATTTTTTAATAGGGATGAATTCCATTATAAATTCTATTGCAACATGTGGATAATTTTTAAATTAATTATTTTAATTTTTAATATGAATTTACATAGTAAGTTCATTTATAGGGACTAGGATATCTAATACAATTCACCTAATTATGCTTTTACTCAATCATGCTCACATCTAAAATGTGTGCTTCTACCATATATATAAAATTAAAAATAGTGTGCAAGTTATTTCTTCATCCCCAACTAACATGAAATATTGCAAAATGTATACTAAGAACCAATTAAATGTCACCACACAAGTCAACAATTGTGATTAGCCAATCAAAAGCTAACCATATTTCATTATTAGTCCTTTGGGAGAGTTATGTGACGTGCACACATATTTCTAGGTTCAAACTAATGTTGTCTAGGTAATTCCATTTTGACTTACCAAACTAATCCAGGTCTTTTGAGAACTTGAAAGTTAGTTACTAAGTGGTTCATGGTATGTTATTTTTTCCCCCTTATCGATCTAGTAAGAATAGTTTCTTACTTTTCACAAATCTAAATGGCATGAATATTGAAATGTCTTACAAGGTGAATGTATATTGGTTTAGAAAGTGACATTTTGAAATGCACCCCAATACAAATTGTAAAATGTGATTAACAAATTGCTTGAGTAATGAAACATGTACCCAAGTAACGAATAAACATACTTGAATAATGAAGAAGCAAAAAAAAACAAACTCCAAATTACTTCCAATAGGCCTACCTACACTACCATTCCTAAAACCTATATAAAGTTTCACTATGAAGCTTCAAACTCTTACCATGGATGACATGTGTTAAAATGAACCAACACCCACCAATGCACTGTGGATGAACCTTAACTAATTAGTAATTGGTTTCACATTGCCAACCCATTATGTAAGTAGTAAGTATTATATACATGTAGATAGGAAAATAAATGATTATTGAGCAAGTAAATGGTTTATACATAAGTATGGGTTTTTTTATATTATTTACCTAATAACAACTTGAAAGCAGTTGTTAGTAGTTAGGTATTGAAAATGTGAACTAGGATAACCAATGCCATCATTAACTAGGGAACTAAAACCCAACAAAAAATTGTTTCCTATTCACTTACCATCCATCCTTCATGGTGCATTAGTGGGTGTTGGTTGACAACATAATCCCAAAACAATTTTATTAGTAAGAAAGATGGTTTCATAAATTAAAATACTAATTGGATTAGGTAGTAGCCGAGGTGAGTTGAAACATCTTATTGGGGCAATATTTGTAAAGCCTAGGTATGTTAGTGGGATCATATCATGTTTTATAAATATGTCATATACATATGCTTACCAACACCACATATCAAGGTATAATCTATATGATGGTACAACATTAGTCCAAATTTAGTTGATGACAATATTCATTTGAATTTCATCCAAACTATTATTTACACACCATTACATTGATATCATCTAGTTATTTTCAAGGTTGAACCTTATGATGTATTTAATAATGTATCAATTTCAATACATGATATATTCATCTTTACATACAATAACCAAGAAGGAATGTTCTGAATATTAAGTATTGTATGTCCCAAGACATAATGATTGGGCTTTGGATATGGCGGGGGGGGAATCTTCACAAATTTTAGCTTTAATTTTTAGGAAACATTTGCCACATATATATAGGGGCATTTTTTGCTATTATTCTTTTTTTGACCAATTAAAAAAATTCCACTATATTCTAGTTTGGATAATTACTATTTATGATGGTACTAGTGTTGTTTTTTTTTCAATTTTTAAAAACTTTATGACATTTTCACCAAATTTTCTATATCACAAAATTGTAAAATATCCCTGAATGCAATCGACATTTTAAAATTGGAAAGATGAAAATGAATAAAAAAACACTTCTAAGGGTTTAATTCATTATTCAATAATATGTGAAGGTATTGAAAAAGTCATAATTATGGCAAGATTTTTTGTTGAAAATATGAGACCAAACATGAATTGACATAATTATGGAAAGCTAGGTACAATATGAAATTATTAGAGTAGAGTCTTGTATCTCATCACAAAATATAATAATTTCAAACCTAAAAAGAAAAATTATTTAAAAAAATAAATTAAAATATTCAATGGGAGTTTTCAAAAATATGACACTAATGGCCAAAGTGTTGAAAATTTGAAAAATAAAATTTATTGATGTTTTGTCATTAATTATGCTGGGATTTGTGAAAATCATGTCACAATTCATTAAGGTGTTGAAAACCATTATAATTACGATAGACAATATGGCACATTTTTTTGGAACAAATGTTTTGGCAAAAAATTGTAAAATTTCAACCTTAAGAACAAGAAAATAATATTCTATTGCAAATTACCCTTTTGGGAAAATATTTGACAAATTCTCAAAAAAATAGAAAAATTGGAATATATTTGCACATTTTGACACACTTCAAAAAAAAAAGTTGGGGCAAATTTTGTGCCAATTTACTATAATTTCTCCAATTTTGACAACCTTTTACAAATTGAGGCAAGATATTGTTTAAGATGACTACTAACCATGTTATGTTAAAAAAAGATTGAAAAGTACATATAATATACCCTTTTTTTAGTGGTAAATTAATTTGACATTTTTCAACTTGAAAATCTCATTTCAACCTACTTGTGTTGTCCAAGCCATTATCAAATATTTCAACATTGGTTGAAAGCACCAAACATTTTCTTCATTGTTGTAGCCTACTATGGATTAGTAAAAGGCAAAGTCAAGCAACAATTCAAAAAAATCAAGCCAAAATTCAACATCATATGTTCTACACCACACTCCAATTGTCAAAGGTAGGAAAATGGTTGAAAACAATGGCACAAAATCAAAACTTGGGCAATGTAAACTACAACACAAACATAACTTGAGGATTATACCAATCCGGGGTGGTTATTTGTTTTTTGTTAGGTAATAGTTGGATTTGGGTATTTGAAAATATAGAATTCAAAGAATGGCTTGAGTCGAATTCTTTTATTTTTAGGAGATTCAAAGAATCACTCAAGTTTTGGTTTTAGAAACCCAAAGAGGGGTGATTATGAGGTGGGGGCAAGGATTAGGGTATGTGATTAACTAGGTATAATACCTAGTTTTTTAGCTCAAACCCAAATGAGTACAAACAAGTTTTTTATCAAGGTTTTTGGAGATCCCTATAAAAACACATGCCATAATACTTGCATCCTTTGAAAGATCACTACATGCCTTCTTATCATCTAACCTTGCTTTAAATTGACTTGGAATTTTTGGTTAACATGCCATTTGAAGTCTACAACCACATTCCACATGGCCCAAAATTGTTTTTGGTAAAGAATTGTGTTTATGCTTGCAAAATTGATTTAATTAAAAAAAAATCATTTGTTGTTCTTCATGCATTTAAGGGTTAAATAAGAACTCATTAATTAGGGTTTATGGTTTAGGTTTAAAAAAATGATTTTGTTAACAACCATCAATTTGAGTTTTTAAAATATTCCAAAATTAAAGAACCACAAGTTTCATGCTTTTGCAAAAAACACAAAATCAAGAAATTGTTGGATTTAATTTTTTTTTAAAAATGTTGTGTTTTCATCAAAGATTGGCAAATCATTCATAATTTAGTGGGTAGTTATTTTATTTTTATTTTTTCCTTTTGAAAAGCATGGTTGAATATATTAAAATTAGGTATTTGATTCTATTCAAGGATAATGATTATGAATAAAAAAATTGCCTTAATACTTGGTAGGGGTTTGGTATAGTTGATAAGAACATTAAGAACCATGCCTTGATACTCGACAAAAACTTGTTCATTTAAGGTTTAAATAAAGATCTCATTTTCGAGTTTTTTTGACAAAATATTCCTAATTGCAAAGAAGGCTGAATTTGATTTTGTTACATGATAATATCATTTCAAAAATGATGTGCACTCATGTGTTTGCTTGCAAAATAAATAAGAAAGAATAAAGGAAATGAAAAAATGATGATTGATCACGTGGGTAGGTAATTTAAAATTGGAACTATATGAACTTCTTCTAAAAATGATTGATCACATAGGAAGAGGAAGAAGGAAAATAAAATAAAAATGTAACATCCCAACATCATTAAAGATTGGTTTGATCTAGATTTACTAAAATGTTTATGAATAGTTGCATCTTTTGAGGAAGATTTGTGCCCCTTGGTTTCAATAGAGAGAAAGGGGGTTGTCGTTTGGGAGTTCATTTTGTTTTACCCATTAGGAGATGTGACGCTTGTGTATTTCAAAGGACAAACATTTGAGCTTTCAAGTAAGGGATTCTTCACTTTCGTTTTTTTTTCCATAAGTATTTTTTGAAAGAAGAAGATTTTTTTTTTGCAACGAAAAAGAAGAGAAGAAGAGTTTGGAACTAATAAAAGAAGAAGAGGAAGACACCCATCATTCGATTTGGGAGCTTTAGGGGGAAAAAATGGCACAAAGAGGAAGGCCTAGAGGTAGAAGAGGTGCAAGCCAAGGTAAGAGGAGACGGGCAATGAGAAGAAGCTATACAAAGAAGAGGAGGAATGTGAGGAATGATGTGAGACAAAGGAAAAAAACCAAGTACAACAATGAAGAAGTGGAAATTGAAGTATTATCACAAGAAGAAGATGAAAATCAACAACAACAACAACCACTCGATGATCCCGAATCTCCAAAAGATAGGAAAGATAACAAGCATAATAATAAGTCTAGATTAGGAGATCAACATCATAAAAGAGATCACAAGGGAAAGAGGACAAGGAAGAATGTGGAAAGTGATGATGAAGAGGAGGAAGAAGATGAGGAATTGGGTGACAAAGAAGAAGAAGAAGATGACAATGAACATAATTCACAAAAAGTTGTAGATCCTTCAGACTCAGAAGAAGAAGCCAATGCTACCACCAACAACAAAGAATCTTCAAAGAGGCAAAGATCAAGTAGCAACAAGTATCATGGATCCAAAGCTACAAGTAAAGACAAGACAACAAAACCCAAGCATAATAATGCTAGTGCCACAAGCACTGCTAGCAAAACTTTTGGCAAATTGAGGTCTACACGCAACAACAACAATGTAAGAAAAACAACACAAAACAAAAGACGACAAAACAATAACAACAATAATAATACAACTATGAACAAAAGGGATGATGGGGGAGGGTCTCGAGCTCATTCTAAGGCAACAATAGTAGCAACTCGTAGTCAAATTTCTAACAAAACAAGTGAGTCAGATGCGAGTGAATCCATGACACAAACACCCAAAAGCAATAATAACAACAAAGATCATCAACAACAATCATGTAAAGATCAAAGCAAAGACAAAGGCATCAAAAGGTCGTCAGATTCTTTGAAATCCAAAGCAAACCAAAGTGAAACAAGTGATGATGAAAGCTCAAGCGAATGAAAGGAAAGAAAAGAAAGACGAACAAAAGTTGAAAGGGAGGGGGGGAAAGAACTTGCTTTTGACAACATGAAAAGAAACAACAACTACAACAAAAGCTAACTTAAGGAAAAGAAAAAAAGAGTACCTTCCTTGAAAACTCAACAATGATAATAACAACCAAACAACATAAATGCCTCATTGCCACATGATGAACCACATCAAATTGCAACAAAAATAAATAAAAAAATTGCAACAAGATTGATTGATTCCAACAAGTTTGTGTCTTCTTCATCATTTCTTTACATTTCCCAAAATTTAGAAACTCCAACAACACAAAATCCTTAATTGACAAAAGGAAGAAAGGGAAACCCAAAATAAAAACCTTGTCATGCTTCAAAATGATTTTTTTTTGCATAATTTGCTCAAATAGTTTTTTATTTTGGCATGATTGAAACTCTTGGATTCTTTAACACATTTAATGACTGATATTTTCCCCCAATTATGACTTGCCATTCTTATCGGGTTGGCAATTGTGGATGACATGTAACATGTTTTGTAATGTGAAGAATTAAATTTGTGACCCTCAAACACTTGCAAGGTGGTCATGCATCATACTTATTAAGTGATGAGTTTCATGGTTTTTTATTAGTTAAAAGTTTAGACTATTCCCATATACAAAGTTGAATGTGCAAACTATGGTCTAGAGAGCTCATAAAGATGTTTTAGTCACTTTAAACCTTGCTTCCAACCTCTTGAATTCACTCTTGACATGAGGTTTCTTAAAAGTTGGTTTCCAAATAGTTCATGGATATTTTCAATGGGTTTAATTTTTTCAATGCATTTGCATAGTTTGTGTGACCTAAATCATGGCTCTTTTGCTGAGATTATGGTTAATCCATGTATTATTTTGATGACCTAACTAGATTGGGCTTTAAAAATAATTTCAATCATGATATGATATGAAGCCATCTCATGTGAAATACATCATTCCCTTTTTCTTTGCATCTTTGGATTGTCCAAATTTCATTTCATTTATAATGCACCACCTACACATTGATGAAGTTTGCACCTAAAAATCCAAAACAAATGAAACTGATCAGTATATCCCATGATCTTTGTGTCCACATATTTAACCTTTGGATTCCTTCAATTGTTAATCATAATGTTTTTCATTAGGTTGCTGCTATTGTGAATTGATAGAATGTGATGTTGGCACTCATAGAGGATATTTCAAGCTCTTGATGTTTTCATAACTCGATTTCGCCAAAATGCCCCAAATGAAAAAGTATCAGTTTGCATGTTAACATTTGATTACTCATATGCAATGTGGAATATTGCATCACCAACAAATTATTGGAATGTGATCCCTAAGCTGACACACTTATCATACGTACCCAAAATCCACCAGACTCCCAAAACCCATATGCAGAGATGGACCTTCAAACCGAGTTTCCAAATACCCCAATCCCTCCGCTTGTTTTTTTGCAGGTTCACTTGTTGCTGAAAATCACATTTTCTTTTCATAGCACCTTTGATTACCACAACACTCTGCAGTCATCTTCTGCAGCAACACCTTGTCTCTATATCTGCCTCTCACCACAATGGAGTTTGCGGTCAAGGAAAAACCATGAAAACATGGAAGATGCAAATTGTTTGCAAAACTAATATGATGTATCTTCCTGTATCGAATAGAAGTTGTCATCAGAGTCATAGATACAATGCCAGGTGCAACTATAAAGCTGCAACAAATAAACAGAATAGCAACAGGAGTTTCTGCAGTGAGCATGGACTTGCTGAACTATAAGACCTATATTATGCCTCCTATTAAAAAATGAGGCTTCCTTACCACCCAGACTTCAGATGTCCTTGCCCCTCAAGGTGGCAAGGTGAACCAAAATGTTTTGAGCTCAGCACTGCAACAAAAGAAAAACCCACATACCCATTCCAAGATTGCAATCTTAAAAACTGGTTTTGAAAAAGTAGTGGCCAAATGTGTATTCCTTGGCATTGTGATGGTGGTGATGTTTGTACACCACTTTGATCTTGATCATGACCCTTCATCTCTTCTTATTGCTGTTTCCCAGTTCAGATAATAACAGAAGTGGAAAATGAGCAATCCATTCAACCATAAAAAAACCCATCTCCTGAGGGAGGACACAGTTAACATTTCTTGCCCATCTGCCAAGAATATGGTGGTTGACAGTTTGTTCAGTGAATTCTCCTGTAGCTGCACTGTCCTCAACCATGTGCTCTGCAGCCGAGGGGGAGAAGGAGGTCCAATCTCTGGTGGTGCTCAGCTGGTACATGTCTCTCTCTCCCTCCCTCTTGTCACTTCGGCATCCTCCTCCCATGCCTCCACACGAACTGTTCTTTTTCCTCAATTGAGATGATTTTCTCCAGGTGTTGATAGATTGATTCTTTGCAAGCCACCTGCCACACTCACTTTCAAAACCTAAACCCCAAACCCTAAACCCTGCACATAATTTCAAAACTGTTTGTTTGTCGTAATAGTGGTGATTTGCGTTTTGATGTCATCAACAACAGAGCTCAGAGGTCAGAGATGATGGGGATGTTTCTATCTGCAGTGACAATTGCACTCCCAGACATTGGTGGACACTTCAAAGTAAGAAACCATCTCGCCTGCCTACCTGCTTGTTGTGTGAGTAAATGTGTCCTAACAATTCCAGCTCTCTTCTATTACGACATTGTATTCAGAAGCTCCCCTTGGTTTTTAGTTCTGTGGAAACACTTTCACACCCAAAGTTTTTCTGCTTTCCAATTTTCCAAGTTTTGCACCCAAAGTTTTTTGGTTCCGAGTTAACAATTCACACCCAAACTGTTTGTTTCTCAATTCTGTTGTTGTAGAAATCTGATTGTTTTTCTTAAATTTTTTTTAGTGACTCTACTCTTTGCAAGCCTCTTTCAATGGGTTCAAGACTTCAAATATGATTGATGTGGTAAAGTCAACAGCCCACACTCCTTGTTGACCAGCAATATTCATCAAACCCCCCTGGTATCAATGGAATTGACCAGTGGTCTCTGAATGAATGATGTGGGTGCATTGTTGAACTGCTGGACAGGCCAGCTGAGCTTTCTAGACAAGACAGAATCAAACTCTCAGTTCACCACAAAAATAGATGATTTTGTGAGTATATATTAGCATATTATTATTACATATAGTAAAGGACGTCGGGATGAGAAATGAAGCTTCCCCTGAATCCGTCCGGTCGTCCATCCCGTCATCCGTCCAGTCCATCCATCCAAACAGAACATATATATATTTATATCCATCCATTCGTCATCCATCCTGTCGTCCATCTGTCCATCCGTCCGGTCAACACCCTGGAAGCTCCGAGGTTGCCGGCTGCACACCATCCCTCTACTGGGTCTAACACTGCAGCTTTCTGCCCACCAAGAAGGGGAAGGAAATAAACCAGGAATGACCCTCCATCCATGTCCCTATTTAGATACATCATCATCCTCCATGTGCTTGCTGGTATACTTATATTTTGCAAGCTTTTTTTTTTGAATCTCACCCCATGTATATAACCAAACTTAGGGTTCAGGTGCTGTTTTTTC
>Ga0116229_10002852_pt1 | contig 28243 bp, 18 predicted proteins | sample S1TSphgellanicum_3_FD_87313 | JGI IMG/M metagenome (GOLD analysis project Ga0116229, IMG submission 87313) | Host-associated microbial communities from peat moss isolated from Minnesota, USA - S1T2_Fc - Sphagnum magellanicum MG | ecosystem: Host-associated > Plants > Peat moss > Unclassified...
TGTGGGTGGGGGTGGTGGGTGGGGTTGGTGTGGTTGTGTTTGTTGTTTGTTTTGTGTTGTTGGGGGGTGGGTGTGGGGTGGTGGTGGGTTTGTTGTTGTTGTTGCAATGAGCCAATTTGACGATTGAAAGCTATGGAGGCTCCCAAAATAGAAGTTATCTAATATTGAATATATATATTTTTAATTAAATTAAATCCTAACTGAAATTTTGAGAGGATTTGGGATGTGCCTTTGATATTGTTGCAAAGATCTCAGTGAACATGATTTATTTCGTAATTTTTGGACTCAGATGCAAGAGATATTGAATTTTATATTTTATTGTCTCTGAAAATCCAAATAAATTATAAAAACACAGGTTTTGGAACGAAAAATCAGTGAAGAACTTTGTCACCCTTGCAGGTCTACCATTCAATTCAAGTATGATTTCTTTTCATATTGGACTCTTCAAAAATGGGATATATACCTTGTAAAACAATGTTCATATGTTGAATTCACTCTATTTTGTAATGGGTTCAAACTAGGGCCAAGATAAGTTCCAAGAGATACTAAATTTTAACTAATTTTTGTCACTAAAAATTCAACAAAAACCCAAAATTTGAAGAAAATTTGAATTTTAGATTCTATCACAAACCACAAGGTTTTTGTTGCACTTTTAATACGGTTAGAGTTTCGTGACATTTTGAACCTACAATGCAAAAGTTATTGAATATTGAACATTTTTTCAACAATAATTTAATGAAATAAAAAAAGCAGAATATGGGTGCATTCTTGATACTATTGAAAAGATCTCAATGATTAGGATTAATGAAATTTATTTCATAATTTTCAGACCTAATATGCATGATATATTGAATTTTGTGTAATTTTTATTATTCAATTCAAATAAATTAAAAATTCAGATTTTGAGAGGAAAAATCAGATAAATAATGTGTTCACACTTAGGAAGCATTGTTTATCATGCAATTTAAGATATGATTTCCTTTCATATTTGACTCTTCCAAATTCGGATATATACCTTGCGCAACAATGTTCTTATGTTGAGTTCACTCTGTTCTATAACAGGTTCATAAGTGGGCCAACTGCACAGGCCATACTAGTAGAGGTGAAAAGAGGACAACATATGTCAAAGCATATGAGATCAAAGTGGGGTGCTATTGGGAATGTGTTGGGGGAACAGATTGGAAACTTGCAGAACGCATTTGGAAGTTGATGAGAACTCTTTGAAAATTTCTTGGGAACACATTGGGAGCAAAGGGAAAAATGAGAAATGTTCCTTGCCCCTCCCCCCACCCAAAAAGAAAAAATTAGGGCCCCTTGAGTGCATGCTGCGCCTTCTCATTGGTTGTATGTAATTTTTATTTTCACAACTGGTTGTCACTATTTTGGCCTAGGCTAATGGCTAGGGCCCAAACTGTGGGACATAGTTTGGGCTAGATATTTGGGTCTCAGGCCCTGCAATAAAGCAGCCCTTATTCAACATTAGGGCTCCCTACTGTCCAAATGCCTGTTAATTTCTAATTGTTACACTACCCCCTAGCCATGTCTGGTTTAGTGAAAGGGCTGTAGAGTGATGGGTTCCAATATTAGTTTTACACCTTGTAGAGCCATGTTATTGTTGGCAACAATTGGGATTGTTTTCACACTGTGACTAGAAAAGAAATTGGAATTTTTCATTCTTATAGTGTAGATTCAAAAGAAAGACCAAAAATTGGAAAACATCACCAAAGTTTGGAAAGCACAAAAATTGAAAAAAAAAAAGGATGTTAAAGTTATCCATAAAGTCACCCTCTCTTTCAGCTAGAGTGAACCAGCAGCCACCAGTGCACCAGTTCGGGATGAGGCCGTTCAAGCCGTTTTGGGGATGAACCCAAACACATCCAGGTAGGGCATTTTTATTTTCCTCTTCCCTTGCCCAAGGTTTTTTCAGCCCTCTTTTCAGCCCCAAAGTTTTCCCCTCCTACCTACCTCCCCTCTTCAACCCTCCAACCTAGTTTTCCCCACCTACCTCCCTCATCCTACCAATCCCTCCCCACCAAGCTCATTTTGCGTTCACCTCCATCACTAGAGCTTAGTAGAGCTTGAGTAGCTTAGAGCTTCAAGGTGAGCTTAGGAATGTGGAGACGCAAGGCAAGATGAGTTAAGGAATGTGGAAACGTGAGGCAAGGGAGCTTAGGAAAGTGGAGACACAAGGCAAGAGGACCTTCAACCCAATGGCAAAAGTATCAACTTGAAGATAAGCGCCCTCCTTTCTCCTCCTTTTTGATTTTTTCTTTGGTTCTTTTGTTGTGAAGAAGGCAACGATGGCAATGGTTGTTGTCTTCTTCTCTAGTCCTTTTGTTATGTTGCCTTCTTCTTCTTTTTTACTTGAGAAGAAAAAGACGATAGTAATGGCTATTGTTTTCTTCTCTAGTCCTTTTTGCTACTATCGCCTTCTTCTTCTTTTCTACTTGAGAAGAAAAAGACAATGACAATGGCTATCATCTTTTTCTATGGTCCTTTTGCTGCAAAAAAGACGATGATAGCTTGTTGCCATTGTTTTCTTCTTCTCTCTATTTGTCTTTTTCTATTTTTTTAAAGTCAGGAAGAAAAAATGTTATTCCATTATAACCAAGACTTGCGGAGCAAAATGTTATTCCATGATAACCAAGAGTTGATGAATCAAGCAATCGATGTGGCTTAGAGTTGGCAATGTTGACTTTCTATAATTCAAGTAATGAGATCACTCCTAATACATATTGGGAATTTTGATTGAGAAGTGGTGGGTTAGATTGTTTCAAAATTTACATACATTAGATTAAATGTACATAAAAAAAAATTTACAAAAAGTTTAATTATACCCACACCTTCCAAATTTTCAAAAATTACACCATGTTTCATTACTTGTTCAACTACTTATTCTACCACCTATTTTGTAAACTATTAGTTAACTATCATGTCAACCTATCTACTAACCTAGTATAATACTACCTGTCAAGTTTAGTAACAAGTTAGGTTAATGTCACAGGTTAGGTTAAATAACATGCCTAAATTTATAACCTGTTAAGTCACATTTTACTAAATCTAAGTAACATTATCCCCCTTTGAAAATTACATTTCATCCTCAAAATGTTAACTCAAAGTCTTAAGTTAGCTTGGTCTTTGGCAACTAGTTGATTGATGGTTCTTTCAATAGGTTTAGCACCTACTTCATCAACATGTTTAACTTGACTCACAAATATGAAGACTTATTAGTGTTGCAGTCTTCAGTCGATCAAATGTTTCTTCAAAGGTTACTATGGGTGTTGTGAATACCTCTTAAACATGCAGGGTACTGGAAATTGAAAAGTAATTTCCTAACCTGTACCTATATGGTGTGGGGTCAGAGATAAACTAGCAAATAAGAACTCCAAGGGTCCTATCCACTATATAGTATAGTACATGAAAGATCAATAGGTTCTGCATGTTTTTTAACAAACTTTTCATTACCTTTCACATGTTCAATAGTAACAGTGGTAACTTGAATAGGTATGGTAAAAGTCTGAACATGTAAAGGTATGATCTCTAAACACGTTCCACCTCTTAGTGGACTAACTAGTTTAATAGTGGCAACATGTTGTACCATAAATGGTGTTGTTGGTGTTCTGTTATTGGTTCTAGTTTCCACATATACAAAATTAGGGGGTTTGTATTTAAAGTTAGGAAAAATAAGTCAATATGCTTGTAGCTCCAATTGGTAACCTTGTTCATCATAGTGGGTTAATTCCATGTTTTTTTAAATCTGTTCTTCGACATGAACTTTTGAATGGTTTGCCACCACTACTTCCACTTGGGTTTTTATTTCCCAAGGCTTGAGTCTGCACTTTGAATAACATATTGTCCAATAATAACTCCTCAAACTCCTTCAACTTGTTGTTCATCCTAACATGTAGAATGGGGTTGGGTATGCTCAACTATACTTTAATTATTTCATACTAATCTTTCCAATCTTGGATTTGGCCAGTGAAAGTTTGTTTTTCCTTTTCAAACTTTATGTGAGCAACTACTTGTTGCTCCCTAAGCTCTTGACAAGTTTGTTCCAAACCAGTTATGGCACTATATTGTTGCATATTAGACTCCTCCATTTTGTTGTAGTCTTGTGTCATTTGCTCAAATTCAATTTGGAAAAATTTCAAATTATTGTGAGTTTTCCAATTGAACTAATTGAGCTCTACACATTCTTGTTATAGGTTTTCAATTTTCCTAACAACCTATATTGCCTCTTTCAACTTGTTAGACAAGTTTTGGTTCTCATGCTAGACCTTATTTAGTTGCCCCTTAACTATGATTAGTTCATTGTTGCAGTTCTTAAAGGTTTGTTATTATGTTGTTAGCTATAGGCTACAGGTTTATAGGCAGTTATTGGTCTTAGAAAGTTTTCCCTAGTTTGTTCATATTCAACTTTAAAGTTGGCAAGTTCTTGCAATGCCTTTGACCATGTTGTGGCATTCTAGGCAACTTGTTCTAAAACATACTAATCTATCTCAAGTTATCTATGGAATGACTAGAAACTAGGATAGGTTGGGGTATAGAAAATAATGGGTTTTCTACATGAACAAGCTCAACCATAGGTTGAACTGGTTGTGATGCTTTTGCAACTACAACTACATGTTATTTAGATTATGTAATAAGTACCATAGGTTCAACAGGTTCAACTTGGATGTTATCAATTACTTGGTCTAGATGAGGCTCATGTTCTTCCTATATGTTGCCCTATGTAACTATTGCTTGAAACTCTTTTCCACCTCCACCTCCCATTTTGTCCGAACATGTTTGCTCTTCATCCTCCTTTGACTCGACAACCTATGACCTGAAAGTAGTTCTAGATTTATTTTTTAATGGTCAAGTAACATTTTCAAGACTTAATTTGTCCCTTGGTGTAGGCAATTATGTGCATGTCTTTCGTCTATGACACTGACATCTTGGTAAAGGTGAAGTTGTGGTTGAATGTGTTAGTCTTTTTTCCTTCAAGAAATGCTCCCTTATGACAGGTTCAGGTGAAACCTATTATTTTTGAGCAACATGTTGTTTTTGGTTGGCTAATGACACAAGTTTTTTTGGGGTTGTTGTTTTTGGTGAAATCAGCTTAGATAATGGGAACCATTTCCTAAATAAAATATATAGGATAAGCCATAAATAACAATTATTTTCTTTGGTTTTACTAGGCATTAGGTTAGTTGCTATTTTCTTCTAACATTTTGTCCAGCGAATTAACTCAAATAATAGTTGGGTCAACACTATAAATCGCTAGTTAACAAGTTGCCCTTTGTTAACTAGGTCAAAAGTAATAGTAATCTTGTTGTTAAATATGCTAACCTTTCTCATCGGTAAATCATTTACAAAATGGTTACAAATCTCTCATGAAATTCCTCTTTCATGTGAACTACACTCCATTGTTCATTTTCCACAAAAGCATGTGGACTTGCAATCTTCCTCAAAGCAACTTTTGCTTCATCAAATGTTGCATTTGCAACATTTTTTACACCTTCCTTGGAAATCCCAAGTTGCTCATGAAGAAATACGTTATCAATCAAAATTTCTTGACCACACATTTGTCCTTGGATTCTTCCATACTGTAGTTCTTTCCAGGTTTGTAAAAATTCTTGTAATAAGTCCTCTCACAATGTAGTCATTGCATGGTGAACAAGTTTTCCAATTTGACTTGTTTGGCCCATTTGAGTTTGTTGGTGTTCATTTTAATCCATTGCAACATCTTTTAAGTCTCCTTCACCGTAAACATTGTTATTTTTTCAACAAGTTTCTCAACCTGTTTTTCTATAGGCACTTTGCCTTTTCTCTTCATCATGGCTTTGGTCCTTGATTGTGGGTGTTGAGGAATAAAACTTCAAATAGGTTCTTCTCCAAAGAGTCTTGGGTGAAATCACACTATGAGGGGCCAAAAATGTTATCACATTGTATTATTTTCCAAGGGTGTCAATGTTTGAACTTCAACCATGGTAATATTGGAGCATATTTTTCTTAAATCTTTGCATAATATGGTAGATTATAACACAAAGAATTCAATTGCAAAGAAAATTATTTTTTAAAATTTATATTGTGTGATTCCAAAATATATTTGTAGCAAAAAATGTGCATAACTATGTATTAAAAAATGCAAATGTATTCAAAAAAATGATTGAAATTATTTTTAGTTTTTTTGAAATTTGTAGTATCTATTAAACATTGTGATTCCATATGATTGGAATAAGTTTGTGAGTCATATGAAGAGTTTGATAATTATCATATCACAAATGGGTGTTTTTGGGGGTGATGACCATATGTGGTAAATTCACATTTTGACAAACTATCACTTTCAAATGGAAAATGACAAGATATGTGAAGGGAGTTATTTTTTAAATTTTCATTTCAAACAGTTTTTGGTTAACTAATTCAAACCCAAACCTAATGTAATCCAAAAATAGAAACATGTTCTATTATACTATATATACCATAAATATACTCATTATTCCTTGAATTTAAACTTTTTATTAAAAAATTGTTTCAAATAATATTAAATATCATTAACTTTGTGAAAGTCAAAATATCAAGCTTAAACACTAAAAGTGAAACCCAAAATTAAATGCAATACATTTTGCAATAATATACTTTACATACATCTCACGAAAGTGCCCAAAGTAGCCCCCCCACAATGTGCTTTCACCCTTCTTGGATAAATTATTTTCCACTATTTCTATTCAAAAGTTGTTACAACTCAACTTCTTCCCCCACATGTTTTCATTCAAAAGCTTGGGGTCTCTACTCCTCAACAACAAGTTGAGAGATTATTTCCACTTCCTCTTTTGAATGTGAAATAACTATAATTCATGGCTCTAGCTCTACTATAGAAGTAGTAGTTATTCTAAAAAAATTAAAAGTTGCTTGTAATTCTTTTTCTAACTCCCTACTTTTTTGTTCTTGCTCAAAAATTATGAACTTCTCTATTGTATATTACTAGAATGCCAAGTTTTTCAAACTAGGTTTTTTGGTCAAAAGGAACCCCAAAGTGATAGGCATAAAAAAACCCTTTAGTTTTCTAGGACAAGTAGATTTTAACAAGTCCAATATGACTATGATGGTTTTTTTTTACCAACCCTAGGGTGGTGCTTTTGATTAGAATTTTTGATTGGTACCCTTTGACCAATGGTCAAATGTCACTAATAAAATATAACCAATAATTTAATTTATTTTACTAATCATTTAGTTAAAATGTGGCATCATTTGATGTTAACATGTAGCATCATATGAATGTTGCCACATGGTAACATTATAGTGCCATGTGGTAACATTTGGATGGTGCCACATGTCAACACATTGTTATGTGATAAAATGGTAGGTTGGTAGGTACCCAGTTATGACTTCCTTACACCATATGTATACATCTACATGTATACACCACTAAGTATACAAATTCATGTACATGAGTTGCCCAAGTTTGAACCCAAGACTTCATGGAAACATCCAAATGTTTTAGCCACCAAGTCACACAACTCTTTGTTGATGAAATTTGTGCAACATTTAATTTTATCTTGTTAATTATGAAATAGTTTGGAAATCCCAACTTTGGCAATATTTATTATTTTTAATTCAAGTGAAGCAAATAAAAGCATAGTCTTTTAGCTTATTCAAAGATCTAATTAATAAAATCAATATATTATATAAATGTTCAAATGAGTTGTAAAAAAATATTTTTGAAAATTAAAAATTGATGACAAATTTCAAAACTTGCACTACTACAAAATGTGGGTGTAGTTCACTAATCCTAGTTCACTAGACTAGTGAATTCACTTCTTCTTCATTGGTCTTTGTTCACTACAACTAGTGAATTCACTCAAAATCTAGTGAAAACACATGGCGTACATGGACACCTTTCATTATAATGTTGATAAATTTGATTCTTCCATTTCAAATTCCATTCATTAAACTAAGTAGGGTACATGTCATAGGTAGGTTGGGTAGGTAAATAAGAAGGTAAAAGAGGTAGGTAGGTTGTAGGGTGGGAGGGAGGTGGGAGTCGAGAGGTAAATAAATAGTAGGTATAATTCAATTGTAACTAGGTAGGTTGAAAATACATAACTTAGGTAGGTTGTACAATGCTAAACAAGTAGGTAGATAACTTATATGGCCATGGTAAATGGGAGGTAGGAGGTAGGTTATAAATAGGTAAGTAACATATAATTATTTAGTAGATAAAAAGGTAGGTAACATAGAAAATTATATTATGTAGGTAGGTTGGAGGTACATAAACTTAGGTTGGTTGTAAAATGTTAGTCAACTAGGTAGGTATGTTGTAGGACATGGTAGTTGGGTGGGTAGGTGGGTGGGTAGGTAGGCAAGTAAGTAAATAATACATCTAAATGGGTGAGTGGGTAAGTACGTAGTTAATATGTAGGTAGGTAGGCAGTATGTAAATAAATAGGTGAATGGGTGGATAAGTAAGTAGGTAGGTAATATGCAAGAAAATAGGTGGGTGGATAGGTAGGTAGATAGGTAGTATATAGGTAGGTAGGTGGGTGGGTAGGTAAATAGGTAGGTAGTACACCTAGATAGGCATGTGGGTGGGTGGGTAAGTAGGTAATACACATAGGTAGGTGGGTGGGTAAGTAAAGAGGTAGTACATTTAGGTTGGTAGGTAGGTAGGTAGGTAGGTTATAAGATTATAGGTGAAAGGTAGGTATGTAATAAACATTTAAGATGTTCCATTTGACTAAAAAACATTGGTCATTTTGATTATTGATGTCAATTTCTTGTGTTCAATTTGACTAAATGTTTCATTTGACTGAAACCCGTTCATCATGACTAAGGTTGTTCAATTTGACTAGATGTATTAGTTAAATAAGTCATTGTAATCAAGTTAGTTGGTCAAAAAATACATGCCTTGAACCTTTAGTCAAAATGGACATGTCCATTGGTAAAAAAAGACCAGTTAATCAACTTAGAATGTTTGAATCCCTTATTAAATGCATCATTGCAATCATTGCAATCATGTACATAATTAAATTCAACATGTACATCATTATGATAATGAACAAGTACATCTGTTCCAATAATACTGCCATGTGTCAAATAATTATTAACCAACTAAAATTTTATAGGTCCAAAATTTGCATTGTCATCAAATAATGGTTCAGGTTCCTTTGTTTGAACAAGTTCATCAATAACTAGGTCACTAAGGTTAGTTAATACAGGTTATAAAATTATATCTTCAATAAACTTGTATGGTTTCAACTTGTTAATGTTAACAGGGACTAAGTTAGGATCAAATTTATCAATGGTGACAAGTAGAATAATATTATTGGGCAAACAATATTAGATTATGTATGGCCCAAACCATCCTCTCTGGAATTTCAAAGCATGTTTAAAAACAACCCCTAAAAACCATAACATGTAGTTTCCAAATTGAAATTTAGTTTCAATGAATTAGTTCTATGACCATAATGACATCTTCCACTAGTTAGAAATAAGATCCTATGCGATCAACTTATTCTTTTATAACTTCTCTAATTCAAATAATCAAATAATTAATATTTTAATAGGTGTTAGATCTACCTGTTTGTGTTAAGTCTAGATGGTAACAAGTACTTTGTAAACAATAATGGATGTAATCCATACACAAGCTAAAATGGGGTATGACCTATTCCAACTTTGTAAGCAGTTCGATATGAGAATAAGACTATGGATAGGTGTTCATCCCAATCATTCTTGTTCTCATTAACCAATTTTGTTATTAAGGTTCCAAAAACCTTGTTTGTTCTTTCAACCTGTCCATTTCCTTACAAATAATACATAGTAGAACTAGTATGTCTTAAGATAAAATGGTCAGTAAGATATTTGATTACATCGTTGATAAAATGGGTACCTTGATTGGTCACAATTGTTAATGGACATCCAAATTTTATAAGGATATGTTTGTATAAAAGTTTAACAGTTACTATAGTAGTGTTGATGCAAAGTGTTCACGTTTCCACACACTTTGTTGCATATTCAATGGCCACCAGAATGTATTGGTTGCATGATAGTTCGCTTGTAGGTTTAATAGGTCTAATAAAATTTAATCCCTGTTTTTAAAATGGTTTGTCAAGTAGAGTAATAATTGATTTGGTTAGGTTATGAACATCTCAGTTCATCATTAGCCACCAATAACCAACATCCAAGATCTTTCTCATAATAATGTTAGAAGAGTCACTCCTACAACTCCTCCATGTAATTCTTACAAAATTGTGGGTACTTGTTCTAGTTGCAAGATTCAACAAAACCTACTATCTTGTCCAAATCTATATAATATTCCTTCTTGAAGCACAAATGGTTTAGCTCTTTGGGCTAAATATTGTCTTTGTGATGTAGTAAACGTCTGTGACATCACTCCTTTTAATATGTACTCATAAACACTTTATAACCACTTAGGTTGTGATGTGAACAAGTGAGCATCACAAGTTTGATCAAGTACTCCAACAGGTTCAATTTGGTTGGGTAACCTATTTAGTACATTTGCCATTAGATGAAATCTACCAGGTTTATAAACAATCTTGAAATCATATTCCATAATAACGAAAGCCATATAGTTAACCTGCCAAAAACATGTGGCTTGTTAATTAAATATATTAAAGCCATATGGTCTACGTAAAATGTGAACATGTTGCCTAGAATACGTAATGCCTAAACTTGTGTAGGGCATAGACCAAAACTAAAACCTTTGTGTGTGTAGCAGTATAGTTTCTTTTAGTAGAATTGAGCAATCTTGATGAATACATGACAAGTTGATCTATTTTACATGTTGGGTTTTGAGCCAATATTGCCCCTACTACTAGTTGAGATGCATTAATATGAACATGGAATTCTAGTTCCTAGTTAGGACTAATGAGTATCGGAGCTTGAATGTACTAGTTCTTGATGTTTTCCCAGCGGTTTGACATTTAGTAGTCCACTCAAATTATACTTTTTTTTTCATGAATAACTTGGTAATTCATGCCATGATAGAGGCAAAGTTTCTAATGAAACATTTATAAAATTGTGCCATTCCATTGAACACTTGAATCTCCTAAAGTGTTTTGGGTACTAGCATCTTGACTAGAGCCTCTATTTTCTTTGGATTGGGTGTCTTCCTCTCTTTGGAAACTATGAATCCTAAAATAGTTCCAGAATAGACCATAAATGCACTTTTTTGGATTCAAATTAATGCCATACTCTTGACATTTTTGAAAACACTTTCTAAATTTTCTAAATGGGTGGGTAGGTCACTAAAAATCATCTAAAAATATCTTCATGAAGACATCAATGTATTCATGGAAAGGTTTGGTGACTACCTTTTGATAGGTGGGTGTCCATTTTTTACCCCAAAAAACATTACAACCCATACAAAAGCCCCCCAATCAATAACAAAAGCAATTTTGTATTAGTCCTCTGGTGCTATGGAAATATGATGGTATTTATAGAAACCATCTAAATGTATTTACCTCATGTCTAGTTATAATATTAATAACCTCATTAGTAAAAGGTAATTGGTATGGATCTTTCTTTGTGGTGGCATTAAACTTTTTAAAATCCACACTTTTTTTTTATGGGTTTTCCATTTTTCTTAAGCACTACAACTATAGATGATAGCCAAATAACCTTTGAGCGAGCAATTTGTCAATATTTTGTTTGACAATGGTCACGTAATTAGGATTCAATTGATACCTTGTTTGATGAACATGTGGTATCAATGTGTCCAGCTCAATTTGATGCTAAGTTATCTTAGGTGGTATGCCCTTCATGTTTTTGTAAGTCCATGCAAAGATGTCTTCGAACTCCTTCAATAATTCAATTAGTTGGGAATTGACAATAAGTTTTAGATCAACACTGATTTTAACTTGTTGAAGGGTTTTTTTAGAACCCAAGTTGATTTTATTAAATTCCCTTCTTCTATGATAGTCTAGCCAATAATGCGAAGGTGATTGTACCCATTCTTTATATAATGATAGTATTGTTGCCCCAATCATGAGATATTTTAGCAATTTTCAACCAAGGATGACCTAACAACATAAAGTAGCTAAAATCCAAGACATTATTTTGTATCATAGTAAAAGCTATTACATAAGGTATTCCATGAAAATTAATCATAAGATCTTTAATCGAACCTAAAGGTTTAGCAATGGTTTGATCAACCATGCGTAAGTTGTATGGTGTTGGTTTTGGTTTTAACATACCTAATTACACTCTTGGTTTTTTCATAATGATATTGACTCCAAAACCACCGTCTAGAAGTGCATCTTCAATAAAGTTTTTTCCTACTCAACTTCTATCATTTGGTTAAATAACATTAATTTAGGTTTATACATTGAATTTCATGTTTGCTGATGTTTCCAATTGTGGCATTTGTGGGCACAAGTGGTTCAAGGCTTAATAGTTGCACAAAGGAAAATTGGGCAAAGGTGAAGGTGTACTAGGCTACCTTTGATTTTCTTTCAAGGCAAGAACACCTTTGTAAAGCTCGAAAAAATGTTCAAGTGCCACATAAATGTGGTCATCGTGGGGCAACCCAAAAAGAGGCACGTATTGTATGTGATCTTTTTATTTGTGTGGATTGGAATGAACCTTACTTCTTATAAATGTACTTTGTTAAATAATAGAAATGTAATTTAACATGTTGATTTGACATGAGTTGTTGAAAATCAAAAGTTGCAACATGGTCGACAACCAACATTGTGTGAAATGCATAATGGGAGTACTAATTTGCTAATGCGAAACATTGTACATATGGTGAAAACCCTAATTTTTTGTTCAACTTATACAGAACATAAAGATAAACATGCCTTCAACTTGAAGTGTGGATTTGAGCTGAGTTGTTCCAACTTTACATTCCCCCTTGTCATGCTTTTGTGATAGTGTGTTGTCAAAACTTGTTTCGTGGTTTTATATGGTTGGCAAATTTGTACATACTTGTTTTTGGACAATAGTTGGGCAACATAAATGGGGTATTGATTTGCGGTACATACAAGTTGGTAAACAACTTTGAAATTTTTTATGGTGGCTTCATGATAGTTGATTCTTGTGTCTCCCAAGGGTGCAATTGATGTTAGGCATTACGAACTTTTACAAAGGCAATTTGGAGCATACATTGGCAACAACTACAAAAGGAATAATGTTTTGTGTTAACAATTTAGAAACAACAGATGTGGGTGAATTTATGCAAATTTTGTGACATCAAGGTCTTATGTTGTCCAATAAAATATCATGGTAACTTTGGCCTTTGCATTTAGGAGATAAAATGCAATGGAAACTCATATTAGGTTTATTGTATAAATCAAATTGGGTGCCAAGAACGTGATTTGGTCCAACTTTTATTTCAATTTGACTTTAATCAAATTATGGAATAGATGGGTAGTCATATTCGGGAAACCACGATGTATTGGGATGAGTTCAATGGGCAATTGTTTTATAATCACAAGATTTCAATTTGATGATGTAGGTTTTAATGTGAGTTCAATGTGTTGAATGTAAGACACTAGTGCTGGTCTTTTGACAAAGCTTGTTAATAAGGTGGAAAGGGTTATGTCTTGGGGAACAAGAGTGGATGAGAAGTAAGGACAATTGTAAAGTTATATGGACATGGTCCTTACCATCCAAAAAACATTGGCTTAAAAACTTGGTGTTCAACTTTCAGGGGATGGGAATAATTTAAATTCAATAATTAATTCAATTTTGAAGAGTGAGGTGTATGAGAGTCACAAACTAGTTAGCCCAACTATAGTAGAAATAATTTTAAATGAGATGGACAAAGCTATGTTGAATGATGGGATGACAATGATGGCAATAGACACAACACAAGAAAAGGCAAGTAGTAAAGTGATTTCACTTTATGTGGCAGCAAGTGTAGTAGGTAATCAGGTGAAAGCAACAAGTATTTCAGGTCTCTTGAATGACCTTGAAAATGCACCTATGCATCTTTTATCAAGACCCAATGTGCCCAAGTCTTTGACAATAAGTAATATGTACCCACAAATAATGACTACATGATTTAAGATGTGTGGTATATTAGATGTGCCCAAGACAACATAGTGGATGTTTTCTCAAATGTCTAGTATGTATTGAAGATGCATCAAATTTTCAAATACACATGTGGATACTTGTGGTTGACTATTTTTGCCCATCAAAGTCCAATATTATGTAATCACCTTGAGTGGGTTTAGTTGCTTCAATTCAAGGTAAGGAACGCATTTTATGTGGACCCATATTAGGTTCTATCAAGTCCAAAGTGACATGCCACTATTTCTATATTTATTGACCAAAGCAACCCAAAGGCTAGGGGTCAACCCATTGGATATGTACATTATTTGATATATGAATTTATGTAAGAGTATCTTATATTCTCAATTTTATATTGCAGGTCCCTCTTGTCATTTCACCCAATTCTAGCAAGGTTCTAAATTTGAGTTCTTTGCAAGCAAATTCCCTATAAACTTTGATATCTCTTTGCCATTGTTTGTGTAAGGCCTTTTGTACCTTGTAATAACCAAGTTGGTTGTTGGGAGTCCTTGAATTTATTCAAATTGACAAAATAAATGCATGAATTTTATTGTATTATTTAGCTAGAGATGAGGATTGCCAATTTCTACATGTTCCACATGCATTAATTATGAATTCTAAATGGTAGAATTGAGATAGGCATATTGTGGGGCAAAACCTTATGCCTCCTTTTCAACATTTAATTTTGAAGGTGAATGTTGGGTTGAAAGGAATACATTTATGATATTATCAAGGTTTCCAACGGATTAAGATTTTGATCATTTGCCAACAATTATTAACACTAAAGCAATGAAAGAAATATAGCTAATTGGCTTGAAAGTATGAATGCAAACTTTGCAAGATTGAACTTATGCAAATTTAATTGGACATTAATTTGAAATTTGACTTTGAAATTGGGTTGTAGGATCAAAAAGTTGTAGATTTGAATACAACAAAGGCACCAATGGTTCTAGTAAGCTCCTTGAATCTAAACCAGTAATGTACATGTATATTATTTTCTCCATGTTAGATTAGCATTGTGCAGTTTTGAATAACTAATGTTGGAAGCAAAACCTACTTGATGATCACCCTAATTGTGATGAATTAATTGTAGGACACTATAGCTCCCACACCTATAATAACTAAGGCACCTACAACTAAAACAATTAAGGCACCAGAATTGATAGCTTTCAAGGTGAGTGTAAAGATTCCACACTTTGTAGCACTCAATTTATGCATATAGTCAATGATATTGGTCTAAAATCCAATGTTGATGGTTTACAAGAACTAAGAGCTATCAAAACAATCAAAAAATTAACCCATCCATCTAGCTCTTTGAAACAAAATGTAGTGCAAGTAGTCTATTATTTATGCCCTAGTTTGGAGTTGGTGATTACTATCCATTTGCCAAATAATATTGTAAATTGCAGGTTTGAAATCCATTGTTGTTATAGTAAGTTTGGATGGTCCTTATAATTATTTCAATTTGGGATGGATTTTAACCTTTGGACCATTTAATGCCTCAATCTATTTTTGATGTCTTTGGTGAAGTCACTATACACCATGATAATGTCATAGTCAATCCAGTTGTAAGACAAATTGGACCATGCATGAAATTCAATGGTGATGTGATTTGTTGGATATCATGAGTAGATTTGCATCAACATGGAAGTTTTGTTGACAAACCCAATCTTCAAACAAAAGGCAACACTGGCAACAATTTGTGGGTTGAATGGTAACAAGATTGGTCATAAGGGAATTCCAATGGGTTTTGTGGGAGTCAAATTGTAGGAGGTGTTTGAGCCTAACTCCATGGTGCCATTTAGTGGAATGACAACAAATTCTTGCAAAATGAGTGGTGAATATCTCACTAGGTGTTCTCATATTCTAGTCATTAAAGTTCTTGAAGGTTATCCTTGAAATGCCTTAGGGATGTTGTTGATGCAGGCGTGATGTATGTTTTGTTGTTAATACATACATTGTGCTCATATTAAACAATTATCAACCTTGCAATTTTGTGCAATAAACAAGGTTTTTATGCTAAGAGCATTGGATATGTCATTCTAGAACTTCAAGCCAGTTGTTTATGTACAAAACATTAGTATGTGGTTGGTAATAAATTACATTATGGAATTTGGATCTAAGTAAGGTTGCAAATGGTTAGATCAATTGTCCAATGTATAAAAGACAAATGGCAAGGAGCCATGTGCATTAGCATAAATGACTAGAACATATATGAATATTTATAGTTTGGTCAGATTTAGAAGTAGAAAATGAATGATTAATAAAATTATTGCATGAAATAATAAGACTCACTGTAGACTAGTAACAAATATTACTATGGTCTTAATGACCACAGGTATGACCCACTCCTATAATGACAAGTGCCACAAAATGATTTGATTTTCATCACACATCTGATTTAGGGTTTTTACATTTTTGACCCACATGTGGCATTATTTTGAACCATCCACGTGGATTGATTGTGTAGGGCCACGTGTATACACATAATTAATTATTATATACATATATTAAATGTTTAATTAATTGAAATTACATGGCCAAGATGAAGGATCTATTAATCTTGAGACCATCCACATGGCTCAATTATGGATAACCATGTGTTGACATGTGATTAAGTAGTTAATACAATTATTTCATTTAAATTTATGGAATCTAATGGCTAGGATTGAACAACTTAAACAAAATGGGACCATCCATGTGGCAATTTTTTGGAAAATCAAAATGTTTAGATGTGATTAACTAGTCGATTGAATTGTTTTATTTAATATTATTGAATCCAATGGCTATGATTGAACAATCCAATCGATTTTGGACTATCCACATGACATCAATTTGGGATACCATGTGTCTACAAGTTATTAGTTACTAAACATTTACTATTTAATATAATATATTGAGAGCCAACGACCAAGATTTCATGATATGCTATAGTAATATATGCGATTCTTGTCATTTTTAATTATAGTCATCTAGCCTTGGTGATTGATGACATATATTACTAGTGAAATTATATGACTAGTGGCATAAACCATGAGTCTAGTTTTATTACATGACTATGTAGTAATAAGTGACCTATATTACTATAAAATAAGTAATATGAAAAGTAATATAAACTAGGTTTTGGCATAGTGATTGTAGATCTATCATTGGGTGAGAACCTAGACTTCAACACCTTATAAACACTATGAAAAGTTATGGTAATCTAGCAATGATTTACTACCATGTGCAATGCAATGAATTAACCTTCAAGTAAGTACCCAAAATCATTTGTCTTGATTTAAAATGTCTTAATGGAAAAGTGGTCCTCTAGAGCATGTTTGATTTGAGATGAATGGTTGAACAACATGTAGGTATAGCCCAAAACTTGTCATGTGGAGCTCAAGATGCCACCCCAACTCACAATGGCATCAACCGGCACATACAAAAGGGGGAATCTTGAGAGACAACATTAATATCACCCTTACCAAAAAAATGCAACCCAGTGTAGTTTTTAAAAATCTTAATGTCACTAGAGCTTGTGTCATTCAACCTATGCCATTCAACATCACTAGGATGCGTCATTCAACCTATATTGATAGGACCTAGGTCTATATCACTTAAAAGTCTATGTATTGGTTGGATTCACACAATTTGGAGGGGATGTTTACCAAGTGTTAAAGCACAATTAGTGGAAAGGGTGTAAACATTTTGTGGTCTAGGTACTTGATAGAAGATTTCAACTTTTAGATGGTGCAATTTTGATGTCATTGCATAAGAGTTACTTGTGTGAAAGAAAGAGGCTAACACAAACGGAAGTGGTCTTGCAACTAGTAAATTATTAGTTGGAACACGAATCATTCAATGCCTTGATGACATGAAACAAAAAGGTCAATTATAAAGCGTGAAGTTCCATTACCATATGTGCAAGGCACAAAATTAAGGTTTTTGTGTTAACGACCAAGAATTGGCTCATAGATCATGTTGACCTACATGCCACAAATGCATGTGTCAGTAACATGGATGTTAGTAGGGCCTATTCCACTAAGGCTTGTGTCACTAGGGCTTATGTCACTAAAGTGTGTGTCATGAGGGGTTATGCCACTAGACTTGTGTCACTAGGGCTTATGCCATTAAGGCTTGTGTCATTAAGGCTTATGCCACTAGGGCTTGTGCCATGAGGGCAAATATCACAATGTTTATGTCAGTAAAGCTTAGGTTAGACAACTCATGAAATCCAATATCAGCAGGTCTTGTGTCACGAACGACCAACAATGAATTTTGTCATAAGACCCATGTTTATGTATATTAGGTAAAAGTCTATGCATATGTAATGGTCTCACACCATTTGTGAAGGATGTTTTAACTAGCATTAAACAATAATTGGTCTTGCATTTGAAGATTATTAATGGTGTACTATACATTCATTTAGTTTAAGAACTTAAGTAACATTTATCTAATAGTTATTATGTATTTAGTATTTTATTAAAACAAGGATTGTTCATGAATAATAGTTTTTTTGGGTGGATTAATGGAACATGTTTGTTATTGGTTTCATTGTTGTTGTTGTTGGTTTTGAATCAAGCATAAATAATAGGTTTGAATGTTTGACATATTGTTTTTGAATAATGCTACTAGTTACATAGTACAATAATGGTATTAGATAGTTAGACAATACGTTTTTCCTTGGACATGACTAAGGACTTTATGTGGGTTTCTAAGATGAAAGACAATCTTTTTTTTCTTTGTATGTAAACCCTAAACCCATATAATGAAGTATTTTAGGGATTATCAAATCTTGTACATTATTTATTTCATATGAATTTCATAATTTGCTCTCAAATTTTCTAAACATTGGGTGACATTTGCAACCAAAAAAAATGTCAAATGCCTTTATGGCCTATTGGATAAAGGAACTATTTAGTAGCTAAGAAGTGTGTTTTGTGTCATGTTATAATGTAAAATCCCAAGGGTTGTGATAGAATCTGCATCAACCCCATTGACCCAAGCATACACGTTGATGGGTTCAATAAGTAAGCTTACATTTTCATAAACAGGGAGAAAGCAAAAAGTTGGAGTGATTCAATGGAATCATTTGGGATTGCAAAACAATCATTGTTATATTCCACATGGCCAAGATCCCAATATCACTCAATTAAGAAGAGCCTTTAATGCTTGCATGGGGATACATATCTTTGGGGCATGTATGGGATGATGATTTGTTCAAGTCTTCATCAAATTAGGCTTTATGATTGAATGATACACAAGGCTTAGCAATACGAAATCATGAGTGACATAATGCATAATGACTAGGGCACATTGTCACCAACGAAAGTATTATATGGACCACCTTGCTATGTGACAAACCACAAATTGTCACCATATTGAAGTAGTGTATGGATCACCTTGTTGTCTAAGTGACCTTCCTTGTGTAAAGCACAAATAAAATGACATGTGTCAAAATGACTAATCTTATTCATGAGGGTGTGGCATATTAGATGGGGTAGTGATTTGAATCTTAGTGAAAGTTGACTAGCTTTTATGAGTTAATGACACATAAGCATTTGCCCACAAGTAGTTTTGGTCACACACAGTTATGTGATTCCTACATTATCTTTGCTAAGATGACAATCTACACTAATCACCAAACATTATGTCATTTGTGCAAAACTTGAGTGGATCAGAACACGTATATAGGCAATGATTAGAATATTAATGATTAGGCCACTTGTGAAACAACTATTAGGCATTCAACTTTGTGAAATTCCAATGTGATAAGTAATTATGATCAAACATTAAAAAGGTGGTAATTTTGCAAGATTTGAATGAAATGTACAATGGTTTTCTATACAAGTTGTGACATTTAAGTCACTAATATAAATATAATGACATTCATTAATATGGGGACCCTAAATCCACCACCCATGAGTGTTAATATTGAGTTTGATGCATATTGCACCTTGCAATGATGAATGATAGTGCACATTAAATTTTGGTGGTAAATTGTGAAAATAGTATGTAAACCCATCAAACTAAAATATCACTACACAAGGAAGTGGAAATGTCACACTAACCATCCACTCCCTTAGCTTTAGGTGGAATGGATCACTAAAACTAATGGTTTAAACATGTATAGTGGCATACTAACAACATATCCTTTGCCATGCAACCCTAATCACTAATGCAATTTAAAACCACTATTCAAACCATTATAATGGAATAGGCTCATTCCACCTAGATTTGGGTGGAATGACTAATGGCTAGGACCACATCCCCTAGTAGTGTTTGGTTTGAAAAATCTACGTTGCAAACTTCAAAGCCCTTATGGTGTTGAACCATATTGACCACTTGTAATGATCATAAGAATTTAAACACAAATCTTCACACCCACAAACATTTGAAAACATGTTAAATAAACAATTTTTTTACTTCAAGTTGCATAACAAAGTAAACTGTTAAAGGAATCACATCAACCAAAAAGTACTTGACATCTCTGAGGATTAACACCCAAATTAAGCTTCAACATTGCTAAAAATAATTGTTGTAATACTTAATTGTTTCATGTTCCAACTGAGAGATTTTGGTTAATTAACCTTTATTGCACAAGTAAACAAACAAACAATGTTTATTTGAAAATTAAATGTCTAGAGCCATACATTCACTTTAATGTTTTTGCATTGTTATGGAATTAAATTTGACCACAAGCTCGATTTAGCCCATGAACAAACACTAGGAAAGAACATAAGAGGAAGAAATCAAAAAAAGAAAAGTCAACAAATTTAAGAATACCTCATATCAATGCCATGATAGATAACTTGCAAAGAAAACATTTTTCAAAGCTTTACCTACAAAGAACCTTCACAGTTTAGAGTTGTGAGAAAAACAATAGTTGCTCCATAACTAAGAAACATATTCTATTGGATTTCATGTATGTCAATAAGTTTTAAAACTTATCATAATACACATCAATTGGTTTGAATTCATATGATCACAAGCACTAGGTAACCCTCACATGACAAACCTAATTCAAAAATTTGAGAACCTAATTTTTAGGAGGAATGCAACAGATAAGGCATTAAAATCATTTGAAAACCCTAAGCACAAAAAGAAAATAACAAACATGGCCAAATGCTTTTGCCATACATATAACAGGGCTATTTAAACATTGCAACAATGGAAAATTGAATGCAATACACATTTTCCTTCACTTTTTAAATGGAATTGCAACTTTTTCAATTTTAAAGTTTTTTGTTTAAATCTTATAAGAGTATTAGATGAACTTGTTGGAATCTTGTTGGGGTAGAAGATTATAGAGTTTTTAGCATTTTGGAACCTTTGCAACTATGGCAATTAATGCAAACTGTGGCCCAAATCTTTCCTCACGAGTCTATCAAATCGACTTCTTGATCTTGGAAAGGATTCAAGTAGGCTTTAAATTTCCTTCTTCTCTAACTTTGCCTCTAGGACAAAGTTGATTCCATAGCAATTGCCTTGATTTCCACCTTATTTGCAATTAGGTTTCTTTCAATTTATTGTGAAGGTGCAAAAACTTCACTTTCAGTTTCTAAAAGAAAATAGTACTAAAAATTGTTGTAGACTTGGTCTCAAGCTTTGTTGCTCTAACAAGACAACACCATTAGCATCATGGGGATCTAAATAACCATAAAGGATGTTCATAGAAAAAAAGAAGGTACAAACAAAAACACACACTAAGCAATAACAAAGAAACCTCAAAATTGACCTCAAAATTAGCTTCTAAACTCCCTCCAAGATGACACAAATATGACCCCATGGAACTTGTTCTTCCCTAAGATGATGACAATTGTAGTTTTAAAAAGTTGGAAATTAATATAAGTTGCAATAAAAACATGAACATGGTTGCAAATATAATTGTGCGCAACATGAACATAATTTAACAATTAGTCCAATAGATTTGTTACACATTCAAGTGTTAGAAAGGATGGCATTGCACCAATGTGGTTACAACCTTAACCATAGTGTTCACACACGCAAACACATGGTTTGCACACGTAAACACCTGGTGTGTAGTTTGATATAAGATCCTACTATCCTGCCTTCATATTTGATTTTCAAAAAGCATGTTTAATTTTCTTAACCATAGATTTGTCATTTTTTATCTCAAATGTACGATCAGATTTTCACATGGACTCCTAATAGAAAAGGCAAACTCCTTTGTTAAAAAAGGTGATAACGTGACATTTTTTTGGGACTCCTCAACTAGTTTGGACCTGTATGGCATGTATTTTCATAGTATTATTTGCAAATTATATGCCACATCATGTGATAGTTATTGTTTAATTATTTGAGCAACTTTACATTTTTAACCAAGGTTTACATAATATGATCACATCCTCACATCATGCTAAATGTCCATTCAATAAAATATAATATGTTGTTGGATGAGTTATGATCATCAAATTTATATAAAATTTACAAACAATTTATAATTTCATCCATTAATTGTAAGAACAAGAACAATTAGGTTGCAATTATAATTGTTCCCAATTGCAAATATGGGACATAGTTGTTATTTTAGTTGTTGAGGACTACTAGTTGTTTTTTTAGTGGTTGTATAGGATGTGGATTCTACTAGCGTATGAATTAGGGGGTAAGTTTGGAACATACAGAAGTTTATGGCCATTTGTAGAAACATCTAAGGGGGCAAACTCTAGCATTTCAAACCCCGCACATAGGTGGATTGTTGACTCAGGAGGTAGAGGAAGATTTGTGGATTACTAGGTTGTTCCAAGATGTGGCAAATTACACTAAAAAGATGGAATAAACCAAGATTGAATTGTTATGACTTAAACTTTTCCACAATAAAGTTGAAGCATAAAAATAGGAGTTGGAAGGCAAAGTTGTAGTTGCACAACAAGAGGTACTAGATCTACAAAATCAAATATGTGCAATTGAAATTCAAAATAGGAAGATACTTCAGGTTAAAGAAAAAGAATTAAATAAATTATATGTGGAACTTATTATGGCAAATCAAATAAAGGGGACCTTAAAGCAATAGATACAATTGTATGAAATTATTTAGGAAAAAGATTTGTTAACTAAATAAGAGAGAGAGGATGCCATGTATTGGGTTGAAAAAATAGGTAGATGATCTGGAAATTAAATTTGCAACTTTGCAACATGACATGGATGGTCTACAAGGACATGTGTAGGTGCAAAAGAAGGAGATCTTGAAATTGAAAGAAAAATTTCAAAACATTATGCATCAAAAGGATGAAGATGTACATGACAAGGATAAAACTCAAGCTACCTATAAAAGATTAATCCAAAAGTTACAACAAGATGCGAAAAGGATAATTACAATTGTGAATTCAATCACAACTATGGAGCCATGTCTTTCAAGCACATATTGAAGGAATATGACAATATTTTGATGCAAAATATAATTCTAAGGACTAAATAGAAGTCCTTATAGCTTTAAACATCTGATGTTGATACATTGTGGAACCATTACAACAAAAGGTGTCCTTCTATGCCAAGTGATTTAACTAAATTTTGAGTGAATTCAATAGTTTTAGTAAATGGGGACCAGTTGAAAAGTAGTGAATTCATTGGTTTAGTGAACATGGACTAAAGTGAATTGCACCCATATTTTGTAGTAGTGAACTTAGTTCATGATATGTTGCAAACATATTTATAAACCATGTTTGATGAACACAAGGCAAATGAAGCCAAACTACAAAAGGAAGTTGAAAGCATACCACGAAACATATCCAGAATTTAGGTATGACTCACCTTCTACAACTCTTGAAGATAATTTTAGTACTTCAGACTTCAATCAATATGAAGCAAGTCCAAGTGGAGAAGTTCAAGAAGTTCAATCAAGTGCACTTGTAGAAATGAAGGGAAGAGACCTTCTAGAAGAGGCCATGGGTGAATAGACAATGGCACAATTTGAGGAGCAAGTCCTAGCATAAGTTCCAGTAAAACATGAGAAGGAACAACATGTGTCTCCCCAAACAAAGTCCACATAATATGTTTAAGTTTCTCCATCAATTCATGTTGTTACAACAATTGTAACAACAATAACATCATAAGATGACGGGGATAATGGTTGTACATAAACCATTATAGGAGCACAACAATAGATGTAACCATAACATTCCCTGCAAATTGAAAAAAATATTATAGTAGAAGACTAACAGTCTATGGAACAAGAAATTATAATTGCATAACATGTTGCAACCTTAACATTGGGTTTGTGACTAAATGTGAAGTGCAAGGGCCCATGAGGCCGAAAATGTGTTTAAATGTGAAAAACACTCTTACAAATGGGGGAAAATGCAAGGGATGAAAGCCAATGACTCCCAAGTGCACTCCCACTTTGGGAGTTATGAATGTTTAGAGCTTTGGTTAGAAAGGCAAACATGCACTAAATTGAGCCCCCATGATACCATTAGAAAGTTCTTGAAGTTTATATGCTTAAAGTGCCATCACATTGTTCATTTAGGTCTGATTTGCATGAGTTATGATTAAAAGAAGGTGCAAGAGTCAAATTGGGAATTTGACTTTCGACCATAAATCCCTTGAAATCAAAGGTCAAATGAGGTCCAATTGGAATGTGTTATACAATGTTGGAAAGATATTTTCAAGGGCTATAAGATATTGCCCTTATACTCTAAAAAGAATTTGATTTGAGAAAGATATGAGCGTCCAAAATTTTGGGTAGTAAGAGTCCCAATTTTGGGAGTCTCAAGGAAAAGTGACATTTGGATGTAATTAGCATGGAGAGGCACAAAGTATACTATAGGGAGGGGAGTGGTGCCTCCTCCCAAAGGTTGCGAGTCATGTAAAGCTTGTGTTTGAGGTTGTCCCTACTAAATCCACTACACCACTTCCAGTCAACTTGCATTAACCGCTTTCTTTTCTTAGTTGTGCAAGTTGATCTCATCTTGAACTTTCATTTGTGAGTTCGTCCTAGTTCCATTTCCAAGCTCTAGCATGCCCTACTACCCCTGAAGTGTTGCAAGTTAAGGAGCATGCCCAATTTTTTTTTCTTCCATTGTTTCACTCTAGGACCCACCTTTGGGTCTCTTGAGGAGTTGGGGGCGTGTCATAACATGCAACTGCAAAGTAGGCCAAAATAAGGGGTAGTCTATTTTGTAGATTCATGGTTCTTTCAATACAAATGTTCATAGCAAGATTTTGGGGACAAAATCCAAAGTTTACAAGGGGGTATTGTTAAGGGTAGAACTATATAATAGTAATCAAACAAATTAAAACGCATGGGAATAGTGAGTGGGTGTTGTGATGTATATTTGGACATGTTTAACAAAGGAAATTCAATAGAAATAGAGTAGATAGTAATGGAGGATGATTAAGGGAGATTATGACTATTGAGGTGGAATTCAATTTAATTTAAGGTGGGATAATTGAAGAGATTTGAAAAGTCTATGGAGTTCTTTGGAAAATCCTTTTTGTTGCTTTTGGGAAAACAAAGTGGAGAGGAGAATAATTTTGAGAGTTATAAATAATAATTTTGATGAAAAACACAAAGTTATTTGATTCTATTTTTTTTCCATGTTTTTTCCCATATTTTGTTGTATTTTTTCCTTATTATTAGTATGAGAAGTAAAATTGTTATAGAATGATTACAAATTCAGAATTGTGTAAACACATTTGCCTTGAGAAAGTGTTATGAAATGGCATTTTGGATTATGTATTTAATTTAAGCATAAATTATGGGACTGAAATGGAACAAGCTAGAAAAACATAATATGAATTTAACACATTGTTCAAACATTAAGATTTACCAGATGATTATTGGATTCTAAATGTTGCCACTAAGTACTTTTAGTCTTATATTTATTGAGGTGGTAAAATCAACATAGTGCATTGGCATTCCAAGTGACCCTATACCACTCTATTGTAAAACTTAACTGGTCATTTCTAGTTATTTAACACCTAGTTAAACCACTAGTATTAGGCCTACTTATGTTGCCATAACTTGGGATGTTGCATATGGGTTTAGATGGATGAAACGTATGGTGCATTTTAATATTGGATTTAAAGTGATGGCATTTAGGTACTTCGACTAGTCTTGTATTTGTTGAGGTGGTAGAATCAACATAATGCATTTAACGTTCCTAGTGGCCTTACACCATTCTACTATAAACCATAGATGGTCATTTTTGGTTGCCTTACACCTTGTTAAACCACTTGGATTAGGCATGCTTATGTTGCAATAACTTGGGATATGCATCTAGGTTGAGATTGATGAATAATAAGTTGCATTTTCATTAATGATGAATATTCAATTTAAAATGTTGATAGTTAAATATTCTTGGTCTTGTATTTGTTGAGGTGGTGGAATCAACATAATGCATTAGAGTTCCTAGTGGCCTTCCACCATTATATTGTAAACCCACAATGGTCATTTTCAATTTCTTGACACCTAGTTAAAACATTGGGATTAGGCCTACTTACATTGCCATAACTTGGGATGTTGCATCTGGGCTTAGATTGATGAACATTATGTTGTGGTTTTTTTTAAATTGATGATGAATGTTGGATTTAAAATGTTGGCATTTAGGTACTCTTGGTCTTGTATATCTTGAGGTGGCAAAATCAACATAATGCATTAGCGTTCCTAGTGGCCTTACACCACTCTACTATAAACCCACAATGGTCATTTTTGTTTTGTTGACACTTAGCTAAAACACCGGGATTAGGCTTCCTTACATTGCCATAACTTGGGATATGTACCTAGGTTTAGATGGATGAGCAATATGTTACATTTTAATTGATGATGAATATTGGATTCAAAATGTTGGCAATTAAGTACTTCTAGTCTTGTATGTGTTAAGGTGGCAGAATCAACATAATGCATTAGTGTTCCTAGTGGCCTTACAACATTATACTATAAACCTTAAATGGCCATTCTCACTGCCTCACATGTGGTTAAACCATATGGATTAGGCCTACTTATGTTGCCATAATTTGGGATATGCATTTGGGTTTACTTCTAAAGGTTTAGGGTTTAAAAAATCCTTAAAAAATCCATAGAAAATGGGTAGACCATAGAAAATCATGGATAAGACACTCCTAAACCTCCTTGCATTCTTCCACTCACCATTGTTGAAGTTTTAATTGAGTTGTGTAATTTAAGTTAATTGTTAAAATAAAATCACTAAAATCTAACAACTTGCAATGAACTTGCTTTCATTAATCTAGTTGTGAAACACGCACTAAAGAAATTTTACATGTTCAAGATATATGAACTCAATTTTAGTATAAGTTCAAGCAAATAGATGCAACGATTTATAATGTTGAGGTTGGTAATTGGCATTAGCTTGTTTTGAAAAATTGTTATCTATTTACTTATTTCACCATTTGATGATGTACAAGGATATGTGTAATACATAGTTAACACATGTGCATAGTTATAACACCTTTCCATTTGGTTGATCATGTGGCCACATGTTGTATATTCACGTCAACTTTCCATTGCATTTTTCCAATTATATGTGGTTAATCATCATTCATGTCACAACTTTACTCATCAAGTATTGACCAAATTCAAATGCAATAGCTTTGACAATTGAGTGAAATTATTATTCACCACAAAGTGACATTTGTCTTTTCATGGGAACTTGTGTCCAAATTTTCTTAAAATAGGGCCACAAATAGAAATAAAACACAATTACTTAAAGCCAAACCACATGTCCACACCTAAAAAACTAAATACCACTGAATCTTACATGGACACCTACATGGCAAGGGAAAATAAGTCAAAATAACATTTAAGTTAACTACCATCATTATCTTAGATTTTTGGATGAAAATCCATTGTTAGCTAGCATCTCAAATAAAGTCCCTAATAACTTAATGGTCCCTTTACTACCCAGTGCAAAGGCATTCATGTACTATCCATGTGCAAGATCATTTTCGTGTTTTGCATTGCAACATCCAAAACAATGCAAGTTGTGTTAACAAATAAGAGATCTATTCAAGTGCAAACATAAACTTTTATTGAAAGGAAACTACAACATGATGTTCACAACACAAAACATAACATTAAGAACTTTTCAAGGTTCTTGTCACATGAAATACACAAACTTGTGTAATGAAAAAAAGAGAACAAAATCATCAACACCAAGGTATTTAACTAAAAGACCAAACCACAAATAACCAAACTAATATAAGTAAAGAAAGTAATTCAACCTTGTGAAAGTAACCTAATTATTTTCCTACTCCAGTAACTAATGAA
>Ga0116229_10002854_pt1 | contig 28241 bp, 22 predicted proteins | sample S1TSphgellanicum_3_FD_87313 | JGI IMG/M metagenome (GOLD analysis project Ga0116229, IMG submission 87313) | Host-associated microbial communities from peat moss isolated from Minnesota, USA - S1T2_Fc - Sphagnum magellanicum MG | ecosystem: Host-associated > Plants > Peat moss > Unclassified...
GCAAAAATTATATAATACTGACATTGTTGTTTGTGTTGTCTACTAATGTTGTTTATATGTGTAGGTTCACCATGTGCTATGATAGGCAGGACTAGATTGGTCAAGGTTCAATTCCTTCACATGGTTATTTGAGGTCAAAAAATTCAAGTCGTCCATATGTATATAAACAAAAATGCAATCTCACTAATGAAATAACTATTAGCTATTCATTTTTGCACATACATCTATTGAAATCAAGGTCACCTCACCAATGCAAAGCTTTTTTTAAAAAAGGATGATCACTTAAAACTTCTCTCCTTATTTTGCAAATAGTTAACATTTTGACAACTCTTAGCTTCATGTAGCCAAATTGTTGCCCAATGGGCCCACTATGTAGTCAATTGGGCAACATGGGGAATATGAAAAACATAAACATTCATACATACATTCACAAGTTTGTAATGTGTCAATTCAATGCATCCATTTTCCATTGCAAATGCATGCTTCATTTTGGAATTCATGTCATACATCATTCTTAATGTATGTGCAAAGATTGGTGAAACGCTTGACATGAAAACAAAATCATGTCTACATGTTTTGCACTTATTCCGAATCATCGAAACTGTTGCCCTTTCCTGAATTTATGATACTTGGTGAGTACCTTCTGGATACTGATCACGTATCACAGGGAAAAAATTGAAGACAACAATAGGAGTTTTGAAAAATGAAAAATGCTTGCCCCCTCCAAGATTGTTATGTTTTTTGAAACACTCATCCACCGCATTATGTGGTGTAATGTGCCCTGCAACTACAAGAGAAAAAAGTGGCCACATTTTTATGAATTACCACATCTTTTACCAAACGAAGTTAGAACAGATCGTAATTGGAGCCTGGAAGCATCTCAAAAGCTTTGATGCGAAGCACATAACATTTATTTTGCATTAGTATGTTTTTTTATTTCACAATTTTCAGAGCTAAGGTGATATTGATTTTATAATGGATTTTGTTGCTGGAAATTCAAACAAATTACAAAAATTGGTTTTGAAAGGAAAACTCAGTTGAACCCTTAATGTGTTCACACTTCGGCCAACGGCACAGGCTACACTGTATGGGTGAAACACAATGCACATAACACTGGCGTGAGAAAGTTGAATTGCAATAAGTCTGTTTGTCACCTTACAATCTTTTTTTGACAGTGACGTACAATACAAATGTAAAGTCAGAATTTTGTTGGACTTTGTGAAAGTTTGAACACATTAATATCAAGTTTGAAAGCAATACCTATTCATGGACCATGTGTAATTCAAACAAACAAAACGGGAATGAGCCAAAAATATTTTGAACCTAGCGTAGCCAGGAGGCTGGGTCAAAAATTAAAGCACAGTTTACGCCATCTATACATGTAATATGTTTAATCAGATAAGGAGAAGGCCTAACAGTTTCCTGTAAAGCACTTGGAGAAGTTCCTAGTTTATTTGGAAGGCACCAACTAAGCATGGATGAGGAGAGATCTTATACCTATTCCTTAAGAGTGATAAGGATATTACATCGTCACGGACCAGTTAAGGAGTAGGCATAAGAAGCCTCTCCCTTCTATGCCTTGTCATCCAAAGATCTACCATCCTGCTCTAGGCCCCTTGTTTTGAGAATGCCCTCATCCTAGGGCTTTACCATACACATTTAATCTGGGAAATGTTAAAATTGGACTCTGAGAACTCTGATTTTGTCTTAGAACAGAATTTTTGATATGTTAAGAAACAACCCAGAAAAGGATTTGGGCTTAGGTACCTGTGTAGGTGCTATAGCTGGTTCACCCAAGGCCCTGCATCCTAACCTTGGAGCCATGACCTCCATTCAAGAAAACGCATGGATCTGTAGGTATAACATGTCTGTTTGGAGGGTTGGATGCTGTACCTCTCCATCGTTTTGGGACCCATTTTAATCCATCTCAGGAGGCACAAGGGTCAGGCAGTTAGTCACTAAGGCAGGCTCCATGCACAAATTGATCACAAGACCATCAATCCATCATCAAGGGGTTGAAAGCTAATTATTCCCACATACCGAATGGTTTGAAAATAAACTTGGAAAAAATCAAAGTGTCCACAAATAAACTCCATTACAATAAAAGGGTTAAAAGTTCACTATTCCATAATCACCAAAAAGGGTTTGAAAATAAAGTCAGAAAAATAGACTTGTGTTCATCACCTTCAACCCTTTTCTTCCTCCCAATGTAAGGATCAATTAGTGATCCCTTACCTAGAGATAGACAATCACATGTTGCCAAAGGCTCTCTCTTTCTCCTCTCTACACACACACACAAAAGATAAGCAATGATAGAGCCCAGATAACTTAATCATGAGATAAACTTTTCATATTCTAAGCTGATAATTTTATACCCATTTGACACCCACCTCATGCCCTGAGTTAGTCTTCAAAGTTCATACCCTCCTCAAGCTGGTTCCAAGTTAGAATCCTCCCTCCCACCTTCCTTTTCATTACCTTTCCCCCAACACGTGACTCATGTGAGAGGGGATGCATTGATGAGAGATCACTAAAAATGGGAATGTTGATCGCTATGGGGTCAAAAAAACTGATTGTGGTTTGGAGTTTGGACTGACATAAGAGCTACTCATTATGTCCTTTATGGTGATTTGCTTGGCTCTCATACCAAAGGGTGGGACTCTAGCTAAAGGTTTGGGCCAAAGGAGGATTTAATGGAGGATTCTATCTCATATCCGATCCCTTAAACCTATGAGAGAAGAAAGGAGACTAGGAAGATTGATCTTGCAGTTGAGTCTAGGACTCTAATTCAGGTACAGCCAGAATGACATTATTAACTGTTACTTGTTGAGTAGCATCAATGATCACACATGTTCAAAAGCTTGAGTGATATAGAACAGGATAAAGAATAGGCAAAGAGTATGTCCAGACAAAAGCATGTTGAATGCATGAAGTGCTCTCTATTGGCATGGGCTGATTCATCATCGCCATCAGTGATCTATCTAAACAGAGAAAAAGAAGCACACTGTCTGATCATGTAACTTATGTGTTGAATTTGGATGCTTTTGTGTGTTGTGGAAACTGCCTCTCACCTTATCTATTGCTGGAGCAGGTGGTGAGTTAAATTAAGCATCTGTTTGTAGCTTTTGTAGTGCTACCACATGCAATCCCTCCGGCATCACCATTTATTGTGAGAGTAGGAAATGTATGAAAGCTAGCCTGAGCAATGAAGTGGACTTTTTCATTCACAATAGCTTACCACAAGGAACATGTTATTGCCTTTCAACAAACAACCATCTAGGTTCTTGGGCCAATTTTGAGTCCATCAGTATGTAAGCCAAAAGAATGAGTACCCAGTGAGTTATGAAATGAATTTCAACAATTAAAAATTCATACTTTTTATTGTCCTCATTCAAAGATCCACAAGATCTCGCTCCATTTTTCCTACGGTGACAAAGTACCAGAGAGCTTAGTGTCCCAGTATGTTGTTCCCACAAACTTAGTCTAACAACGTTTGGGATAAAAGTTTTAAATCTGTCTTTTTCATTCAAATCCCATTTGTCATGTTTTTGCTATGGTTCTACACTACAGAATCCTATAAATAATAGATCTTGTGAAGTACTTTGTACAAGTTTGGGATCATTAACCAAACAAGAATGCACAAATTTTTGCCACATCGTTTAGTTTCACACATAGATGGGACTTTTGAAATAACTAATAGGGGTGAACTTTATTAAGGGCAATTTTAGCACCCTTTAACACCTTATCCTGGCTCACTCCCTTTACCCCTTTGGAGATTTTCAAAAGGGGGAATCACAAGTTATCTCCCAACTTTTAACTCGTCTACCCTTTGATTCCTAACTTCTTACCCTAAGGATTCTCTTTCCCTTTTCCTCTTATCTTGGCAACAATAGAGAAGGGTACAACCTAATGGTGTCCACCTAGTAATATCCCTCTCTTTTAGATCTTTTAGAGTTTCTTCCTTCTTTATCTACTACCTTTATGTTCCTATTTCTGGTTGCTACAGACAATCATTTCACTCTTTCCTTTTGGTTATTCTTCCCTACCACCCTCCTTAACCTGTTGCAACCATAAATTAAAATTATTCATACAAAGGTCATTTCACAAGGGTTATGAAAAATTATTACACACCAAAACATCTCACATCATTCAAAGTGAGGCTATAACATAGTTCTTCCAACTTAAAGTTTGTCCACTCCCATTTCTAACTTAGTTTTACCTACTCCATAAACTCTCCCACTTCACTACAATCCTATCTCCTCCTATCTACTACTTCAAAGCTTTCAATACTAACCAAAATGAAAACAACCCCCTTGACTTTTGCAATACACATAGTAGACTTGGTTCCGAAAGTTGTTGAATCTAGGTAATTCCATGGCCGTTTGGATTTTTTCCTCCAAGGCCCTTTGTTTTCCCTGGACTCTTCCTAGCCTCAACTAATAAGAACTTCTCCTCTTCTATGGTGTTCTTTTCACATGTTTTGGCTTGTTCCTTATCCCTTGTTTTCTTCTTTTTCTTGTCCTTTCGGGATCTAGTCTCTTCCTCCTCTGATGAAGATGAAGATGAAGATATGGATGACAAAGAGGATGAAGTAGAATTCTAATGTTTCCTCCTGGTCCTAGACCTGCCACTGGTCATGTCATCTTCTACTTAGCTGGTTGATTCCACTGCTTCTTCCAAGGTATGCTTGGGCATACCTATGATGAAAATTTTTAATCTTTTTCATAACCCAACCAAAATATTTCCTTCAAAAATGAGTCCTAAGCTTGAGGAGGAACAAGGGCACTATTAGGCTTGATCAACCGCTCATAATAAACCTCCACATCTTCTTCATGTCCCATGTGAATTGTGCACATCTTCTGGTAGACCCTTTCATCGGTTTTGACCATTCGATACCTCTGCCCAAATGCAACCTTCAACTCGTCCCATATACTCGTGGGGAAGTTGTTTTCATACTTGGAGTACCAATCAAAGGTGTCTCCTCTTAAGGTGCAAGGAAATAATCTTAATTTGTCTTCCTTGATGCGCCCCCCATTTGCCTAACATGTTTGTTCAAACAACCTTACATGGGAGTCAAGATTTCCCCCTCCTTGTATGTCACCCACTCCATGTTTTTTCTAAGTTGGCTACCCATTCCTATAAGTGGATAATACTGGAATGATGGCCTGGCTATGGAAAACAGATGGGATCCACCTGGGTATTAGCCATAGAATATGAGTTGTTAAACCCTAATTGGGTTATATTGTGGGGGGTTGTTGGGCAAGTTGGTGCGAGATGGCACTTTCCAATGGACCTTCCACCTGTGGAGCATGTGTTACGGTCATTGGTAGTTCTGTAGGGGTTCCCCAAGAGGGTATATATTACCTCCAACTACTCCTCCTTGGGGTCGGTGATACTTCACTGTTGGGGTGACTGTCACTAGTAATCACAAGTAAAAGTTTTTCATCCTTAATCTTAGGACCCCCCCTTCAAGGACTACTTCATTAATTGCCTCCCTTGCACATTGCTTTTGTTCTTTTTCATGTAGGCATGCTTTTCGATTAAACTCCCCCAACACTACTTCATCCATCACCAATCGTCACCTTTTTTTCGTTAAAAGGTTCTGCACTTAAAATATAATGTAATTTTACCTTTTTTTTTATGCTTTCAAATACCAAAAAACTATTATTATCATTATCCTCCAAGTTCTTAGCTTAATGTAGTTATGTTTATATGTTGTTTGTCCAATTCTACTTCTTAACAAAATTATGATTCGGGGGAGTTGTCACCATTCCCAAGCATGGTCGCCAAAAAAGTATTAAGCACAATTTTAACACCCCTTAACACCTTATCCTAGGTCACTCCCCTTACCCCCTTGGAGATTTTCAAAAGGGGGAGTCACAAGTTACCTCCCAACTTTTAATTTTTCTACCATTTGATTCCTAATTTCTTACCCTAGGGATTTTCTTTCCCCTTTCCTCTTATCTTAGCAACAATAGAGAAGGGTACAAGATGGTGTCCAACTTAGTAGTATCCCTTTCTTTTAAAGTTTCTTCCTTTTTTATTTACTACCTTTATGTTTTTATTTCTAGTTGTTATAAACAATAATTTCACTTTTTCCTCTTGGCTACTCTTCCTTACCACCCTCTTTAACCTGTTGCAACCATAAATTAAAATTATTCATACAAAGGTCATTTCCCAAGGGTTATGGAAAATTATTACACACCAAAACATTTCACATCATTCAAGGTGAGGTTACAACATAGTTCTTCCAACTTGGAGTTTTTCCACTCCCATTTCTAACTCAATTTTACCTACTCCATAAACTCTCCCATTTCACTACAATCCTTCCTCCTCCTATCTACTACTTCAAAGCTTTCAATACTAACCAAAATGAAAACAACCCCCTTGACTTCTAACTCCTAGGATAGCCCTGCTTCCTATCTATATCTTGTTCTTTTACTTTTGCAAGATAGTAGACCACTACTTGCTTGCTCATAACCAAGAAACTCTAACTTCCTCCCCTTTTCTATTCCTAGCCCCCTTATTCCAACAAGTTTAAGTACCTTTGTTTAACCTCCATTAGCCACCTCCCACCCACCATGTTCATGAGTTCCTCCCCCTATGTCGCCACAACTACCACTATTTGAAGATCTTGCCTCCATTCTCCAACAAATGTTGACTTAACCACTCGTTGAGAAGCTAGTTAGTTCATGATGTTGTAGCCTCCCACCTTCATCCTCCTTGCCTCCTCATGATTGCCAAAATCTCCTACTTCTACCATCATCACTCCCTCCTTTTCACAACCTCCTTCCCATGCTCCACTCATCATTCAAAAAGAAGAAAAAGAAATCAACACTAATTCCTTGTTTCGTAACTCCTTGGAGGTGCCACTAATGATACCTTACCTTAACCTTAATTGCTTAAAATTTCTAGGAAGCCTCTTCCCCCCTACATGTACCTTTTTATCGACGAGGTTAACTAGTCTCAGACAAGGATGAGAAATCCAACCTTGTCTTTAAGCAATCGACCTACCTTCCCCTTTTCTTAACCAAGCTACAATCAAACTCTACTGGGATAAGGGCATGCCTCTTAACCTAATCCTTTAGACTCAAACTTAACCCCCAAAATTTCCTTATCCATCCTAGGCTTCCTAATCAAAACTGGGTTAAGCTAATTTGAACCCAACAAATTCAAACTTGATTGAGACTCTTTTAGTTTCCACCCATTCAGCTACTACTTTGATGTTGATGCCCAATAATCTCATATTTGAGTTGGCCTAATGTCTAATGTTGAAATAACAATTGCATGAAATTTCTTTGTAATCAAAAGTAATTTATTTAGGCATTAATTTATAATCTTCAAACTAAGTAATCAAACAATGAACACTTTATGTATTAGAAATAATTTAACTCTATGGGGTTCTAGGAAGATTAGTCCAAGATGTTCATGGTGTCACTTTGCTGTACAACATTTGTTGTTATGTTTTACAAACATCATTACGAAATTAAAATGACAAATACATTTCCAAACAGAGGATAGGATCATGAGCAAATGCACTAGTTGGTGTAGTGCTATCACAATACAATAAATTTATTTGCTAAATTGCTAACAATTTCACAAGGTATCTTAAACCCAATTAATTTTTTCACCTTGAATTGTAGTGGTCTATAAAGTTACTATGGGTGGTTTTGGAAAAAGAAAGGTGCAAGGGTTGATCCATAAGTGCGCCTTTAACTAGGTTAAAATAGGTGGACAATCCAAAACAGTGACAATTTCAACTTTTGGAGTGGGGATGGGGGGCAAAAGGTGTTTGGGGGATACATTTTTGGGATTTTGAGGGTGGATGAAGGCATTTGGGTGGGGTTTTTTCTTTCTTGAAGGATTGGTGGGAGGGAAGGGAAGGGGTTTTTTTTCTTTTCCAGAGTAGATGGGTTCAAGTCCTAAATATTAATTTTCATTGTTGGAGGTTGTTGGAGATACTTGGATTTATCCCAACATTTGTAATTTTTTTATGGTTGGGTGGGGGTTGATGTTTTGTTTTTAGAGTTTAAGAAATATTGGGTTGAGCGAGCTTTTCATTTAATGCCTTTGATGCTATATGTGGGGAGAGATCCCATTTTTGCCTTTTTTTTCAATCTTATTTCACATGACAAATTCAAGTTTTTCATTTCATTTAAGAGTGTCAATTGATTTGAATGTCTTTTTAGGGTTTTTGAAAGTCCCATCTCATTATTATTTTTTGAGGGTTCATTCCACTTACCACTTGTGAAGTTTATTTTATCAAATTCTGACTCAAATTTGTCTAGTGGTGAGAAGGAGTTGCTTAAGGAAATTGAGGCAAATGTTGGGATTACAATGTAGGTTGCCATCATTTGTGTCAATACTTGGGAGTATTTCACATTAACAAAGCTAGAGGAAAAAAGTGAACAATTAATCAACCCCAATGTAGGTGTGTGGGACATCTTGGTGACCATGCAAGCCATGTTCGGTTTGTTTAAAACTTCCACCAATTTCACTTTAATTTTTTTTGAAAAATTAGCACAACTTGTGGTCCTAACCATTATCGGTCATGCAAGGTCCACATGGGAGCCATATCACATTTCTAGGCAACCGTCCAAGTTGGCCTTAGAATAATGTTTGGTCAACTTGTGGTTCCAACCATTATTAATCATGCAATGTCCACATGGGAGCCATATCACATTTATAGGCAACCATCCAAGTTGGCCTTGGAATAATGTTTGGTCAATTTCATCTTGTACATGAAATTTGATAATGTTATTATATGACAAACTTACAATATCACAAAATTTCAATAGAATCTATGCAACTGTGGTACAACAATATGTTTTTGCAAAATCCATGGGCTTCAAAGTGTAAAAACAACATGAAATATATATATACTAGTTTGAACCCCATGCCTGATGCATAGGTGTGTGTGTATTTGATAGAACATTACATATGTGCCAAAAAGGTATATTATGCAGTGATGGCCAAGTGTTGTAGGCGACATGCAGTAACTTATCAAACAACACAAAATGCTTTCCCATATTTCTGGTTGAACAAATCACAAAATTTGTTTTTAAAAAATCACTAAATGCAAGTATGCCAAAAAAAATCATGTAACACTAATTTTTCTAATGTTTGGAAAAAATTATCCGAACTATAGAAAACTGGCAAAAACAAAAAAAATTGTCCCAAACACTAAACTTGTGTCCAAATGTGACAAAGTATTTTTTCCTACCAAAAAAAAATATTCATTTCTCAAAAAAATTGCAATTTTTTTCTTTGAGAAAAGGGAATTTGTGAAGAAAAATCCTCTTTTATTTTCTTGACAGTTCTAACTCATAATTTTTTTGAGACAATTCACCATGAAACAAATTGGTTAGATTTTGGGTTGGGTGGATTATTTTATTTTATTTTATTTCCAATTTGATGACATCCGTTAAAAATATTATTAATTTTCAATTCACTATATATATGTGTGTTCCACTCTTTCTTCGCCCCGTCAGAGTAAACAGACCATGACGGGATAGATGGATGATCAGACAAATGTGAAGCATCATTTCATCCATTTGTCCCATCATTACAAGGCTTTGACATGTGTGCCATCTCTTCCTATTGCTTTCTCCGTCGCACCGCATCTGTATTCCATTCTTTCTCTGCCTCGTCAGAATAAACAAACCATGATAAGAAAGATGGATGACCGGACGGATGGATGACAAGACAAATGGATAAAATGATGTTTCACAACGTCCTTTACTATATGTAATTGCTTCTATACAAGTGATGTGTCTTTTTTACTTATGTTGTTTTAATGTGAAATATGTACAATTTACATTTAAACTAAATTCATGCAATTGTTGTGATATCATTTTGAATATAACTATGCAATTATTTTGTATTAAATATGAACATTCACATATGTCATTAAAAAAAAAAGGTTTTATTTTTTTGAATATTTAAAATATTGAATACATACAAATATCATTCATATTAACCATAGCACAAAATTTGTGCAATTTTTGTACAAACTTATGAAAACTGGATTTTCAACAAAATGTGTACAAACTTATGAAGTCTGATAAATTTATGATGTAAGTATGATGCTTTCATGTGAAATTGAAACAACAATGCAATAAATGATGATGGCATATTTATTACATTTTGCATTAGTTTTTTCATTGTTGACTAGCTCTAAGCCCACTATGAGGTTTAAATATAGGTTTAAGGTTTTCATTTTTAATTTATGTTCATGTTTAAGGTTTAAGGTTTATGGTGTAGGTATAAATTTTAGGTTTTTGGGTTTTGATTTCAATATAAGTCTTAGGTTTTAAGGTTTAAGTTAAATAGGTTTTAGTTTTAGGTTTAGGGTTTTAAATTTAAAATTATGTTTAAGGATTTTGGTTTTTGGTTCTTTTGGAATTTGGTTTAATTAACTTACAACATAATCATGCATGTTTCCAAGTTAAGGTGGATTGGGGCATTGGGGGATTGAAATCCAAATGGAGAAGGCTAAAGAAATGTCTTGATTTAACAAAGGAAAAAGTCAATCACTTGTTCAAAGCAATTACATTACGAACAAACTTCTTATATAAGCATCATCAAAATCTCACATTTGAAATTATTGGTGAACACCAAAATGAATGACCCAACAGAACATGGTTGGGATGGTGACTATTGATTATAGGTTTAACAAATCTTTGACCCTAATCTTTGACTTTGCATTTTTTAATTGCCTTCAAATTGGCTATCTTGAATGCATTTTTTTTAATGCTAATACTTACCTACATCACAAATTTAACATGCAACAAATTAATATTGAAAATCATGTGAAGTTCGTCCATTCATAGCTTCATACATTTTACACACGAATATCATGCATTGAAAACACATTTAACACATGGATAAATGTGTTGACAAATGAAGTATGAACCTATGAATGAACAAATTTTGCACAATTTTCATTATTATATCGTGAGATGTTAAGAATATGATGTATGCCTTTAACAAAGCCTTTTGTTTCTTCACATGAGTTTTAGTTTGTTGGTGATAGTGACAAGGCTCTTTGATTGTGATTGCAATAGCTCTAACTTTGTCATTGGCCTCTCAATCATTATACATGTAGATGTGGCAAAAGGTAGAACTAATGACCCTTCTATATCATCTTACATAAGGCCAAGGCTAGGAGAGGGATGATAAGACGGACTTGTTATACCTTCCACCAAGTTTTGTTGCTTCTTCAATACATTCCATGTTGCATGTCCATTGATTAATTTGAGTTGTGCCCAAACTTGGTCACTCTACAAAACAACTCTTTCTACACCCTCCTCATCAGTTGTGCATGTCTTTAGCTCCTTCAATGTATCTCATAGTCTGTCCTTTCGACTTTGCTAATTAGAGAACTACGACTTGTTCTCGGTAAACATCTTTCCAAACTTGGTGCAGTCCATCATAACTTCATGTGATGTACCTCCATACCTCCAATTTTTGTGGCTGTTGAGATTCACAAAGAATAAAACATTCATTGTCTTCATCCACCTAGGACACAGACCATCAAAAAAAATGAGTCAAACAGCACAAACAATACTATATGCAGCTTATGCTCTTCTCTTCTACACAAGAATGTGAAGGCAAGGCACCCAACAGAGGTGTTGGGTTTGGTCAGGCATGAGCAGACTGCTTATCATGAAGACATTTCCGTTTCAAGGCAGAACTAGGGTTACTTGGACCTCTCTTCCGTTCTAGAAAGTCATCTTCCCCTGCATGACAGTAATGTCAGAATTCAGTACATGTCCAGTCTCTCACAGATTGTTGCTCAGAATTTTCTACAGCAAAATATCATAATTTCAAAGTACTCAGTTTGTCAGGCATTGCTTGTTGAGAGTGAAAGTTAAACCACATTTGAAAATAACAAGAATTGAACTGTAATTCCCATTACCCATCATGTCATCCCAATATGTCAAATGTGGGGAGATGTTCACCTGTGGTTGTACGGCGAAAGCAATGCAATTTGTTTTCGCCACTGTAAATCCATGGCTATTGTTGTTGGTAAAATACCCTCAGAGAACTTGGAGGAATGGTGTACACTACAATCAAGAAAGACAGATCACAGATATGGTTGATCAGCAAACCTACAACAACACTTGGCACAAGTATGCACAAGCAAATCCCTACATTAAGTAAAGAATCCAAGAGAAACAAATCTTTGCACATAATTCTTCACTGAAGGTAAGCTTCTATTTCATTTGGTAGGCTTGTTATGTCTTCAATCAAGGACATTGATAGTCTCTTACAGTCTCAATAGATAAGGTACAAAGATATCTTGGACTAAAACATTGACCAGTATTGGAGCCTATTCATATTAGGAGATAGATCTCCCGTGGAGAGATGATGGCTGGCAGTTTCTTTGTGGTCTTGGTGATCTTGTTCTTTTGTTTTCCAATTTGGATGGTGCTCATGGAGCTTGTGCAAATTTTTGGTGAAAGTGCACTGAGGAGATGAAGTGGAGGCTATGGTGCAGTCCTCAGGACAAGCTTTGAAAGAAAGACTAGGAGAGAAAGTTCCTTGTGAAGATTGTGGTTCTGAGAAGTGTGAGTGTGTGCCATTTATTTCTGGCTGCAGCATTGTAAGAGCATATTTGATTCAGAGATATTGTGGCAACATGCATTTGATGCCTTTAATCCATTGCATAAGGGTCTGAATGGACAGTGCGTTGTGAGATGTGAAGTCAGGACATATGTTTATGTCTTCCAAACTTATATCCCCTCATGATCTGGTTGCATTTGAAGTTTCATAGTATCAACATAATTCAGTTGGGGTCATTCAGACTCCCTCACAAAGTAGCCAAGACCAAAATACTAAATTTACTACTGGTTATTTGAATTGCTTTGAGGCAATGAATGTTGATCACTGAAATGTTCTGAGTGCTTAAGACTTTGATACAGTAGAAACAAGATAGATCTCAGATAGAAGCATGATGGTTTTGCAGTAAGTCACAAGTTTTTTGTGTGGGAATGGTTTATGCCTTGGTACCTGCATTAGTAAGATCACAAAGGAAATTAATGGCACAAGCCAAGAGAGAGACAGTGGTTGAATGTTCAATCTGAATGTCTCATCACTGTAATGTTTGTGAGTGCTTGGATTTTGCTGCAATAAAGAAAAAGTAGAGCTCTAAGGATAAATACAGAAGCATGGTGGTTGCAGGAAAGGACACATTTTTTGTGTGGGAAGTTTCAGTCTGCATACCCACATCACAAAAGAAATCGGTGAGAGAAGGCTCAGAGATACAGAGAGGTTTTCTTTTGGGAGCAGGGTAAAGTTCATTCAGAGTGCTTTTGTTGTGCACTGTGTTACTTTCCTCTTGTTATGAAGTTAGGTTTGTTGATATTTCACACATTCTGCTCTGGGTTGAACCTCTTCTGAATGGTGGATGGCTGTACTGATAAACCATCAGTGTAATCAGATGTCACTCATGCTTGGGAACTCATTCTACCAGGAGAATTGTTCAGGCCTCATGTGTTTTGGATTCAGCTGAGTTTCCATAATTGAATTAGGAAGTCACAAATGCATCTGGTATTACTGACTCAGTATGATTAATCATGTGGGACTCAATGTCAAAGCCTGCTGGTGAGAAATGATATGTGAGCTTCTTGATGAGTTGATGATAATCTAAATACTCTGCGCTTGGATGAAGCGCTGAAAGGTAATCAGAATAACAGAAAACGTGATGAATAAGAAGATTGGATATGTACTAAGCAAAGGAGCAAAATGATGAGTTTGATCTCTGCATGGAGACCTCCTTGTGTATGAATATGGAATGGTGGTCCCTGGGGGACCATACCAACACATCCAAGCAACATGGCTGGGCCTCAACACTTCCTTCTTCCAGGAGACCTCAACTGATCTCCAAAACACAAGTACAACTTGTATCAACGAACCCCCTGGCTCCTACAAAGACTGCTTTGCCATGGAAACCCTTCATAGTCCAGCACTGAAATTTATGTGGTTTTGCATACATGCTAAACCCTGGACTCCACTACATTTTTATATACAACCTTTTAATTTTCTTGCAGCAAAGTTGTGTCACCTCAACAGCCAGATGGAGCTTACAACACTAGCATAACTCCCAAATTGGGAATTAGGGTTTAGTTATCCAGGTAGGCAAAAACATCATGCATTGCAACTGGATACTAGTTTGTCAGGACCCCTCCTTCATCCAGCATGTTCAACCCCAGCTGACAAGCATCACTCAATGGACTCAGAACAGCAAAATCATTCTGACTTACAAGCATGTGGTTCTTGTATAGTCCAATAAGATATCAGCAAATCCTAGCAAGAGAATGTCATTCAATGCCTCAATATTGACTAATATTGACACATATTCTGCAAAATCACTTCCAAAAGAGATTGAGATGAAGACATTGATGATGATGTGGAGTTTCTTCACCCATTCTTGCAAGACACTTGATGATACCACAAAATTAAGATTTTTGCGACACAGTGACCTGACTTGCATACTAGTAACTGAAGAAGCACAGTCCTCTTTACAGCACAACTTTTGAAGATGTACATGGTACATTTGAGTCTAACAACTTCAGGTAAGGTTGGAAAGCTAAGTACATAGTGATCATGTGCATGCCAATGTATTGGATCATAGGATTCTTCATTCATCTCTTATGATACATTTTCAAACCATTTAAAGTCACATAGGGTTGAGAAGAATCCAGTGAAAGAAAGTTACTCAACATATAATGCTACATGAAAATGAATATGATTATATGCCAAAGCACCTTATTCCAAACTCCAAAGATTATTCTAATGGATTCCAAGTGAAGGAAATAACACTGTTGCTCTGAGATTGTGTTAGTGACATCTAACTTTATATTGCAACACCTGTGACCAGAAAGCTCTTCTCACACCAACACAATCTCACAACAATTATCTACAAATTGTTGAGGATCATGATCTATGAGCAACCATACAGACCAAAATAAACAACATAATAGCCTTTTAGTGTTTTCAGATGACACTAAGAGTCTTTCAGACTACTGACTGTCTTTACTACTTGTCTCCAGAGCCAAGTTTTCAGACTATTAGTGTTCTCATGACTCTGAAGACATCTGACTAGCAAAGAATTATGCTACATGAATCGAGTACCTAATAACTGCTGCTTTCTCATTCTTGAACACTTCTTAAAGACCTGATCATACAATAAATACAGATGCTACATGCTGTTTGCGAACACAATGGCATGAGACTGAAAACTAAATGCAATGTTGTTACTTAAGCAAGATTATCCAATTGTTGCAGTATGATCTAATTCTCGGATTTTCTGTCACTCTAAACAGAGAGACACCTCCAAACTCTGTAGTGAACAGCTAAGTGTGTGTGCACTCAACATCTGTAACCATCTTGTGGAGCAAGTGGTCAGGAAAACGGAACTCAAGAGTTATGCCTTTACCTGTGGATCTATTGAACATGGTCAGGTGCACAGAAGCCGACACAAACCAAGTCACATCCGTTCCAGCCAGCTCAGGTGCCGAGGTCCATTCAATCTTCTTCGGAAATTGCTCTTCAGTGAATGTCATACTGCCATCACTGTTGAAAGGAAGCTTGAACATAGATGTAGCAGGTTTTCGTTTGAATATGGAAACCTTTGTGCGCTTGGGGTCCGGATAGGTGAATTGTACTCCAGCGAAACTTTGAAGATAAATTGAGATCCTCAGGTCTCCTCCTGGCACTAATCCGGCGTTTTCAACTTTATCACAGCAGAAGAGGACTCTATAGAAGTGACGGCAACTCCTGGGTTGGTGATCCCTGTTATTATACTCACGGAGATGCCTATTGTTCAGGTTGATGAAATGTCAAAAGGCTCGTTCGGTCATGATAACCCTAGTGCCATTAACGGTACTTGTCGTTCTTCCACTTCTGGCCTGATAGACAGTATAATGTGTGAAACAAGGGCCCGAAACAAGAGGCCCAAGAGGTGTGGATGTGTGTGTGTGACACGAATGGCAAATGTCGACCTGGTGTCACAAGGTGTTGGAAAGCTTGGCCTGGTGATCCAGACTCGTTTTCATTGGATTTGTGTTGTGAACTGGCGGAGGACTGAAGCAATGCGTCCAGATCTTGCAAGCCTCTCAACACACGCTCCCCAACCTTCACAATCAGTTCAGGTCTAGGTTGGAAATAATAGAGTTATGCGTAAAGTCAGGAAAAGACAGCACCAGTACTCTGAGTTAGGTCATAAACAGGGTGAGATTTTTAAAAAACCTGCCAAAAAGTACATTAGCATTCATTCAAAGGGGTGAAACTCAATTTTGATGCTTTTCCGAGTTCCACCCTGTCTTTCTTTTTTCATGAGCGCCTCCGCTACTGCTACATATATTTTCACTGCTCCTACTTGTATAGGTACTATAATTCCCCTCGAACCTTGTGCATTAAATGCTGAGTTTCAGCATTTCATACTGAGTTTTAATAAAATTTGCCTACTTTATGGATACCACTAAAATAGGGGTCAGGGGAGGAAAGGAAGCCCAAAGACAGCGTGAAGTCAAGGTGAATTTTCGGATTTCTCTATTGACTAAAATCGGTATCCAGGTCGAGAATCACCTCCGCTCTCTTTGAAGGAAGGATGGAAGTTGGATGGATAGCAGCGGCCGCCATGACGCAATAACCCACTGCGCAGCACACCTCTCTCTCTCTCTCTCTCTCTCTCTACTGACGCACTGCACCCACACCTCTTTGCACACGATGCAATCTTCTTTCACACTTTAGGGGGGCTAAAAAGAAACCCCCAGCTGGCTCACCAACTGTTTGACGCCTGCACAAAATTGTATACCATCCGCAATACAAGAGGACAACATAAATACTCTACCTTCGCAAATTTCTGGAGTGTATTTCTAGGCTCAAGGGTGTGCTCTGACGGTCGGTTCTGATTTATGAACTTATGACCCAGACATGGGGCTCACTAGGGTTTCGAGGAAGATCCCTAGCAGAGTTTCTTTTACACGTTAATTTTCGCCAAATATCGACCTGAAAAATATGATTTCAACCCATACAAAGGATTTTTGTGTTGAAAAAATGGTCCAAAATTTTCAGATTTTGAAGATTTTTTTTTCCAAATATTCACTTAATTTTTATGATAAGTTCCAATAGGTAGCCAAGAATCGGTGTTTTTCTTTTGTGGCAGAATTTCTCAATTTGGCAAAAGAAATTTCCAGAAAATGAAAAAAATAAACCTGAAAATTTTGTAATTGAGGGGGATTTTTTTCGCCTTTTTTTAAAATAAAGTTAATTAAACTAGTCACATCTAGACCTAGGCACTTCCTAGGTAGCCATTTATAATAGAACTTTTGTAAAAATATTATAGTCCACCTAGAGCATAGAACAATTGTCATTAAATGTTAGTTAATGCTAGAGATCCTCAATAGTGAACCTACTTGAGGAATTTGAAAAAGAAAACCCTACCAAGAATATAGAAGGATCTTGTTTTTTTCTACTTTCATATCTATTATGTAGCCAAATTGGCTAAATCATTTTGGATGATGGTCATTTTGACTACATCCCAAATCCTTAAAAGAAACCCCAATCCCCAGGAAATGGGAAGGTTTGTGAAAAACCTTAGAGGCAATTTTTTTTTGTGGTGAATTTTCACCACACGGTTAAAAAAAATGTTTGGTGAAAGGCCTTAAAGATTTGACCCTCAAGATTTGATTAAGTTGCCACAAAACAACAACATGAATGAACAAAATAACCATCCTATTGACTAATGATTTTAATCATGTGTTGTCTGCATTAACCAACCCCCTTCATTGGATGTCAAAAATGTAATTTGCAATGGGTTTCCATCACCACTCCATTCCTTAGAATGTGACTCCCATCATCAACATTAATGAAAATTCAAGAACATGCCATCAAATCGATCTACGATTTTAAGGTTTTAATATTTAAATAGTAGGATGATTTTTTGTTTGTTTGCTTCGAAAGATTTAATTTTAAATCCTTAGATTGGACAAGTGTTAAAGACAAAACACCAACACAAATTGAAGAAAATTACAAGAATTATCAAACAAAGAAGTCAATAATGAATAAGAATTAAATATTTTTATTGTTTAAACAAAGCGTGATGCAAGTTAAGTATAAGATGATTTTTAAAATACAAAAGGCACAACTTGTGTTCATAAGATTGAAGAGTGATATTATTTTTTCCTTTTATGATACTATCACATGGAACCTTCTAAAAAAGTCATTAACCTTTTTTAAAGGTTTTCCAATTAAGCTTTCTATAAGTCTATATTGAACAACATTCTAAGAACTTGTGCAAATCATATTTTCTATAAGCAGCTTTCACTGACCATGACTTTTATAAGTTTTTGCTGACTATTTTTTTTCAATTCATATTTTAAAAATTTCTATCAATTATTTTTTTAGAAAGTTTTCTTTTGTAAGTTTTTATTGATTTTACATCTTCTAAAAACTTCTATACCTATTTTTCATGGATTTTTTTAATACTTGTAAAAAGTTTCCGATCATATTCTCTCAACGACCCTTTTAGAAACTTTCAAAAATTTCCAAGCATATTTTCAAAAATCTTTTTGAAAACTTCTAAAAGTTTTTTAGCATATTTTTCAAGGATCATTTTGGAATATTTAGAAATTTTTTTTATAGTTTATTATTTGTGACATTCCCCTTCCTTTAGCAACACGTTCCACAAAAAACAATGGAAATGAATCATAATCGAAGAAAATCAAAAATGTGTTACATAATTTTTATTAAATAAGATGTTTATCATTCTCAAGGTAAAACATTCAATGGTCCTCACAACCAATGATAATGATCAATGTCTTCTACTGAAAACCAAATAATAATAATTACATCTTCATGTATAAAACATCATTCTAATATGGCTTCTAAATGGTCATCATGTGTAAAGTTTGACTTTAAAAACGATTATTAGACAACAAAGAAATTCGTAAAGTCACCCTGTCTTCACCCTGTCTTTCACCCCCTAACCCCTCATTTAGTAGTATCTGCAAAGTAATGGAATCTCAGAATGAAATGTTGAAACTCAGTGCGAAATGCAGCATTTAATGCACAAGGTTCGAGAGGAATTATAGTAGTTGTACAGGTAGGAGCAGTGAAAATTTATGTAGCAGCGATGGATGTGCTCAGGAAAAAAGAAAGACAGGGTGTAACTCCTGAGTTTCACTCCCTGTTGAATGCAAATGTATTTTTTTGCAGGGTTTTTTTTAATCTCACCCTGTGTATGACCAAACTCAAGGTACTCACCCTATCTTTTCCTAATTTTATGGATAACCCTAATGAATCTAATTAATCCTTTAGCATCTTTGTGGTCCAAGCAATTATTTGTTTTGAAGTCATCAACAGGAATTCCTTAGTTGAGATAATCGAAGTGTTTCTTTTGGAAAATTTGCAATCAAAAGCTTTTATTTTCTAAACGATGTGACTTCCATTTCATGGTTTTCCATGACTTCATATGAATGATTAAAAATAATTTTCTTACCATTTATATAATATCTGAAAGTTTTTGAATTTTCTAAAAAAAATTCCCTCACTTCTCTTGGATGCAAACATTCTAAATCCTTCTTGGGTACGATTTTCAAAATTCTAAAACCTCCAAAAAGGTAATGACTAAATTATTAAATAACACTTGAATTTGTCATCAATCTAAATTTAAATGGATATTGTTGATGAAATTTTCAAACCTATTGTGATGCATTAGTTATGTTAAAAACATGTTCCCATGTATGTGTGTTAAGATCATATCCATGCAAATGGATAAGGTATTCCAAACATACACAAGAAACTCACAAATCCAAGATTTCTTTGATCTCAAATTCTTCCTGACCATCTATTTTGACTTGTGGAAATGACCAAATATGTTTTTCAAGAATGGTAGATTCATGAAAAGGTTCAAGAATTGAAACATGGAATATCAAATGAATTTTCATTAATCTTCAAAGTTATAATCAAAATGAATTACATTTGTTGTTTTATAATCCTCAAAATTGAATATGCCCATGAAGGCCATCTAGAAATTATATTTGAAGGATGTTCTACAAATGAAAATGCAATTGTTTTTTCTCGGTCTTTAGTAGAAGGTGTTGGTCATTATGGTTGTTTGTGAAAATCATTAAATGATTTATCCCAAGAACAACAATTATTTTATGTTGTAAAACTTATGTGATATATCTTTAACTTTTACTAATTATGATTCATTTCCACTATTCTGTATGGAATATGTCATTAGAAGGAGGGTAATGTCACAAACAACAAACTATAAAAGATTTTTTTTTAAGGTTTTTTTTAAAATCCCAAAAAATGTGCTTAAAATGTTTTAGAAGTTTCCAAAAACACTTATGAAAAAATGCTAGAATTTTATTTTATTTTTTCAGAAAGATCTTTGAAAGAATATGATTGGAAGTTTTTTTTTAAATTAATCCATGAAGAATAGGTTTAAAAACTTCTAGAAGATATAGAATTAGTAATAGAAAATAAATTGATAGAAGTTTCTAATTCTAAAATAATAGTTGCCGAATTTTTTCAGAATTCATGGTCGACACAGGTTTTTAAATGGTTCGTTTAATTGATAGAAATTTTCAAAAGACTAATGATCTTTTAAAAGGTTCCATTGACTAATATAAGAAGAGGTCAAAAGAGCACCACCCTTTAATCTCATCAATACAAGTTGTGCCTTTTTTATTTTCAATTCATCTCATGCATAGCTTGCATCTTATTTTGTTCAAGCATTGAAATTGTCTAGTTTTTGTTCATAAGTACTGAATTCCTTGTTTTTTTAAATCTTTTAGTTTTTTCAAGTTGTGTTTTTGTCTCTCCTTGACACAATATATTTTTTTTGGCCATAATTGTTTCTATAAAACATGCTAGTATGTTAAAGCTTATGAAAAAGTTTATACAAATTTCAGATTTGTTTTAAGTCAAATTTGCATAATTAGATTTGTAAAAATGTATGACTTAGCTTTTTTTTTGAGAAAAATAGACAAGAATGGAATAAGGCTTGTGTAGATAATAATCTTCAACCAAGAAAATTAAATATTTTAGTGAAAAAAATATTTTTTTTTTTTATTACTTGAAATTTTTTTGCTTAAGTTTTCTTTCAATTGCACTAGTTGAAAATATCAACATTGCAATTATAATTTTGATTACAATTTTGCATACAAAATCATTATGTTCCAAGAGGTTTTGGAACGTCACTTGAGACGTTGTTATCATATGCTATAACAAATAAAATATAATCAAAATTAATGGGAGAATGCCACATCATCTTATTTAGCACATTTTAAAAATAATTCTTTGAAGAAGCCAATGTTCTAAGGTTTCATTCTGGATTTTTTTTCTATTTGTGAATGCTTGTGTTCTGAACCAGGTCAGTGGCCATCAGTTTTTTTTTTAATGCATTGCTATTTGCCATAATTATTTGTTTTAAATTTAAGAAAAATTGAACCCAATAGTCCAAGTCAATTTGAGTGATGATGATTCTAAGGTTGCTTTTGAATTGGGTTTGCTTGCTTTCAACACCAAAAAGGAAGTATGTGATGGTATAAAAACTTTCTTTTTTTTAAAAGAAAATATATAGAAAGGAAAGTTCATAGGGTACATTTGTGATACAATGTACTAATGATACCATGTTGATTCTCATTAATCTTACACCCCTAATAATTTTGAAAGAGGATTACATGAACTTTAAGCATGGAAATCTTGCCTAGTTTAGTGGAAAATGTTGAATCATTAGTGAATTTGCATTTTATATTCTTATGTAATTCTAAAGTGTTTCATTTGCTCGTTTGAATGATATAAGGAATTGGGTAAAAAGCGTTGATTGAATGCTTTTAACTTCAAATGTCCTTAATTATATGTGCAATTAGACCATTCATTTTGAAAATGCATGGAAACCCATATATTAATTATTGTGAAAGCTTGGTATTGGAAAGAGCACGACAGAACATGATTTAAGTTGGCTGACACCAATTTATTTTGATCATGCTTTTGATTCATAAGAGTAATTTTTTTTTAAAACTGAATAAAAATGTTTTTTATTGTATGAAAAAGGGCTAGGTTGTATTTTCATGACAATTGGATGTGTTATGAGGTTGTTTGGATAGTCTATTAGTATCCAATTTTGAAAATGTCATAAATAATTGTTAAATTGTGACTTTAATGCAAAATTTGATATAGTATAAAAATAATATATAGTTAAATACATGTCATCTATCTCTGAAGGAAAGTAGTTTGTTTTGTTTGGACTTATGAGATTCACCTAACCGGGATGCTTCAGATTGCATGCTTGGTCTCTTTGGAAAGCTCTCAAGGAGGAGGGGTGGATGGGCTTGGTTCCATGACGTTTGGACTTGTGGTGCAAAAGTTCTTCAATATTGAATGATTTCTTCACTTGAAAATTAAATTAAAATAGTAGCTGAAAATTTTCAGAGGAATTGGAATGTGCCTTTGGTGTTGTTGGAAAGAGCTTGATGAGCAGGATTAAATGGAATTTATTTGGTAAGATTTGGATTCAGAATGTGGGAGATATTGATTTTGAAGTGATTTTCTGCCGCTGAAAATTCAAATAAATCCCAAAAAGCCAGGTTTTGGAAGGAAAAATGAGTTGAGGACGTGGTATTAGCTCATATTTCTAACCTTTTACATGGACTGCACATAAGGAGCATATTACCTTTCAACTCCCCCTGTGCCTTTTTCAGTACTTTCAGGTCTGTAATGTATGGAGTAGTGTGTCCAATAAATATCAGAATGCTTGGACAAAAAGCAATGAATGTGCACCAATGCTTCCTGTCTCTCTGGAGCAAAGCCAGTGGATTATGGCTTTCCTCCAGAGAGACAGACTACCATAGACTGAGGCGGTCAAAAATGCCCTAACTGACACAATAAGGTCAAAATCACTGAGCCATTGCTTAGTTGAGAAACTAAGTGTTTTCCTGTATTTTATTTATTGGCCTTGCGTACCAAGGCAAGGGTATTGTGTTTAGATTCATTATAGAGTATAGTAGCTTAAGGATTTTGGCCCCTAGGTAGTGGTCTATTTTTATACCAGGATTGTTGAAAGATAACATTTTGGCTTGTCTTCAAACTTGAGATTAGTTATAGAGTTATGATATCTTGAAAGATTTTGGTTTCTTTTAGAGAATTTTATTTTTTTGAAGATTATATTCTTTCATGGTGAATTATTTGAATTTCCATAATTCCACCTTTGCCTTAAGATACTTTTTTTAATGCAATTGGCAAGGCCACAGTGTGACACACCCCTTGTTTTCTTTGGCATGGTATGCAACCATTTGAAGCCTGTTTCAATTAGGGCTTCCAAGTTTAAACCCATTTTGGAGAGTCCCACTTTGGTGAGAAATTCACATCACCAGGCAAGATCAGATCAACCCCAAAAAGTTGAAATACATTTTCTGTCAAAGCAGCCAGGACCATCTGGTAGTGAAAACTAGTTGGTATGCAGCACCAGCAGCCGTAGTTGATTCAAACTTCAAGCCTGAGAAATCCAAACTTTGGGTCAATGCATCTTAGAGACATGTGCATGATCACTTAATAAGTTAGGAGCAGTTTTATGGAAAGACAAACTTATGGAATACTCAAAGTAGAGGAACTAGACAAGACCGCTTCCAAGTCCTTGTTAGCTGGAAGACTTCAGGGTCTGCACTCGCACCAAGAAGTGTTTTAACAATAAGTTACGCTATATATCTGTGGACAAAAAACTTGCTCCAATGGTAACTTGTGGGAGCTTTTTACACATCCCCTTCTATTACGTTTTGTGTTTGATTTGCAGATCCAGAGAAAGGAGGATGAACCTCACCAGTCCTTCCAACATTGCTGAGAATAGTTACAATCCCCAGAGCACAAGGCCACCATGCATGCTGCACAACTCTCCAATTTGAACAATGTCTGGGAATCTGTTTCTACTAATTTGAGGATGACCCAGGACCAAAAACCCAGACTCTAAATTAGTCAGGTTTAGGATGCTGATACATGTAACATGCTAGTGAGCTAACGTATGTAAAAAGCACGTGCTGGACGACCAGTGTAGAGGGGTCTGGTGGCATCTGGCAGAAGCTATCGTTTGGCTCCGTTGGTTCAGGAAAGATACCCTTACATGAAGTCATAATAACTATGCCCCGGATTGAAATATGACATGGCCTCTTTGTCCCAATTTTGTCTGGAAACTATTGTCCAAGTATTGGTGAAACTGTTGCATACACCCTGTGGTATGTACAGTGAATAGATAGTAAGGTTTTGGGAACATCAATGGGGGAAAAACTAAAAAAACATAGCACATATTGATGACACCTATTTTTGGAAAGAACTGACTTTGGGACTCCAGCTTGGCCACTTGATTAAAATGATGCAACAAGCATCAATGTTCGTTTAGGAAATGATAATTGTGAGAATTCATTGGGAACATCAATGGTCCTTTAGGAAATGATAATTGTGAGAATCCATTGGGAACATCAAATGAGGCAACAATTTAGCATGATATGTACCAATGGTAGTGTTGTTTTATGTCTATCTTTAATCGCACTTGCCCTAGCAACAACTACATGGATAGACAATCATCATACAGCTACTGAAGGTCCAAAAAATCCCAAAACTAACATCTACTAGAATGAGTTGAAGGGTTATTACACTACTAAAGGGGGTTCAAATTGCTATGTTAACCTAGGGAACAAAACGATTTTCCCACAAATGTTTAAAGAAAGCTTGACTGAAACATCTTGTGATAAGTTACAACTTTGCGTATAGGGTACCATCACCGAACACAGGCCTACAACCAAACACCCATATAGTGCCTGGCATTGTTGGTTATAAAACAGTCACAATTGTATGAGCATTTTGGATTTTGCTTATGACCAAACGTTCGAATATGAATAATCGTGTTCAGGAACTTTTGTGTGTATGATCAGGATGTGATTTTTGTGTTCAGTCATAGGCATAAAATTAGTCATGCTTGCACACTTTTCAGTCCATAAAGAGTGTGGTGGGGTTTGGTGATGGGTGGTGAAATGACCAAAAAATTGTGAAAAGTTGAATATCAACAAACACAAAAGGGTTTGGTTTTGGGAGTGCAACGGGTTGGTTTACAAAATCCCATATTTGGGCTAGGAAAAATTAGTTTGGTGATAGGCCTTAGGGTGAAGGGTAAAATGAGAAGAAACATATAATGCATTGTTTAAAGTGTTTCTTTTAGGGGATGGATTAAAATGGTTTTATAAAATCCCAAGTTTGGGATGCAAAAACAATGTTTGATGATGGGGTTTATGTGGAACATTAAACAACACACAACAGACCATAAATATGTAAAACCTCATTATGTTCTATTGGGTCTTGAAATTAACACATTAAAACAAACAACATTTCTAAATACCCCCCAATTTTGTTGTGGTTGCATTCTCGCCAAATCAATAACAAGTTCACAAGGTTTTATGCATGTATACAAATAATTTTTTGAAAATTCATTTCCATTCTCGCAACATGTCAAATCTGCCAAATAATGTGACTTTCAAGTCATTCATAGAAATATGAAAAGCATATGGGCTAAATCAAGATTCAAAAAACATCAAAGTAAAGGATCATACATTAGATCTTGAGGTAGTTAAGATAGAGTAGCACATATCAAAGGTCACAATAATCAAGGAAGAAACACAAAAACTTCTAAAACACAAATCTAACCTTACAATAATTAAAGAAGAAACACAATTAGAATAGTAGAAGAGTAAGAATCAAATGTACATGTAAGAAGGTTTGTGATAAATCAACTTTACAATCAGAAGTTTAAAAAGTTTCAATATTATTGTTAGGTACAAAGTTCCATAGTTCCTAGGTAGTATAGTGCAAGGAATCACAAGAGAGGCCAATTTCTTCAAGCATAGAGGAAGTGCAAAACTCTACTCTACACACCCATTGCCTTCACAAAAAATAACAAACCAAAATTTAATTGGGATGATTTCAAAAGTTATTTTGTTTTTATTACTTCTTCACCAGAATTAAAAGCATACACAGTTGAAACTTACACTAACCTTTCAGAATTTATTACTTCTTAGCACAAATTCAAGAAATTTAAGTTCATACTTTTTGTGGGGGTAGAGTGAACACTTCCAACTTGTTGGAGACTAAGGCCATGAGATCCTAAAACACATGAAGTTGACAGTGCCACATAGGAAGCAAAATGGCTCAAATTAACATCTCACACAAGACAAAAAAAATGTTCCTCCTTTTGGACCAAATCTAAGACAAAAACAACATAAAATTAATAGGTGTATTAAAATCACTAGGAGAGGTAAATGAACTAATGAAACATTAGAAGAAACCATGGATGCAATTAGAAGTGGGAGAACATTGTTGAGGCAAACCAATAGACATTAGAACATACCTTGTATATTTTTGTCAAATCACTTAAATGGCAAGACAAGGTTTAGAAAATGTGGGCCAGTAGGTGTGCTCACATAAAAATAAGATGAAACTATAGTAGCTTGTACTCTGTCTATGCAAAAAATGGGGTTGTCAATTACTTTGCAACAATTGAAGATGAAAGTTACAAAAGTAACTCAAATTAGAATTACACCATTCAAGTATGGAGTACCAGGAAGTTCTTGGTGGTTTTGGTTCAAACTCCGACACCCAAAATTTAACATTCAATAAGGTGAAGGTTTAGAAATTAATAAAGCACAAGGGCTAACCTCACAGTCATGTGAAAACTTCTATGACAACTAACAAAGTTTGTATAACAAACATAATTATGATGCACATCATATTTGGAACTCACACAAGACAGAGATATAAGCAAATTAATAATCAGGTGCTAGTGTTCTTGCCAAACGAAGCTCATAGCAAGTCTACAACATGATACCAAAATCCAAAAAATGACTAATTGTCAATTACACTATCAATGTTATAGGAGTATCTTTACTAGGCTTCTACATCTTTAAGGGAGAGAAGACACAAAATAATTACATAAAATTGTGCAAATGAAAATCATGGATGGCTATGCCATCTAAAACATGGATGATTAATTTCATGTTCAAGGAATTTTTGTCTTTTTTCAAAAGGTTAGTACAAAGTGGGTTTTGCCTTAATTAATGAGCATTTTGCTCATCTTAGATGGACATGGATCCCATGTCACACTAGAAGCAATTGAAGGGGCACAAACCTTTGGGTTAAATATGATAACTTAACGTAGTCATACTAGCTATACATTGAAGCCTTTAGATGTTGTTTGCTTCAAATTGTTCAAAACAACTTTTAGAAAAAAAAATGTTGTAATGGCCAGTACTAACAATTACATTAAACCAAATAAAAAAACTTTGGCCAGTTGGGTAGAGAAAGCCCTAGACCAATCCTTCATTGATAAAAACATTTTGTCAAGGTTTAAAGTAATAGGGATTTGGCCACTAAACCCTATAACAATGCATGAAAAACAAGCCCTAACAATTTATACACAATTGATAATACAATAGTGAACAATAGACAAGGGGAATATGGAGATTCTACATCCAATGAAGATAATGAAATGGATGAAGAGGAGAATAACAAAATCCAATGGGAACAATATTCTGCTCTAGCATAGTTGATCAACATACCAGTAATAATTCTTTTGGCACATGATAACCTAATTGTTGGTGTGTCTAAAAACCATCCTAGGTACTATGTAAATTTGCATATAATATTTTTAGCCATGAACTAGGAAATTGCAATAGACACAACTAATTTGATTATGAACATAGATGAAGATGCACTAGAATTAGAAGTGGAAGTAACAATTTCATGAGCATAATTCAACAAGGATTAGTAAATGGCAATTTGTTCATTTTGTTTCATTTTCCTTCAAGAAAAACACAAGGGTGAGAACCATTAGTTGATTACTCTCAAAGTCATGTAGTGATTTCAAAAGAATACATGAATAGGTTCTGATAAAAAACACTAGAGAAGGAGGTAGTAGAAATAATAAGAAAAGTTCGAAGGAAAAAATGGATAGAAAAGCAAGCTAAAAGAATGGGCAATTCATTTATTATAGTTGAAAGAGTCATTCATTGAAAATTTGAAGAGCAACTTCAAGCTAGGTTCATATTAACATGGTCAGCTAATGAAGTTAAATCTGTAAGTGACAAGTTTCACGAAAATTTCCAAGCTAGACTTCAAGCTCACCCTCTTGGTTACAAAGGTGTGAACCTTGGTTGCATGATGGAAGTTCATGAATAGGCCAAGCA
>Ga0116229_10002855_pt1 | contig 28238 bp, 27 predicted proteins | sample S1TSphgellanicum_3_FD_87313 | JGI IMG/M metagenome (GOLD analysis project Ga0116229, IMG submission 87313) | Host-associated microbial communities from peat moss isolated from Minnesota, USA - S1T2_Fc - Sphagnum magellanicum MG | ecosystem: Host-associated > Plants > Peat moss > Unclassified...
CGCAACCCCACTTTGGCCAAGTGTGGGGGTGAAGCCCAACACTTGGAAAAGTTGGAGGTTGGGAGTCTTCCGGGACTCCTGAATGTTCAGAGCTCAACAGCAATGCCCAAAACACCTTTCATTGGGGTGTTCTTGGTTTCATTAGAAAGGTCTTGAAACGTAGATATCGAAAATGGCCTCGCATTGGCAATTCGGACATCTGCAGCCCAAGTTATGGGCAAAAGAAGGGCCGGGAGTCAAACTAGCAATTTGACTCCCAACCACTAAAAGTCGGGAATCGACCTCTTCCCGATGTCGCCTTGAAGAGTGCGACATGGCGTTGGAAAGCTCTCGACAAGAGCTACAACATTGATTTAGGAATCGTCCCAATCCAAGTTCGGGGCGAGGAGCTATGGCCGTTCAAAATTCCGGGAGTCCAGCCGAGACACTTTCAGGACTCCATTTCGGGAGTCCCAACAAAATGTGCCATTCGGATGTAGCCTCCGCAACCAGCCGCAGAGAATACTATATGGGGGAAGGTGGTGGCTTCCCCCGAGTCCGGGCTTTGGTGAGTCTTGTGTGTCCAAGTGCCCGTGGCAAGTCCCAACACCCAAGGGTGTCCCGAATGCTAAACTAACCCGTTTTGGTTGGTTTTTGGATGCAAATTCACATGAGCTAAGCTAGTCCCTCTTCCTAGTCTAATCCCTAGGCTCCCAACTTGACCCTCTATCCTTTTTTAGAATTGGAAGCCGAGAGCGTGTTACCAAGTCTCAACTTTCCGCAACTTGACTTTGTGAAACCTTCAAGTGGGTTTCACCCCGTGACTTGGGAACGCGTCAATCAATGTTGCGACTTCATCGGCCGTCGGCACATTATATCGACGGGCATCCTTTGTTCGAGAGGTAATGAGACACAATTTCAGATCCATGGGAACACCTTCTGTTGCCATCATATCCCTTGCCATTTTGAACACTTCAACATATGGATTGATATTGTACATCATGGTCAACAACCGATCCAACATCGTTGGATCAAGCGATGGCATAACAGCATGGCGGTTTTGATGTTCACATTTCGTATCATGAATGTACAGTTGTGCAAACTATGGACGTTGTCCTTCGACAGGACATAAGGATCCAATTTTGTGATAAAACTCATTTTGAATGCGAAAGGAGTACAGTTCAGGGCCTCTTGTTACCAACTCATCAACTTTGGCACCAAGCGAAGTGAATGCCAACATCGAATTGTACATGCGAATTTGATTTCAAAATTTGACGGCACTGCTCTCTTTGTTAGTTAAAAGAACTTCCAGCTCTTGCGGTGTTACAAAAAGACTCAGCAACAAAACTTTGCCATTCTCGCAACACAGAAAAAATTGTGGGTTGTTGTAGCTCAACTTTGCCAATCGTTCTTTGATCCACATTTTTGCGTTGCAAAATCCATATATTGTGTCCATCTCTCCATAATCCCATCATCCCGGGGTCGACGCGTTTTCGTCTCCAAACAATTGTAATGCGTCATTGCCAAGAGAAGGTTGTGCACATGCTGTCGCTTGTTGTACGTTTCGCCATTCTCCACATAGACGATTACTTCGTTCTTGCAACGTTTCAGATGGCCCGGCCAACTTTGCACGTTGCCTGGCACGTCGTTCTTTCTGTAGGCGATTACGACGTTCATGTGCAGATTCTGACGTGTTTTGGTTAAATTCTATTGGAACATCAATATGTGGAATAGGATTTTCCAAAGAATCAATTTGTTCATCATTCTGTTAAGCTTTTAGTTATTGTTAAGGCCCGCCAAAGCAGCCAAAGCACTACCATGTTGCGCAATGAGTGCACACATACGTTCTTGTGTCTTCAGGCATTGTGGAGAATATATGTTAAGTTTGTTACTGATATTGATATCAAAATCTTGGAGGGGGGTCTCTCTTGCACTATTGTCTGCTAGTGCTGTGTGTGTATGTATACCTTTTTTTGGTGTATTTATTACCCTACCTGTTAGCTAAACTGCAAACTCACCATGTTAGGATCAGTCTCCCCCTTGTTTACACAAAACACTCTTCGTGGTGTGACCATAGAAAGTGGGTCAAACTTATCCAAATATATTTTCACGAATATTTTCACGAATAGCCTCATCCTGGCCCACATCAAAAACACAAAAACACTGTCAACTTTTTAGTGTAAGTCTAAGCCAGCCCTTTTATTTATTGGAAAAATTTCGCAGAAAAGTGAAATTAAAAATTGAAAATTTGAAAAAGAAGTGATTTTGAAGGGGAAAATAATAAATAGTAATACTATTTAAAAATTTTGGATCACATAAGCTATCAATCTTTTTGAAAAATTTAGATTCATGAGTTAACAATTTCATTATCAAAGTAATACCCCTGTTATCAATTTACTTGGGTTTTTTTCTAAATAATAAATTATGCATAAAGGTTAGTTTTCAAATACTCACCTTGCAAACCACCAATTATATCTCGATTCCTTAAAATAAATCAAACATGCACCTAAAAGCGCTAGGTCTTTGTGGCTCTATCATCAAACCCAACAGTTCTTTGAAGTTTTTGAAATACCCATAATGTTGGGACCTCCACACAGATTTTGCAGAATCTTGATCTCACGTTTGATTTTACCATGCCATCATCAACACCCAGGCCCAAAAAAGTAACCCTTGTCAGATATTCATGCAAAATACTATTATAGTAAGCATAAAGTATTTGAAGAACCTGTCTCAACCATCTAGACTTCAAATTTCCCTACACAATGTTTTTTCACCTTGTCAAATAGGTCATAATCATCTTGGTCCCTAGTTTTTTCTTTGCACAGAAAATAAGTCAAGCTGTGACCTAAGTGGATGATAAGCCATTCTTCTCAATCATCTGCCCTCAATCACAGCTTCCGATTCTCTGAGGGATTGAGCAGCAACGATCATGACATAAGAACAAAAGTAGGAAAGCAAGATAGTAAACATTCTTAGAGTGGAATAAGAAGAACGGTGGTAATTTATGTGGGACTCCAGCACATGACCCTAGAATGTAGGGATACCAAATTTTTGCCCATTTCTGGATGTATAACAATGTCTCTACCCTGAAGGGCAGAGCCAACAAAAAATAAAGAAACCCTCCTTACCCCCATTGCATAGTTAGAGCTTCGTAGTCCCAGTAGTCTTTGGGACGTTGGACATTCACCTCTGCATACACTTGGGCCTTGAACATAACACCCGGTCGTCGTATCGACTTTCCTACCTTTTGAGCCAAATTGACGGAAGGCGAATGCGCTTGCTGAGATGCCTGAGATGAAGTAGTTCTTCGATAGAGCGAACTGGTTGTGGTTGTGGTTGTGATCAGTTTTCGTCTTGGTGGGTAGAAAGCTGCAGTGTCAGACTCAGCAAAGGGATGGTGTGTAGCCGGCAACCTCATCGGTGCATTACAAAATTGACCGAAAAAAAACCAAAAAACGCATTACATGCGGTCATGTGTAAATATTATTCATCATACATGGTGATTATTTATGCACCATCCAGCAAGCAAGCATCACATGGAGGATGATGATGTATCTAAATAGGGACATGGATGGAAGGCCATTCCTGGTTTATTTCCTTCCCATTCTTGGTGGGCGACGTCCTTTAATATATGTTTTATTTCCTTCCCATTCTTGGTGGGCAGAAAACTGCAATGTCAGACTCAGCAAAGGGATGGTGTGCAACTCCCGGTTTATTTCCTTCCCATTATCCTTTAATATCCGTGCGAACGACCGGACGGATGGACAGAGGACAGATGATGGGACGGATGACGAGACGCACGGATTCAGGGGAGGCTTCATTTTTCATCCCGACATCCTTTAATATATGTAATAATATAGTTTTGAATCCAAACAATTTTTCAATGTAAATAATTTTAAGTACCAATAATTTTTCAATGTAAGCAAATTTTTTTGTATATGAAAGTTTTCCACGCAAGCAATTTTTTAATCCAATAGTTTTTTTAAGACAATTAATTAAATCCAAGCAATTTTTCAATACAATCAATTTTTTGATACAAGTAATTTTTTAATACAATCATTTTTAATATATGTAGTTTTTTTATTAGAAGTAGTTTTTCAATCCAAGGTTTTTTTTTAAAAGTCAATGTAAATAGTCTTCTAATGAATCATTAATTCCATGTCTTTTTTGAATGTGTATGTGTGAGGAAGGTGATTTTATTATTTATATATTTGGATTAAATTTAATTTCATAATAATGGAAACATCTTTATCAAATCTTGTTGATTCATCATTTGAAAATGTATTACATTCATATGGTCTTCATTTGGTTTCAACATACAAATTTATGAAATAGGCACCTATCTTTTTTAGTTTATATCTTATTTGTTGGATAATCATTTGTCATCTCTTTAATTGAAGCAAAATAACATGGCACATTTAAATTAATGTTTATTGTTGAATATAAAAAAACCCAAAATGTCATATTTGAGAATTAAATTCAAGTTTTTTATTTGATTTACATCAAAACATGGTGACAAATGATCAATATGTGACAAAAATGACATCATGTGCTAGGATGGGAGATTTGTGAGGAAATTTCCCTATAATAGTTTGGATAGTTGAATATTTACAAAGGTCAATTTACATTTGAAATAAAATATCAAAACACATTGTGTTTCGATGTGGAATGGATCATTTTCGATCTATTCCCTTACATATAGCTTATAATTTTCAACATTTTGAGCCAATTGAATATGTTAATTTGGTTTATCTCGGTTTTTGCCTATTTTCCAAGCAAATGATCCCAAAGTTCACATAAAATTGAATGATTTTCTATCTTTTTTGGAATTAATGATGCAAAAATTTCATATTTAATTCTCACAACCAACTACATGTTTTTATTAGAATAAAAACCTTGACTTTACATTAATGAACATTTTGAAAATAATTAAGATTCACAAGTACAATATGTTGTTTCCTTGTTCAACATTTCTTGCAATAAAAAATTTCCTATCTAAAATTTTCTTTTAGTCCATCCACCTTAAAGTTTGAAACCAAAGTTCAAAAAATACCTAAGTTCAAATGGATCTAGTTGTTGATCTTAATATAATACATAAAAGAAAAAGAGAATATTTTGATTGGGCACTTTATGAATAATATTTTTGAACTATTAGATATTTGTCCAAATCTTTTTTTTAAAAAAAATCAATATCCATTAACATGTTTCAAATATTAAAAGAATAAAATCACAAATTATGAATCATATGAAATATATGTATATTAAAAATTAGATGAATCTTCCATAAAAGACAAAGTTCAATCATCATATAATGAATGCACTCTAAAATAAATTAAACAACCAATTCCAATTTTTCATAAAACATGATCTTCAATTAGATAAAATAAAACATAATGTTAATATAAAGGAAAATACAAAAAAATCAATATACGTTGCCATTTGTAATAAACAAATCCAAGATGTTCACATAATTCCATGTTTTAGTTGTGAAAGGTTACTTTTAAAAACCAACTTAAATGTTTTCAAATAAATTATTAAAATAATTTTCTACATACTTTCAAATTCAAATAGAACCTAGCTCCACATCATACATATGTACAAGTCATTTACATAATATTAATGAAAATAAACTTCCTTTATATCAAGTGTTGAATATAATTTCCCAAAACACAATCATTCCATCAATCCAAAAATTAACACAATTACAAAAACATTTTATTTAACATCTTATTTTTGTTCAAATATATAAACTATATGGGTGTGGTGATGCATGATGCAATGGTAGTGTTATTAATTTCCTTACAAATGTAAATCAAATTTAATCAATATTACCATGTCTACCACATAATTATGCAACAATAGGTATGTTTATTAAGTAATGTTCTGAATACAAATCACCTTATATGTCAGAAAATGTTTGTCCAAATATGGTAATGATTACTTTACAAGATTTAGTTGAAACACCATTATAGAAATGTTTGAATGTTACCATTCATTATCCATGGGTAAGTTTGTTTCCTTTGCATATGGATTCATAATTCAGAATCCCAAATTTTTAATTCTAATGATGCATCATCTAATAACTTTGATTTTGATAGTGAAGAAATACACTGTACACAAACAAACTCAATGACACATAACTTTTTGGAAGCTCCAAAAATAATGGATTATGATAGTATTATATATTTTATTGCCCCAAATCAACATTTTCACCCCCTAAGTTTATTTTAAAATAAACATTTAAAAGAATTAAATTTTCCAACATTATTCTATGGTTAACCTTGATAATTTTCAGAAGGTTTTTCATATCAACAAATCGCTCAATGGGAGTTACTTTATAAATCCAAAGATTTTTCAACCAATATTTCTAACCTTTTTTTTTAAATTGTTAAAGTTTCCATATAGAAAATCATAGCTTTAAATTGGGTGTGAATGTGAAAAGGAAAATTGTGTGATAGAACCTTATGAATTTTTCAAGTACAAAATAAACCAAACTTAGATAATATTCTTAAATCATACCTAGGTTATCATGATTTACAAAACTTATGTAATTCACCTAATTATTTTGAAAGGTTACAAAAGAATTTATTTATAATGATCAAGCAACTTGGTCTTCCAACATTTTTTTGTCATTTTTACATTTGTTGAAAGATTATGGGATCTTCTCATTAAAACTTTGCACACATTATATGTTTCAAAATTAAATCTCTCAAATAAAATAGAAGACTTATAATCTTTTCATATAATAGAAAATATGAAACGACCTTATCACATGTGCAAGATATTATGATCATAAAACATATTTTTTCCACAAACTTATGACAAAAAACTATTATATTCTTGGGCATATTTTCAATTTTTTATCTTGTTATTAAATTCCAAAATTGTGAGAATGAACATAACCATGGACTTTTATTGATTAAAAATGCACCTATGTATGGAGTGCACACAAATGAAGAAATTGAATAGTTTGTAAACATGTATATTTCTTATGATGTATCATTGTTACCAAATTCATTGCATAATGCACAAAAACATCAACACATGCATACATGTTTTTTAAAAAAAACAATGTTGGGTGCAAATGGGATAACATAAACCACACATGCTTACTTTTGGGACTACTTTTGGGAAAATATTTTTTAGAATATTTTTAAAAATTCTTCAAAAATATTTATAACTTTTTATATATTATTATGTCAAGGTTTATGTAAGACATTTCAAAATATACGTAATTTTCAAAAGTTTTGAAATTCATTTATAAATTTAAAAAACACACATTACAATACTTAATGAGTGATTTTGAAGCTTATTATTCATTGAATATTTTTCAAATTAATTCAAATGTTCCAATGATATATTATGAACTTTAATATATTAAAAAATTTATATTTTCAACACCAAATCAAATTACCACTTTTAAATATGAAAAATTAAACACTGGTTACACTTATTATGGCTCCTATTAATGTGACTACACCTTGTAGATTTCATTATCGATTACGTCCCATGTGTGAAACAAAAAAATTAAAACCCCCTCAAATAGATGGGAATTATCCATTTTCACAATAATACTTCCATACACAACCAAAATATATATTTCAATCTTTGAGAAATTTTTTAAAAATTAAAAATATATCTTTTTTAATTCTTAAATTCTTTAAACCCAAATGAAAATACCCATATATTAAATTTGAGAAGCAAATTAACAAAGTTACATTTTTTTTTAACAAATTTTTAAAAACACAAAAACTAATGCATTTAGTACACGTGTTGTTCATTTGTGATTTGCAAATATAGATATTCAATTTATCTTAAACCCATATGCAATTGCAACATATTACACATCATATATGACAAAAATAAATAAATCAATAACATCAAAATTATATTCTATCCTACAAAAATGTATCGCAAATAATTTAAATGCAAATAGAAGAATTCAAAAATTGGGTAACGTTTGTTTTCAACATTCAACAAATGGTTGTTCAACTTTTTTATCTTGCACTTTTTGATCATTATATCAATCATTTCCAAAATTTCAATTCATCAATACTTCTTTTTTTGAAAAATGTGTTTTTGTGTTAAAACCACAAGTTACATTAAATGAATAAAAACCTAATTCAACTAATATAATGTGTTCATCAATCATAGACAAATATATTAATCATCTTAATCAATATGAATATTTGTCACTAGAAAACTTTATTTGTTTTTATAACATTAAAAATTCAAAACATCACAAACCCAAAATTATTAGGTTTGTAAATTACAATAAATATAAAGATATTAAAAATTGGTCGAGAGAACAATTTTGATCATATTCACCATTTCAAATTTCAAAAACATTACAACTTAGAATTAATGTAACAGGGCATGATGCATATTATTAACAACATGATGAAATTTCTAAAATTAAATCTATTTTAAATTACTAAATGTCATATTCAAATACAAAAGAAATGAATGATTCAATAGATTCAAAATCAAAACCATTACATCTTGTTAACATTTGGAATGACAACATAAATAATGAAATAAATGATTCATGTCCTGTAATTCCTATTATAAATATTACAATCAATATTGAACATTTACGATTTAACTTTGTGATTCAATCACATAATGTATCAAACCAAAAATCACAAACTTTAAAAGATGAAAATTTCACAAAATCTTTATATTCTATGATGATCGAAAATTTGAATATTATAGTTTATTTAAACAATTAAATGACGAATAATGATTAATATTTTATGACGTTATGCATAGAAAAAAATTATATCCTAATATATCAATTTGTTTATTTTTGACAAGGGGTGCTGGAATTGGTAAAACTTTTACATTAAAACTTATAATTCAAGGATTATTATGATTATACGATAAAGACATCTTTTTTGACTTAAAGAAAACCAAGGCTTTACTTATGGCATCAATAGGAAAGTTGCCTTCAATATTGATGGTTTAATAATACATTTAATATTGGAAATACATGTCCAACAATCCTTATTTAGTATACCAAACTTATCAATAGATTCAATAAATAGGCTTACTTGTCAATATGAACAATTACGACTTGTTGTGATAGATGAAATATCATTTGTTGGTGCTAGAATGTTAAATGTTATAAATAATAAATTAAGTTTCATAAAATATATTCAAAACAAATTCTTTGGTGATGTGGATGTTGTCATGAAATGTCATTTCTATCAAACACCTTCGATCAAAGATAGTTAAATCTTTCAAAATATCAAAAGACAAAGTTGATTCATTAATACTAATGTTTTTGCAAACATATGTCCAATGATATGAATTAATAAATTAATATGACAACCTAATATGGTTTCCATACAAACTTTGAAGAAATTATGCACTACAACAAAAAATACAAAAGATATTCAATTTATAAATTCAACTTGTAATTGACAACCATCCAACAATTTTACTATTCCATATTTATTTTATACAAATAAACTTGTGCAAAAACACAATGAACATGTGTTCACTAATACATTAGGTCTTACATTTATTTTCAAAGCAATGGACATTAATCATCAATCATGCCCATGCTATTTTACAAACTTTCAAATGATCTAAGTAAAGCTCCAAGTTTGCATTCTATAATTCAAATAAAAAAAGATATGTTGGTTGAATTATGTGTTGATAACCATACAACATATGATGATCTTGAGAATGGAACTGATGACATTTTAAAAGCATGAACAACAAATTGTTCCAAAACCATCATATGGATAATGTTTCAAAATCCTAAAATTAGAACATTGATAAAAATATATATATAATCATTATTATAACAACATTGAATCAAAATGGACATTAATTGAACTTATCATAAAAAATATAAGAATTGGTAAATCTCAATCATTTATCATAACAAGGATTCAATTTCTAATTCAACTTGCAACAACAAAACCCATCCATTGTTCTCAAGGATTATCATTAAATAAATTGGCTTTTGATCCTACTCATGTTAAAAAAATATGGGTTAACATATATAATATTATCCCACATTCGAATAAAAAGAAAAATTATTTTTGTTAACTCCTCTCCAACATGAAATTTTCTATGTGGATTCAAGAGTAGATATAAAAATGAATATATTAAAAACAATTGTGACTTGGATACCATTAATTCTTCAATTTAAAAGCTTGCATAGTTTTCATGTAATTATACAAGATTTGAATACAACTTCTTTATGCTAACATTATGAAGATATCAACCATGATCATAACCTTCAAATGTATCATATCTTATGTCTTATAAAAACAAAAATACGCCATGCATCAATAGATGTGCATAAATTTATAAATTCATCGAAATATTCATATATTTCAATCCATGATGGTCATAGGATAATGATGATGTATAACATACATATGCACTTAGATTTTATTAATACAATAGTTAATGATGGTTCAAAATATAGTAGTAACTTTTAATATTAATACATGAAAAGCAATAAATATTGTATGTGTGTATAGAACTGATTCATGTTTAGTTTCTACATTCCTAAACAAACTTCAAACTTCATTCAACATTCTCCCAAACATTGTCCAATCATGATAATGGGAGTTTTTAATGTCGACATTCTAAAAGACAATAACCATGAAAAAAAAACTGAAAACTATTGATTTCAAGAATAAGTTTATATTAAAATCACAATCTAGTGAAAACATCACAAAAGTTGAATTTCAACTAGACCACATATGGGCAAATTCTTTCAAAATAAATGTAAATATAGTGTAACAAAAGAATATTGGGCAAATTTTTACAAACCCATTTATACTGCATTCAAATTACCAAACACATTTCCTATGTATAATAAAAAACCATTATCCTCTCCATCTTTCTAAAGTGTAGTGTATGAATGTTGCATTTTCCATCTAATTTTTGACACCCAAAATGATGACACCTTGTGGCCTAAATTTCTATATTTTTATTAATTTTCATGAACCATGTGCAAACAAAAATCATAATTATCAACCAAAAGATGAGAATAAATCTCAATGTTTTTTAATCCACATCTACACCCATCAAGCACAACAACAAAACACCTTTCATGGAAAATTCTAAAGGCAAAATGTGACAACAAAAATTATAGAAGATGTTAAATTCTTAATTTTGAAAATGAAATGAGACTAAAAATTAAGTTGATAACTTTCCCAACTCTTTTCATCTAAATGATATCCATCCATTACTAATGTTTTTTTCAAACATCTAAGTATTTAATTTTACCTTGTGCACATTATGAGAAATTGTTTACACTTTTTTTTGGAAAAGCTTGGATTGAATTTTTGACACAATATCATTATTTTCAACTTTATATTTGTTTGTATGGTTGAATGAAAATCAATGGAACTATGCACAATGAATTTTAAAAGGGCTAGGGAAAAAATTCTTAATACAAATGTAAAAAAGAATTTCAAAATCCTTCATAAAGCTAACAAACTATTATCCCATAATTCATAATACAATTTTAAATGTAATATATTATTTAGGACAAAGCCTCTCCTAGCAGAACTACTTGTTTAAATGTGAAATGGAGGAGTTGGAGGATGTGAACTCTTAATATCTCTCACATTTTTTTTCCATTGCTCTTTTTTCTCACCTTTTAAACATGCTACCTACTATTGCAAGACTCAAAGTCCATGATGGTGGTGTGAAACCATATACAAAGATTTGATGGTCATGGATGGGCAAAAATTATATGTTCTAGTAATGTGTGAGAGAAAGTTCATGTCCATGCCAATTGTTGAGGTCCTCCATTGGATGCATAGCTCTTGACAAATATCCTTTCAATAGGTTTTTATTTCCTATTTCTTAAATCATAGGTCATTTCTTTGTCACAAGCCATGGAGTCTTCAAGTTGGTTTCAAATATGTGTATGGTTTGGCAACTTTGCCATTAATAATAGATGAAAGGTGGAATCAAAGAAATATGGTTTTAATTTTTGAACTAGGGACCTTTTTAAGTTAGTTAATTGTTGCTTGTTTTCTCTTATTTAGTTGTTTTATTATTCTCAATGTTGATTGTCTTCATAGTTGAAGATATGTAATTACACAAGTTCAACAAATATTTTGTTGCATCATTATGACAATGGTAGAGATGGAAAAATCTTTTTTTGTTGCAATGTCCATTCTTTAATAATTTGCATTGGTCTTATTAGGAAGGATCTCATGTCCTCCATCTTCCAAGTTTTGGAAGGTTATGCATGATTGTGAATCTTTAAAATATGGCTCACAAAATGAACTGCTATTAGACAAGCATAGGTGGAGATGGGGTTGTTTGTGACACCATCATTGAAAATGTTAGTCAAAACATCATCTTCTTCATGTTCATATGATTACTAGAGGATTCTAAAACTCTTAAGTTCCCACATTTTGGATGACTTGCTTCACCTAACATTGCTTTCATAGTGGGAAATGATGGGTGGTGCCACCTACATGGAGATGGAAAGGTGACAACTAAATGGACGGAACTATCTACCTCACTTGCTACCTCGATGCATTCTACATATGCTTCAATGGAACAAGGTTATGTACTATTCATGAATGATCTTAATGCCATGTTTCAACAAAATTGTAAAAGGCATTGAATTCATTAGAACTTTGTAACCCTATGATTTCAACTTCTTAAAGGTACAATGGTGGAGGTACCTTATTTGTCTAAGAAAATAGAGTTATTTGTGAGGTAAATATTTTTGTATGTGACCTTTCAACTGCATTCTCCATGGTGCAACCTATTCTATCCAAAGACACAACACATGTACAAACACAACAACATAACAATACAAACGCAACAACATAATGGAGACAATAGATCAAGTTTGAAGGAAAAAAAAAAAACAAGACTAAATGCAATAGTGCAAAAAGTTAAAATTCCAATGTGTAAAGTGTAATTTGTAGAATGAATTAATGACAAGTTGAAGCTAATTTGCACATAGCATGGTCCATCAATTTATACCAAAACTAACTAGTCTATTCCTAAGTGAGTACTACAAGTAATCTATAAGTGTTTTACGTTAAGCTAACCATCATTGTCATTGTGGACCAATGATAACTTCTAGTCACCGCCAAGTTTGTGATTCACCACAAACATCTTTGCATTACTGCCACTGCTCGTGATCTAGTTTTAAAACTCCATTAATCTAAAATCAATTAATCATTTCATTTCTAACACTCCCATCAAGTGATTAAATTTTGTTTTCAAATGAATCTAAACCTATGATCTTCATGCACCAAGAATGTTTCTCCCTTGAAATGGCCTTGGTTAGCATGTTTGTAGCCATATTTTTGGTTGAAATGTATTCAAATCGGATTTTTTTGCATTCACTATCACGGACATAATGATGTTGAATCTCTATGTGCTTGGTCTTAAAATGATGAATTGGACTCTTGATGAGTGACAAGCACCTTTAGCTATTGGAAAATATGATAGTTTTTTTTATTGGGTGAACCCAAGTTCATCCAAAAAGCTATGAAGCCACATGGCTTCTTTAGTTGCTTGCGACATAGTCATGTACTCAACATCCATTCTGGAAAGAACAATCGTAGGTTGTTTACGGCAACTTATTGTTCTACCATTCAAAAAAAGGCATAGCATGTAGTGGATTTTTTTGTGCTTAAATCCTTGCCCCAATCTGAGTCACAATATGCACAAATTGTCTATTTGTCCATGGCCTTGTATTGCATGTAATAATTTTTAGTTTTTTCCAAGTAACAAAAAGTTTTCTTCATACATTGCTAGTTGTCCATTTGTGGTCCATGGATAAATTGGCATACTACTCCCATAGCCATAGCCAAGTCTAGTCTCATGGCAATTATTGCATACATTATGCTACCCACAATTTTGTGATAAGGGACATTTTGCATTATTTTGCATTACATATCTATCATGTCCTTTAGGTTTGGTCTAGAAAACTTGACATTGACATCAAATGGTGTGAAAATTAATTTACAATCATTCATGCCAAATTGGAGCAATTTTTATTGACCCAACCAAACGATCTTTGCCAACTAATCTTTTATTATTTTGATTCCTAGACAATATGTTATTTTGTCGAAAAACATTTCAAATTCATGCAACAAAAAACCTTTCACCTCATTTACCGGTTGCAACTCCTTATTAATGATTAATAAATTATCAATGTATAATGTTAGGAATACATTCATGTTTTCCTTCCTTTGCATGATGTATGATTTGATTTGACTCACACCTCTAAAAACTGCAACTTTTGAAAAATCCATCAATCCTCTTGTTCCAAACCCTTTGTGTTTGTTTAAACCCATATATGGCCTTACGTAATTTGCAGAATTTTTTTTTAAGCTCAACAATTTTGTTGCCTTTAAGTTGCAACATGTAAATGTTTTAATCCAAATCACCATTCAAGAAAGCACACTTGACAACCATTTGATGAATTTCAAGGTCAAGGGTTGCTCTAAGTGACATGAATGTGCAAATTGAAACAAATTTTGCTATAAAGGCAAAAGTTTCTTCAAAATCAATGCCATGAGTTTAAAAAAACCTCCAACCACTAGTCTAACTTTGTACTTGTCATCTTTCTTGTTGCCTTTCTTTTTATTTTGAAAGCCCACTTTGTGCTAATTAGTTTTCTTTTTTCAAAAAAAAATACAAACTACCAAGTATTGTTTTTCATTAATGATCGAAAATATTGTTCATCCACAACTTCCTTCTAGAATTTTTTCTATATATTCCATTCAAGGTTTTAGTCACAATGACCAATACGCTAATAGTTACCATACTAGCAAAATGATCCATGAATCTTAATGGCATTCCTTTGAGTTGTTCTAATTTTCACCTTGCATTTTGTACTTGGGATTTTAAAATTCTTCCTTTTGTGGTGCACTTTCAATGGGTAAAACTATTTCAGGTTAATGTTCTTATATGATCAAATCTCCTTCTTTTGGTTCCAAGACGTTAGTGTGATCAATTGCAATTAAGTCAAAGCTATTATTATCCTTTGGCTCCCATTCTCCTTTTTGAAATGAATTAGCTCCCACTATTGACTAAAACTTGATGTCATCCTTTACAAAAACCTTGGTAAATTTCTTTTGATCCTCCCCTTTTTGCTTCAATTTTGGATCAAATGATTGAAGCTTTTCATAAAAATTCACAATCATGCTTATGATTAATTTTTCAATTTCTAGAAAAATTAATTACTAACCTTTTGATTCCAAACTGCAACCCACAAATATGCATTTTGTGGATTTTTGTTCCAATTTCAACCTTGTCTCAATTGGCTTGTGGGTGTATGCCTCACATCCAAAAATCTATAAATGCCTTAAACATAAGGTTTTTTTTTCCGATCCATGTTTCATTTGATTCAAAGATTTGTGAGGACTTCTTACCTTGAATAAGTGGATGTGTTGATGACCTCTACCCAAAACCTTGTGTTCAACATAGGTTGTTGGTGTAAACTATAACATGCAACGAGCAACTTCAATAATAGTCTGAATAACCGTTTCAACAAAACCATTTTGCTATGGTGTATATGGTGCAAAGGTCTGATGCATCAATTCCATGAGCTTTGAAAAAAGTTTCTAACTCTCATGAACAAAAAATTTCACAATTGTCAATCCTAAAGATTTTTATTTCTTCCCAAATTGTGTTTTAGCAAAATCTTTCCACTTTTGAAACTTTCTAAAACATTCATTTTTGTTTTGCATGAAATTCACAAAAGTTTTTCTTGAGAAATCATTTGTAAAAGTAATAAAATACCTTGAGCCCCTTAATGATGTGACTTTAGTTGGTCCCCAAACATCTAAATGAACAAGTCCAAATACTTTAATAATGCAAGATGCTCTATTCATTGGAAATGGCTCCTTGTGTTACTTACCAAATGCACAACTGTCACAAAATGTCATGTTAGATTTGCTTTTGTTTAGAAGTCATGTAACCAAAAAAGTGGGGCTTGGTCAACTCCCAAAGATCATACTAGATATGCATCAAACTATACTCATAATACACAAAATCTACAAATCTATTAATTGATCCAACAACTTTCAATGTTACATTCCCACAAGATCTATATGTCCAAAGATCATCACTTCACTAGAGCTAGGTCTACAAGGGTCAAGCCTCTCCGATTTTTCTTTTTTTCGCTTCAACTAACCAATTTGGCATGTCTAGAACTTCCTTCAACATCAACACAACCCATCAACAACAACTTCATAACTAGATTCACCCACACAAATTCCATCACAATCAGTAGTAACAATACAATTCTAGCACCCAACTACACCTCCAAAAAACATAGGAACCCAACCACAAAACGTTGATTCCCCGCTTGTTCTATAGTTTTGACTAAGGAAATTTGACAAATGTTGCCATAACGCTCACCAAAATAAACTTGACAACCTAATTGAGTATTATAAGCACACATTCAAAGGTCCTAGCTTAATGGGTACTCTCTTCCTTCACATAAAATAATCAATAGCCCCAACACAACAATCATTCACATGTTCCCTTGCCAAAGGTTGCTCACAAAACCCCTAGAATTTTCATCATCACCTTGATCATTGACCTATCTATGTAAATGTATTCTTTTTGAAAAGTCAAATGTGCAACAAAAAGAACAATATTTACATTCCAGAAAGTCAATCACCATCTTCAACTATTGGGCATTCTTCCCTTCAACACAAAGCAAATTCTCAAACCTTAACTACACACACATCACACACAAAAAAAGAACAAATACTTAGCTTCCAAAATCAATGCCTCCTTATGGTCACACCATTCCCATGCTCCATAGCTTGCATCGTTCTCCTCCATTCAAGAATAAAACAACGAACATTATATTAATCCTTAAACATTTTCATAGAATTAACAACAAGCTTATCACCATTTCAAGGTTTCCTCTCACAAACTTTTTTATGAATGACAAGATGACAAAACAATAGACGGTTTTTGGTGCCATGAATTATAGGGATGATCATGTCCAAACCCTAAAATCCCTAATTTTCAATTACACTTTGACAAGTTTCTATTTGAGATGTAGTCACACTAACACCTACATAAATAGTTGTAACCAATGTTTGATGTTGTTATCTAGCATTTTTTTAAAAATAAAAAACCCCAAATGGAATTGCTTTCACAATTTTTTAATTTCAATGTATTGGTATATATACTTTAAAAGTTTGAAATCGATCCAATGAATGAAAAATACTTTGAAAACATTGTAACTAGTGTTTTTAAGCAATAAAAAGATTTGTAAATGGATTTGATTTTTTTGACAATGACATATTTTTACTAAATTTTTTATGGAAGCCATAACATAATGGTGTGATGAAATTTTTTAAAAAAATTGAAGACTTTTTTAAAAAAATTGTTCAAGATATTCCTAGAATATTTTAAAATAAACACTCAACAAGCAATCACCCAAGGGGGCGAGTGTGGCTCATGATATCCCATTTGCATCCTTCGAACAATAAATTCACATTCCCATCATTGAGATGATTATGACATTGATACTGGAGGTCAAAGTTGTTCATCTCAACATTGTTTGCTACTAGTGCAATTTTTGTAGCAACTAGGATCTCACATTTCAACTTGTAAAGTTTGTTGGTTTGTTCTCCTTTGGCCATGACACTTCTCTTGCTACTTTTAATCATGCAATAAATCTTTTCAAATTCAATTGTGTGGCCCACGAAAATAACTTGTTTTAGTGAAAAGAGGTTTTTAACTAGTCTTGGTGCGTACAACACATTGGTGAAGACAACTTGTACTTTCTTTCCTCCAACATTCAAAAACACCATGATCTTTCTTCTGCCAACTACTTTTCAGATTGAATTATCTCCAAAACATATCCTCATAGGCATGATTTCTTCAAAATCTTTGAATTAATCATGTTTGTGATAGGGATGTACTTATGCATTTAAATCAACATACCATGTTTTGTCATCTAAAGAAGTAGACAAGGCTGAAATAAATCCTTCTCCATAATTTACATTATTCTTTTGTTCTTCTTTTGCACATGTTTCTTGTTTCCTTTTTTGCAATCTCTAGCCCAATAATTATAGATGTCCTTGTTGCGATTCATGTTATGTTTGGAGCTTGATTTTTCAATCATCAATGCTACAATTTCTTTGCCTTGATTGGTTTCTCCTTTTCCTTCTTCATAAGCTCTTCATTCAACAACCTTGTGTTCACTACATCCTGTGTTTGATCCATTGGTCATAGGGTTTCCATCATGGTGATCACATTTTGGTAATTGTAAAACAAATTTATGAGAAGGACCATTATTTTCACCTCATCTTGTACTGGTGTTTCAATGGCTTCCAACTTGTTGAAATGAACTTCCATTATGTTAGTGGGACTCATTAAAAACATGAACTTATGTGTTAGGAAAATCTTGTTTGTGAATCCCTTGTCAACATGATGGTTGGCGAGTGTATTCCAAATCCCTTTTGTAATCGGCCATTAGTTGGTTATTCAACATACTTTGAACAAATAAGTTCAAGGCCCTATTCTCCTTCTTGGTGTAGGCTAGTAATGTAGCCATGTTTCTTTTTGGCTTCATTTCAGTGCTGTCAATTATTCACCATAGCTCCCTTGCTTTCAATGAGGTCTCCATTTTGAACTTCCAGAGCATGTATTGCTTTCCTCTAAACTTCTTGACCACTTTGTATTGTGGGCCCATGATTTGTGAATTTTTGGCTACGGTTTCCATGGTGCAACATGTTCTATCCAAAGACACAACATAGGTACAAACACAACAACATGGCAATACAAATGAAGCAACACAACAGAGACAATAAATCTAGTTTGAAGAGAAAAAAATGACAAGACTAAATGCAATAGTGCAAAGAATTAAAATTCCAATGTGTAGAGTGCAATTTGCAAAGTGAATTACCAGTAAGTTGAAGCTACTTTGCACATAGCATGGGGCATCAATTTATACCAAAACTAACTAGTCTATTCCTAATAGAGTACTACTAATAATCTACAAATATTTTACAGTAAGTTGACCATCATTGTTATCGACATTGCGAATCAACAATAACTTCTAGTCACCGCCAAGTCACTAGTGATCCACCACAAGCATCTTTCCATTACCACCACCGCTCGTGATCTAGTTATAAAAACCTATTAATCTAAAATTAAATAATCACTTCATTTCTAACATTGTAATCATATGCATTGAGGTTTGACACATGAAGATGAATGGTTGCAAAACACCAAAGGTGACAAACTTGTAGAAATGCTTGGACAATGAGACACAGAAACATCAGAATAGTGAATAGGAACAATGAGTAACATGTGTTTTGGAAACTTGGGCTACTAATTTCTAAAGCTATTGTGGAGCATGGGCAAACGTAATGGCACCTTATGATTGCTAGAGATTTGATGCAAATTGATAACACAAATTAAGTCAATCATTTCATAACCTTGGGACAGCAATTTTATGCTCCAGTGTTGGCCAATTCAGAATCTGGTTTTCACTGTGATTCCTGGTTATGTGGATTGTAGGTACTGGTCTGTGGAGAATTCAGAATTGGAACCAGGCCAGGAACCCTTTATTGCTCAACCATGAAGGCATCCTCCTACTAAACTCAAACCTGAATTGAAACCCAGATGGAAAATTATATATATGTTTCTCAGTTCCAATTCTCTAAAGGTCCATTCACACTTGGTGTTAGGGACTTTAGTGTCAAGTGCCCTGAACCCTAAACCCTAACACCATGCTAGTCATTTAGGACTTACACCTACTTACCATGAACATTTTATGTCAAGTTAACATTCACTTAACATTATGATATCACCCATTTAACATTGGGTGCCATGTAGGATGCCACCTAGATTTTCATTTAACACTGACTTCACATCAAGTGTGAATACACCACCATAAGTAAATTAGTACTATTTGCAATTTTCAAGGCTATTACAGATTCCTCTTTGGACAACTTGGTTGTAAATACATTGTAGCATTCATTTTGGTGCTAATGCATAAATTGATTACACAATCTCTAGTCTCCGGATGTGTGTAGACAGGTGGGAATTAGACCCAATTTTTGAACTGTATATTGTTTGAAATTTCTTGAAAACCAGAAACAGAAGGTTTATGAAAACAAAGCACTAGGTTCAAAAATTGTCTACAATCTAGTTTTTTCCAACTAGATATTAGTCAACCTTAAAATAGCCTGAAATCTAGACATTTGAATAGAAAGAACTAGATTCAAATAACAAGTTCAGACCTTCACAGAACAAGCCCATTTCTTTCTGCAACCACTTACTCATCAAGAAACATATAACTTAGTAGACACACTACAAAGCCTCAATATTTCTAACAGAGCATGTGTTAATCTTTACTTTCTTCACAAATGAAGTTATAAGAGGCACATGCAATTGAATCCATTGACTTTCCAACACACAAGTTCTCCTATAGTTCATACTAAAACATATAGAGAAATCCAGTCAAATTTCTGTTTGGTGTTTAAGCCTTTTCGATTATATTCTTGTAAGCTGGGAAGCCTTAAGGAACCTACATAAACTGGCTATTGACTACTCGAAAGTTGGCAGAATCAGAAATACTGGAATGCACATACAAGGCATGCAAATCATGTTAGTAAATACCAGCATTTTTCTGGCTAAAGAACACATGTTGAAAGTGTCCATATCAAACCTTCTCTAATCTTGGGATGCTGATCATTCCAAGAGATGCCATTAGAAACACTCTTAAGATCATGAAATGATTTAGGGTTTATACAACCACCACCAATGGTGTCTTTGTTTAGACACATGAAAGTCAGAGAAATAAAGGGTTCTAAAAAACTAACAGGGCATCTACAAAACCTTCTAATTAAGGATAAAGTAGACAGAAAAACTGGAGAAGAATATGAAATAATAAAAAGGACAATGCAGAAAATCCAAACTCATATGTGAAGAGGTCAGGGTTAGCTGAAAAAATCGTGCAATTAAATAATACCCATTGGGGACATTCTTGAGGCACTGTTTCTCCTCAAAACAAGCCATTCCTGATATGAGCTCGGTTGGCAATAGAAGCTGACTTACTACCAGCAATGCAAAAATATGAAACAACCATAAAAGATATCTGCAAATGTAGGCTCAGTTTCACCATAAGTCATGAGATAGATCTCCCAAGTCCCCCACAACACCCTACACACTTTCAAAGAGATTCCTACTCATTCTTGCAGCAACACAGAGAAACAGCACAACAGATGAATTGAGGGATTTACATAGTTCATTTCGTTTGCTGTTCATGAGGCAGGAAGGCTCTCTCATCTCATTGCCACAGCTTGCACCACCAGTGTGCCTGCCTGTTTTCAGCAGCCCACCCTAGAAACTGCTGCTTCACAAAATGCATGACAAAACCTAAAACAATTCCACATAGTTCCTTCTACCACCAACTTATTCTGGAAGCAATGAGAATTTGCACAGATGTGCAGACCATTTGGAGGCTGAAGTCAGCAAAAGAATGCAAAACAATATTGTCAATTGGATGGTTTCAACTGGAAACTACCTGAAGAAAGCAATGTTGTTTGGAGTGTTGCAAGGAGAGAGAGATTAGGTGTGAGACAAGGTACAAGGAGTGAGAGAGGTACAAGGTTATACAATGTGCAAGGAGAGAGGGAGAGAGAGAGAGATGTACAAGGAAAATTCTAAGACTCTGTATCATCCTTTCGAGATGATGCTAGGATTTCCTCTCTTCTGTCCAGGTTTTGCTTTACAAGGCCCACCTCCTCGTCAATGGCTGATTGCTGCTGCTGTAGCTTCTGTGCTTCCTTGGCCTTGAGAGTCTGCAGTTTTGCATAGTTATAGAAGCAGACACCAACAAAGGCAACAGCATAGCCCAAGAGGTTCAAGGGCGTAACCCTATCCATGATCACGGACCATGAAAAAGCAATGAGCAGCCAGTCTTTCACCACACCGGCGACATTCATCGTGAGAGCCGAAGTTTTCCCTACCAACAGAAATACTGCCAAGTTGAGAAGAAAAGCAGCCGTGGAGTTTGTTCCAAACACAAGGAAGTCGAGCTTGAACGAGGAAGTTGCCCTCAAAACCGGATACTCCACGAGCAACCAAGGAAGAGACAGGAAAACAAAGCAGCAAGGAGCAACATAGTAGAGAGTGGAAATCGGGTTGAGCGTGATGCCCTTGGAGTTTAAAAGAATCTGAATCATGACCAGACGAATGGCTTCGACCACCACTGCACCCAGTTGCAACAGCACACCAAAGAGATTGAATCTAGCTTCACCATAAGCGGCGATGGCAACTCCCACGGAGATGGCCACCATGTTGGTCATGGTCTTGGAGTTGAAGGCGTCTCTCTTCAGCAGGACGGCAGTGGAGTACACAGCCACAGGCATGAGCGCCTTGAGCATCTGAATGAAGGAGACAGAGAGGTAGATATAAGCGGAGTTTGACAGCCATAAGGAAAGGGAGTAGAGAGCCCCGATTGGCACCACGGACGACAGGAAAAGCTCTCTTGTCATGTTGTTCACAGGAAGCTCCACTAGCTTGAAGACGCGCACCAGCAAGAAGGCGATGGAGGAGCAGAACCCCATGTGGATCATGGTCAGACTGATCGGATATGGCCAGTTATACATCTTGCGATCTAGTATATACTTGTTGTACACTATCACCGTGAAGCTCAGAAAAATCCATACCGCTACGTATGTGTAGCTTACTATGATCTTCTTGTATACCGTCGCCGCGTTGTCGCTCGCTGAAGTCTCCACTGTGCCGCCCATTGCCGGCCTCCTCATCGCTGCTGGGGCAATTACAGCTTCCTCTTTCTACTAGTACCTTCCCCTCTGTCTCTCTTGTATCCTTCCTTCTTGAATTGCGAAGAGGGAGGATTCTAGATACAACGCAGCTGCTCTTGGTAGAAGTGATGATGATCAGAACTCCAGCTGCTCCAGACTCTTCCGATTCAGGTGATCAGTAATATAAGAAGCTCCAAGAAACAATTCAGAGCAAGCATTCTTAAGCAAGTAGATGAATTTTGTTGTTCCCAAATTCGAGCTGCAGCTCTGCGCTGGGAGCTCCGGAGAGGCACAAAAGTCCTGGAACTTTCCAACTTGGAAACTCTCCCCACACTTCTCGGAAAAGCAATCGAATCGAAGCTAATAAGAAAAAGAGCTAAACAAACAAACACACAATCTCAACATCTCACTCCTCTCTTTTTTCGTCCTTACTACTCAGACAAAATCGCAACCAGACTGGAGGCTGCCTCAGACGCATTGCACAAGAGACTAGTTTTCTGTCTCCTCCCGCTGCTTTGAACCTCGGGTTCTTCCTCGTCTTATGTCCGTTTCAAGTGATATAAAAGCTCGAATTTGAACAGTAGCTGCAACTGCAATTGTGAGCACCCGCTACACCGATCGTCCGACGATAACGGACACAGAAACGGACGAGCTGTCGAAAGGCAGGCGGCCCGTTGGGCAAGAAAGCTCGGAAAATACAGAGCGCGAGAGGAAGGAACGAAAAGTTCGGGAAATTCGCGGAATGAATGCACAAAATGCACAGTGAACAGCTCTTCCCCGCCCCCCTCCACACTTGGGTGTTGCCCCGGAACTTATGCACAGTTTATTTTAGAGGGGAAAAGGGGGGTTGGCGGGGGGGTGGGATCAGGTTATATGGTTTTTCTCCCCAGGATATCAACATGCATAGTTGCTGGATATGTGTCATCTAACCATGCCCCCTAAAAAAAATACTTGTGTGATTTTCCAATAATCGAGTTTAAAATTTAAAAAAAAACCCTTGGTATTCAAAACTTGTGTGGATTTTCCCAATAATTAGGTTAAAAAAACCACCCTTAGTACCTATTTGAAACTTGTGTGGATTTCAAATAATCATATTTTTAAAAAAAACCCTTGGTATTCAAAACTTGTGTGGATTTTCCCAATAATTGGGTTTAAAAAAACACCATTGGTACCTATTTGAAACTTGTGTGGATTTTCAAATAATCATGTTTTAAAAAAAAGCCCTTGGTATTCAAAATTTGTGTAGAATTTCGCGTTAAAAAAAACACCCTTGGCATTTGAAACTTGTGTGGGTTTTCCAATAGTCGTGTAACAAGATCATCAGTATATTCGAAACTTGTGTGATTTTTCAATAATCGTGTAAACAAAAAAACCATCGGTATTCATTCGAAACTTGTGTGATTTTTCAATAATCGTGTAAACAAAAAAACCATCGGTATTCATTCGAAACTTGTGTGATTTTCCCAATATCTTGTAAAAAGCGATATTGGAAACTTTGTATGCTTTTTTCAATATTTTCTAGAAAGCAAATATTTGAAAGTTGTGTGATTTCCGGAATCTGAATTCTCAACCATTAATGTCACATGTATGCATATCCTTTGCAGTGAATCCCAACCATTAACCATGCATGTATACGGCTCTTTTTTAAAAGTAGATGCATATTATTCATATCCATTTGAGAGGGGGCGGGATTTGGGTTAGCCATGCTCTCAAGTTATATACATTTTATTTTTATTTTTTAAATTTAAAAAATTCAGGATATGAACATGCATAATTGTCACATATGCATAAAATCATATTTGAAACCTATGTAATTTTCAATACCCAAGGTTGTTAAACAAACATCAAAAATGCATCCCGACCAACGAACCAACCTGTTATGTATGATGCAAGCTTAGATGTGGGTGTGTAGTATTCGTATCCACTTGTAAGAATTCAAAAAATTCCTGGATTCATTTGTGCCCTCCATCGTGTCCTAAATTGAAAAAGAGTGTAGAACTTGAACTTTATTTTTTTAAATTTTTAACTGGAGGAATTTATAATACTAGGCTAACAACAAATCTCATTACAAAAGTCTAAACCAAAGGCCAACCCAAAAAAAAAAAAAAAAAGTGTGGGGAAAACAGATATGTAGTCAAAAAGTTCAACCTCATGGAAAAGAAAAAGAAAACAGAGAATGTGTGGTGGTGCTTGTTCACCAACAAAAGAATTTGGGGTGTTTTAGTCTTTGCCAATATGTGCTTTTGTATGTCATTCACCAACCAAAGGCCTTTAACCTTGGCCTTGGGTGAACTAGCACCCGCCCTCAAACCATGAGTCAAGTTTCAAAAAAAATTTGGATTGTTTATAACCATCATAAATTGTTCTATCCTATAAGGATTTTTTTAATTCTTGGAGCCTAAGAGTGTAAAACTTGTTTTTTTCTTTTTGAATTTCAACTTCAACTTCACTTTAAACTAACAACAAATGGTGAACAAACATTAAAAGGAACCTAAACATATGTACATCAAAAGCCATAGGAAGAAGGGAGGGTTGTTAAGCTTAATTTTGAGGATTGGAAGGAACTTAGGCCTAAACTTATAGGTCAAAGCTCCTGCCCACTTTTTAGGCATAGGTGTAAGCTCCCTTTTTTTTGTTTTAAAAGAGGGATATTCACGGATATAAGGTGACTTCCAAATACATAAGAAAAATTTACAAACATTTTATATGGTGATATACTATTGTGACTCATATTGATTAGTTGTGAGGAATTTCAAAGGCTTTTTTCTTTTTCTTTTGTGATGGGTATCTTTGATTGACCCATCACCAATTTTTTTGAACCATGGGTATAGTTTCCAATAGAAGCACTCCTTTGGCCTCTTACTCCTGAACATAGAAGCCCGATGGCTTCCTTCTATCCCCTCCCCACCCCTTTACAAGTTATGTACATGTAACTTGAACTATGCTCCAACAATATTGCTTATCATTGTACTTATGTATGTGTTAGTTCATCAACAAAAGGCCTTTTTACCTAGGCCTTGGGTGAACTAGCACCCACCATCATACCATGGGTGAAAAATATTTAGAACTTTCTTGATTGTTTAAATAATCATTACAAATTGTCCCATTCTAAGATTAAGCAAGAATTTCTTATTCTTAGAACTTAAACTTAAAACTTTATTATAACTTGGTTATTTGTAATGGTGTCTTTGTTAACAAGGCATGTTTCAATGGCCTTATCATATTGGTAATTTTGACAATGGACATCTCATTTGATGTAATATCATGTTCTAGGACTCAAATTGTGTTGCCTTCAAAACAAAAGATACATGCACTAAAAAGCAACATAATGTTTCATTGATTCCTATTAAGTTGAACATGTGACAATATATTATTAATATTGTAATTTACAACTGTTTTTAATGAATTAGATTTTTGTAAAATACAACATAAGTTCCAACTTCTAGACAATTTGACCATAGTAGACAAACACCTATTACCTATGCCAATTAGGACTACTTGACACTTTGGTCAAAATAGACATGGCCCCTTGTATCATGTCAACTCATCAATGTGCATATGACCAAGTTGCTACAAATGATTGGTTCTTTTTTATTGGAACATTAGCTTATTGGGGGATACAATTTGACAAATATTGTGTCATAAAAAATACATATAAGATTGTATTATTATATCATGCTCCTTAATTGAACTTCATCTGCTTGTCCAAATGGACATTTTTGTGGTTGGGATTACTTTTGATAGTTTGTGTCCCAACTTTTCAAGTGGACAAATCAACTTTGTAGGTGGACAAAACTTTGTTAAACCAACATTGTTTTGAGGCCAAAGGTGACTTTCATTGGAATAGGTCTTCATGTTTAAAGCTTTGCCCCAATAATTCAAGACTCTTTTTCTTGTTTTAGGGATATCTAGGTTCTCAAAGTGGGATTATATTTTGAGAGTCTTGGTAGTGCTTCCTTTTGATTTAAAACTTTTTATCAAGTCATTTGGGTGACCATGTAATTCTCATCTTGTCTTGAGCTTGCCGTCAACTCACTTTCTTGTATTTTTCTTAACCTAAGGTTAGAGTCACAACAAACACCCATTGTCGCCTAAGAGTGGGACTATTTGTATGCATATTTGAACTCTTCCAAGATGAGCAAGAGAGGGTGGGGGCATTGAAGAAGTTAAGAGGGAGTTTGGTAGGGAAAGATGCACATATATTAAACCCTACCTACAAACACTGGATTATTCCTATTTTATATTTAAATGTCTCAACTTCTAATCTAGGTGATTTTGGGCTGGGGACTTGTTGCATGCATGTGAGAATGAAAATTAACTAACGAGTGTGTAACTTAACTAAGGTTGACACATTCAAGTCCATTGAAATTCTGAAGTTCCATGCCCTAGTCTGAAAGTAGTTTAAAAATGGGTGACCTCCCCAAACAAACCATAGTGAATGCAAAGATGCCAAAAAACCCACATCCAAAAAAGGAGTCAGTCCTCTTCATAGTGTTAGGGGAAATGTTCTCAATCACTCTTGGTTCATGGAGTGTAGGATCAAACTTCATAAGTGCTTTTGGGGTCTATTCTGAAATGTTTTTAACCTTACCTTCACTTCATTGAACTTCAGCACTTGTCACAAACCACTTATGATCAATATACATCTCACAATATCACTTTGCCCAACATACATGGCACAATATCACATTGCCTGTTGGTCATCTCTAGAGCCAAATGATCATATTTGCCCAACATACATGTCACAATATTACTTTGCCTTTGGTCATCTCTAGAGCCAAATGATCATATTTGCCATGGCCATGCCTTTGCATTTGAGACAAAGGTACCCAAATCATCATCACCACCACCAAATGTGTGACTAAAACAATGAAATTCACTCCAAATAATTCCCTGACCATACACATACACAATCTTCCAAAAAACATCTCCACCCACAACTGTAAAATAGCCTGGACACATTATTTTGGATGAAGTAGAGCTTTCAATTAGTGTGCAACTCTATTTAAGACACTATAAACATGACTCCCACACAATTCACCTTCAAGAGAGCCGTTAAAAGGAAATGACTATTTTTAATATGCCTAAGGGATATTTTCCTTGTATGTTGTGGGGCACTTTGAAAAATGAAGTGCTAAGGCATTTTGGAAAACAAATTGCCCAAGCCTTTTGAAAAGTAGAATGCCCACTCCAATGGTATAAAGTCCTCGGCCTTGGATTTTACCGGAATTGGTCCACCCTCGGCTTTTGGGTTTAACGGGAATTGGTACACCGTTTGCCTCACTTGGGCCCTTATTCTCGTAAAGTCCACGGTCTTTGGCTTTTACACTACACAAATGATATCCATTACCAGTTTTTTCATTACATCAAAATATGAGTCATGTGGGGGCTGTTGTCAGTTTAGTTGTATGGTACCTACCTACCTACCTACTTACCAAGTTAGGCAATTTGCTATTTATTATTTATTAAATACTGAAAAATGTCCATTAGGCA
>Ga0116229_10002858_pt1 | contig 28206 bp, 22 predicted proteins | sample S1TSphgellanicum_3_FD_87313 | JGI IMG/M metagenome (GOLD analysis project Ga0116229, IMG submission 87313) | Host-associated microbial communities from peat moss isolated from Minnesota, USA - S1T2_Fc - Sphagnum magellanicum MG | ecosystem: Host-associated > Plants > Peat moss > Unclassified...
CCAACCCGCCCCTCTACCCCTCAAAGGGTTGTGAGCTAGGGAGCGTGCTCCGACTCCTCCTTATTCCGCTGCTTTCTACTTGGGCTCACATTTGAGTCCCTTGAGGAGTTGGGAGTGCGTCAAGGAGGTAAAGGTGGACACTGGATTTTATCTCCATGGTTGTTTAGTGTTGGATATGGACAACCAATCCATTTATGGTCCAATAGGCACAACCTGTTGGAGGACAACAATTTGCAATAGATACAATGACAATTATCCCTTTTCTTGTTGCGTGATTCATCCTTTATTCTACAACAATTGGCCTCCACATTAAGCTTTGTGTAAACACGTCGAGTGACAAATTATTTGACCCATCCACCTTGTTCAAATGAACCCAATGAGTAACCAAATCACTTTGGTGCGGAGAAGTTGGGCACAACAACTTTGAATCCATGGCTTGTAATGCAAGTCTTGCACCTAGATCAATTGCATCCAAGTAAAACTAAATAAATTGTTGGAATTGGAAAACTGTTGGCTTTCAAGTTCAACATTCTAAATGTCTATCAATGGGCTAGATGAACCATTCTATTTAATATTCTAGTTTTCGAAGTTACTCTTGCACAATGGCAAGTATATCATGCCAATGTCACGAAATCTTCAAGATTTTCAAATGATAGCTTTTGATTTCATATTTACCTTTTGTATGCTTGCCTCATTGTGCCATTGTGTAATACTCATATGACACAACCTTTCAAGAACAAGGCACCTTCTACTTGCAAGTGAAAAACAAAGTGATCAAATGATCTTGTAACATGAATTGAGGGTTGCATAAACCCATTCACCAAGTAACCAAATAACTACTTAGTGTTGAGAAATAAATATTACATCCAAAACATAAACCAATATAGTGGAAAATCATATGCAATGCATGTATGCGTATTGTTGCATATGCTTTGTATATATATAACAAGGTAAAGAAACTAACATATTCCTAATACATTTGCTTTGAGGATCAGAGGAGACTAACAATGTACTTGGTTGATGCATTGATAACAAATTGGGTGTCTGTTATTCCTACAATAAATTGGTTGACATATAATATGTACCTTGAAAAATGTAGCAATTGCAGCAATTGTAACAATAGGAGGCAAAACTCCAAGAAGACGCTTTAGGAGTCACATTAGGAAAAAGTAGGAGGCAAAGCTCCAAGAAGATGCTTTAGCAATTGCACTAAGAAAAAGAGTTGTACAAAAAGAAGCTCTTCAAGTTGTTGGCACCAACAACACTTCTATCTCCCATGTTGCACAATCCTTAGAAACTACTAATGCCACCCTAAAACAAAAGTTCTCTTGTATATCTCCTCGGAATTCTTGATCCCAGTTTCATGTTAAGTGAAATCAACAACTTCCAAGTCAAAATTATTACAATAGATAAATGAATAACCCAAACCCTAACATGTTTCAAAAAGCTGATATGTTTTACTTTTGGTAGAACAAGCGTCCCAAGACCTAAACGTGACTATAGTTCTTTTGAGAAATGCAGGGTCCACATATTGTTTTGTCTCCACATACCAGATGTGCCATGCATTGAGTCATGAGTCATGACATCGCATGTGCCAAGTTTCATGACATGGTGGATATATGGTTGGGAACCTAGTTAAAGTAGGACCTGTGGTTCAGTTGGTGTAGGAGGGAAGGGGGTTTAGGGCTCATGTAGGGCCTACTACTGGCCTACCATGCCTTGAAAAGAGGAGAGCATTCACAACCCTGGGCTCATGTAATTGTGAGGGTAGCCTTGGCATCATGGGATCATTCTTGCTTCCTTGGGACATGGGCCACAATTACAAGCTAAGGTAATTGCATCTGAAGAAAGAAAGAAAGAAAGAAAGAAAGAAATAAATATAATTCAATAGCTCTTGCACCTTAGGTCTACAAATTATGAAATTACTTCCATAAAATCCTACTTACTTATTGAAAACTTTTCAATAATACCAAATAAATGTGCCCTAATTTCCTTAAAATCTTTAGTTTTGAGTTGATTGAATCTTCAATGACAAAATTATTCAACATTTAATAACTCCTACATCATAAGTCTAAAAGTTCAGGAAACCACTTGGGTGCACCCCTCTACTTATCATTGAGGTCTTTCCAATGCCACCACGTGAGGGTCATGGTGGTTTGAGAAATCTCAACATGACAAACAAACACCACAAACATCCTTCCCTAACACATACATTAGGAGCATAGTTAGATTATCTAGGAGACTTATGTGGTCTATTTTAAAAATATAAAATTCTCAATATTTAAAAGCATTCTCAATATTGGTTAGACCATTAGATGGGCATAACAATGATTCATAAGAACAAAATGCCTAAGGCTCACTTTAGATGGGGTTTTGGGTTCAAATTCCTAGCAACAAATTTGGACTCATTTGAAGCAATTTGAAGGTCTTGGGTTCAAATTCCTAGCAACGAATTTGGACTCATTTGAAGCAAATTGAATCCTTAGAGTTCGACCCTGCCTTGGACCTTAGCTTGCATCTTGGTTCTTCAAATCATGAGCTCTCCATTTTTAGCCACTTTTGCCACTTTGGTTGATTTGCCACTTTTTTGGTCTTTGACCCCTCTGTTTAAAGGCCATGGGTCCAATTTATGTCTCTCATCCAATAGGATTGCTCTATTTCATTGGACACTGGACCTTGAACCCTCATCTAAAGTGGCCCTAAAGTTAATAAGAGAAAGCCCCACCCACCCGGCCACTCATGGCTGACAACAAGCTGGGTTGGTTGGGCCCATTCTCGAACAACCAGACGATAAATATCTGATGGAGAAAGAGACACTGCCAAACTTTATTATTGCAAGAAAACACAGACCAGACAACAAGCCGAGTGTGTGCACGGTGGCTAGTTATGATTTTCTCGGAGTCAATTAAAAAAAGAAAAAGAAAAAGAGAGAGGCCCAAATTATGCAATAGGGTACCCAAGTACCTTGCCAACTTTGGCACATGTTCGTTGAATAATTAATTAATTAATTTTCATCTCAACAAATGGAATATTCCTGAAGATTCCATAGTCTCCTTGCTTCACAAATCAAAAAAAAATTCTTTGAAAAAAAAAGTTTGTGGGTGAAAATATTATAATTGGGGTCAAAGCTGCCTAGGTACTATGGTAGTCTCTGGTTGAATGCAAGCCAGAGCCAAGCCCAAAAACCCAAAAAAAAAAAAAAAAAAGACTGGGGAGACGGGCCAATGAAAAGAGTGTGATTGGTGCCAGGTACCTTTTTAAATAAATCCCACCAATCAGTGATAAGTATGTTATTACTTTTATCATGAAAGTGTAGGGCCCCTATTCCCTCCCCTCCAGTGTTTTTTTTAAAGGAAATTTTTTAATGTAGCTAAAGTGGTGATCATCCATAGGAAAATGTAGAAAAAATGGCGATCATTCTTGGGAAGATTTAGCCAAATATGGCTATAAAAGCAGATATGAAGTATAATATTTTTTCATCAACCTTTATCTCTATGGCTAAAAAATGAAAACCAAATATAGAAATCTGGCTATTTATATCTCTCTCTTTTTTTTTGGCTCACTTCTGGCCATTGAAACCGACCAAATTCACTTCATTTAAAAAAAAAAAAATTCGCCAGTGAAAAAGAAAAAGAAGAAAAGAAGGCTCGTTGGTCTCCCCCTCACCCCGCACACGCACATGTTTGTGAAAAGCCTGTGCGATCGAGGACCCTGCTCAGTGCCGTCGGGATGTGAAGACGAAAGCAGCCGGAGAACTAACGGTGCTTTGTTCGTTGTGTGTCTCGAGGGGCGCGCATCGGAGCTTTTCAGCAGAGTGCGATTTCCGAGCCACGAACAAGTGATATAGAAGGAGCTCCAAGTAGTAAGAATCATCATGATGTGGCCTCGTCTCGCAGCGTCTGCAGCCGTTCGTGCCGCCGCTAGGGCAGCGCGTCGACCTTCCCTTACCTCAGGTACTTGTTATAATCCACAGGTCTGCTTATCCATTTCTGTTTTTCCATCGCACTTGCCGAAAATCGAGAGGAGAAGAGCAGCTTCATTTTGAAGTCTCCTTTCCACCGCCTACTTCTCTTCTATTGTTTTTGTTGTTGTTGTTGTTATCAATGTTGCCGAACGGTTGTTTCTGCTTCTTTTCTCAGCCAGTTGTAGTACATTCAGGAATCTGTTCTGGCATTTTTGCTCAGTTGATCCGGCGGTGATGCAGCATACATGATGATGATGTTGATGTCAGATCTGTGTGCTGCGTAGCTTGAAATTTGTCAGGGCAGTAAGTGGTGCTTGCTTTTTGTTGAGCTATTTTTCTGCTGCCTCATCGGTCCCGTTTAGTTCAATGCGGGCGCTGTGGCTTGTCGGTGACTTTGGTCCAGTCATGGTGTAATTTCTGTGTCGTGAGTTAGCTTGCCAGGAAGTAGCAGCATATGCGTCTTTGCGTATTGGTGATTTCAAGGTGTTTGTGAGGTGATTTTGTGCTGTTCATGACCTAGATCTTGATAGTCATGACTGATAACGAATGCGGACAAGGCATGCATTCGGTTCTGGATGATTTATTATTTCTCAAGGGCCTTCTTGTCTGGACAATGTCTTTTGATGCTCACCTTACTGGCAGCAAGGTGATGCCTCTGCTGTCTGGATAAGGATCTGTACAGAGTTTGTGATGGTGGTGGAAGCTTTGCCTGGGATCTGAATGGAGTCAGATTCGGCTGATCCATTTCCCCCTTCTACACTGTTGGTCAATTCTCCTTTTCAATGGCCAGCATTCTGGACGCAGTTGGGATCTGGTGTTTATAAGTGACATTGGTTGACAGATTCTCTGTGGTTGTTAAGTGATTGTTTTCAAGTTCTTTGATATTTGCGTCTACTGAAGGATTGTATTGTACATAGATTTTCTTGTATCCAAAAATATGATCCCTTTGTCGGTGAGTTCAGTAGTTGTTTCACATCTTGAAATTGGTTAATAGCTCCTCTTTGACCCTTTTAAAGTACCTGGTTCAGGTTTTATGCGAGTTCATATCATGCTCTTCCCAAGGACTGCACATAGTTGCAAATGTGATTCCTTTGCTTGTGTCTTGAGCTGCTCTTGATTTATATTGGTGGTCTATAGACTGTAAGCTCCTCTACAGGTTTACTAAAGCAGTAAAGCAGAAGTAGACTGGTTCAAGAAGAAGGGTTGATTCCAGTACATCCATAAATGTTTAAATGTCAAATGGTAGGATGGAGATAATTGAGTTCTCTACTTTGACATCAGATGGCTTCCACAAAAAATAACAAACCTTCTTGTGACTGAAAATTGGAACATGGATTTGAGAAGGTAAAAACCTAATAGCTTCAATTGTAAGGATCAAGATTGTGCACGGGTTGAAGTTTTGCAAAAATGTAGCTTGCTTGGTTTTTTCAAGCCATGAACTGTACACTTGGCTTGAAAGCCATAGAATTGGTTTTTGTGTAGAGAATAGAGAATACTGCTATTTGTAATGTGTACCAGACCTCTGAACTTGTGGTTAAATGGCTGCAGAAGGAAGAACTTTACTGGCAGCAGCTGTATGCAAGGGTAGTCCTGCAAATGCTGGAAGCATTGTGTGGGCGTTGGCAGACACCAACACAGGCTACAGCAGATGGTTTCCTGCTGCAATCTTCCTACCTGCTGCTGGTGAGTGTTATATGCCATCTCTGTTATGAATTTGTGGGGCCCAAATGCAGTCTTCTGCAGTCAATACACCATGAACACTCTTGATGTCTAGGGTGGCTGGAAAGAGATATAAGTTTGGAGGTTTTGGTCACTATGCACAGTTGATGTTTGGAATGTCTAACTCTCACTGTCTAAATTCTAGTTTCAAGGAGCTGGTTGCAAATGAGGGGAAATGAAAAATTCTCTTTGGTTCTGTCTCCAAGAGGATGCTACTATTTTAGTAACTAGAATCAGCACTCCATAAACATTAACTCACAATGGTTAGAAAGAGTTTGCAGGAAGTCCTGCACCATGGTGGATATCAAATTGCTGAACACAGATGTTCTAACATCAATACCGTGGGTTGGATCTGCAGTATTTATGGTTCAAGATCCAACATTGAATGCTGCAGAGGTAAATGGTATTGTAATTCTTTTGGCGTATTGCTTCCCTGATTAGCATGCTAAAAGAACTACAATATTTTGCCAGATAACTGGTGCAGGGGGGATGTGATGAGATTGTCTGGACTAACCATGTAAAGTGCAACATCTTTGTGGTTTCTGATAGCTGGAGCGCACTTTCATTGCAATCAAACCAGATGGTGTTCAGCGTGGCCTGGTAGGTTGTTAGCTAGCCTCACTATTTAGTTACATTATTTGACAAATTGCAGAGTTTGGGCATCACCACTGTCAATTTAAATGTGTATGGATATCACATTATTTTAAACTAGCTGTCAGTCAATTGACAACTGTTTGCCTTTGTTACCTCTTACAGATCTCAGAAATCATTGGTAGATTTGAGCGCAAGGGATACAAGCTGGTGGCAATCAAGCTTGTGATTCCTACAAAGGAATTTGCTGCCCAGCATTATGATGACCTGAAAGCGCGTCCCTTCTTCAATAGCTTATGCAACTTCCTCAGCTCTGGTCCTGTGGTTGCCATGGTGAGTGTTCCTGGTCCTCACCTTTTTGGGATGCAAATATCTTGATCAGCCAGGAGGGTGGAGTATGCATTCTTGAGGTTCTTAAAGTTGAAAACTGTCCAAACAGGTTATATGGAAGATAATGAAAATAACTGAAATGTCCCAACCCCTTGAAACCTTGAGTATTGAGAAGAGATGTCACCATCTGATTCTTTGTTTCCATAAACAGGTCCTTCCATTCTGAACCTTCCCACTGTCTTGGATAGTTCCATTGGCTCTTTAGAAGGATTTTTCCATCTGTCTTTTTAGCTTGAAATTTGTTCAGGGATATTTCAATCATAAGAATATTGGAAGGGCTTAAGACTTCTCTGAGAGTTCCAGTTAATTTTAAACATTGAATTTACTACTTTCTGAATTTTAATAAATCCTTATCATGGCCATGTAACTACAGCTGACCTAGACATTCTTTCAAGCACTAGTATAATTGAACTATTTCTAAGAGGTATTAAGCCTACAAGGTACTCTCTCAGCTTAGCCAATGATAGCTCATTCACATTCATTGTCAAGATATCATTCACTTAGTTGGATCCTTTCAACTCTTTGAAGTTGTTGATGCCATTTTCTTGAAATATCTGAGGATTGACATTTGTTTTGACTTTATTTACAAAGATCCTCAGCCACAATACGCTAGTATTAACAGGACTTGCATGCCATGTATCTTGATACTAGATTCTGAGTTATTGACAATCAGCTTTCCATATTCTTAAGGTGCTGTAGTTCCTAGGATCTCTTCATCTTCATCGTTCAATTTATTGCTTTTCAAATTTTTACTAGAATGAACCAGGGAATTGTTCAATGAAGTGAGATTGGTCTTTGGATTTTGAGCAGTTGGAATCTTCAAATTGATTCCTTCAGGGGCTTTTTTATTCTAAGTGGGGAGTTTTTTGAGTCTTTTGATGGTAAATCAGCTCCAATTTCTTCTCTTTTCTTGTACTTTTCCCTTTTTGGTCTTTTGTCTCTTTTGTGTTCTCCTTGGTTCTCCTTCATCTCTTCTTTTCTGGTTTTTGTTGCCTCTGTGTGCTCACCAGTCTGATGGCTGACGTTTCCCAATATTTGCGGATTTGTTACATGCATTTATTACAGGTTGCTCAAATGAGAAATCCGTATCAGGAATCCAAACTGTTGAAACAAGGCTAAGGAACTACTGTCAACTAGCACATGGGCAAGAAGGCTGGGTCTCTTTTATCATTTTGAAACTGGCCAAGTTTCAGTCATATTGTGTTCTTTCAATGCCAACTGTCAAACACTGAATGAGAAGTTGATTATTGTTGTGCAGGTATGGGAAGGGCAGGGAGTGATTAAGTATGGGCGAAAGTTGATTGGTGCCACAAGCCCTCAAGCCTCAGAGCCTGGTACAATCCGAGGAGACCTTTGTGTGCAAGTGTCCAGGTTGGTCCCTCTCAAATTCAGATTACTTTTTACCAGTTTGCAATTGTAACAAATTGGATGTCCTCAAGCTACCACAGCACTGAAACTGCTCTTATATCTGAATGATGAAATCTGAATAAGACCATATTCCCTGGATTACAAAACCACTGGGTTACATTCTTGGAAAAGGAAAGGCATCCATAACAATTCACTGGGCAGCATGACAGCTCCTCATTCATCTTTAGTGAAGCAAAAGTAGTATGCCACTGCACTGCACTAAGAAATAGGTCAACCAGCATGGGTCTGGGGCTTAAATGGTTCCAAGCTGCATCAATTAGACTCAAATCCAACATGCTTGGAGTGAAGTTGGGTGCTTGGAGTCAGCATCTTCTTGGAGGCAGGTGCTTGGTTTTGGAGTTTGAGACTAAAAAAGATCTTAAGTGCCTCTTAGAAGTGACATGGCTTCTAAGGAAGCAAGGGTGTATAACTCTACCTCCTCATTTGGCGCCAATGTCATCTGGGGGAGGAGGTTGGGCAGGGATTCAAAGACCTGTATTTTTCAAAGCATACAGTTACAGAGCCAAGAAGGGGTCAGAATGACAGGGATAAAGCCCATCTCCTTGCCAACATGGTTTCAGGAAATTCCCTCCTGCAGAATCATGTAGGGGTAATCAGCCTGATATTCTGTGTAGTTTCTGTTTCTTACTATATGATGTCTGCATGGCATTTGGGCTGGGACAACAGGAACATCATCCATGGCAGTGATGGGCCAGAGACTGCTGTAGCAGAAATAGGGTTGTGGTTCAAACCTGAAGAGCTCATTAATTACACCCACAATGCTGAGAAGTGGCTATATGAATGAGATGTGGTATCTTGCATATTTCCCAGGTTTGCTGCCATAAACAGGCTAATATAGTAACTCTTCTAGCTTCAAGATGTGCATAAATCAGCATGTTTGTGAGACTGACATGACTTCACATGAGCTAATAAAGTACATTCAGTTATAAAAGAATTCCTTACCTAGTGTAACTCCCAGCATTGAGATGATCAGACCATTATAAGAGAAATAGCATGGTGGCCCCAAGCTGTGTTTAATGGCTTTCAGGGGCTTTTATCTGAGCATGTAGACTCCACCCACAAACTTGATGTGGACATTTGCAACTGCTATATTAGTCTATTTAAATTTGTTGGAATGTAGTACTGAGCTGAGATATGGACACCCAAAAGAACCCAAAGAAGATGGAATTGAGAAGAAGCCAAAGGGTCTCTTTTCCATGCACATTCTTGTTGTGAATTTGCTGGTACTCACTGTTCAGTATTTGTGGTCAAGTTGTTCAATGTTGTTTACACTTAGTAATATCCTTGCAAACCATGATTGAGTGAAAACATCATCAAAACAATGACCTCTATGCATCTGCTGTGGACTAGAGAAATGCATTTGATTCAATTCTTCAGTGAAAAGTTTTGGGAAAGATTTGAACTTTCAATAATGTCAATAACAATTACCAGTCATGTACTTGATATAAATGTGTGTTGAACATGGTAGAGATTGGAATTGAGGCAATCCATGTGCAATTTTTATGTGTCAAGGTATTTATGGTGATTGAACAAGTGAACAAATCTTTCTATTCACGAGCTAACAATTATTTCAATGCTGAATGTCATTTTGAAAAAATATAGTAGAAGAGAATGAAAACATGGAGTGGCCCCAGAGGTCCATCATAAGATATGAAGGTAACTTTCCAATATGACTTGTTATGGAAAACTTGGAAGCTTTGGGTGCATCCCCTAGTTTTTGTAGTGGGACAAGCGGGCCTTGTGGAACCTTTGTGATAAGACTAATGTTTTTAAGTGTTATTTGGTTGTTAAGTTAAGAACGTAGCCTATGTATACTGACAAGACATATTCCTTATTTTGAGTCCAACAAAGGATATGTATCCCAAAAAGTTTCAATTTATCATAGAGGCCGGTTACACATTCAACTTTTTTTTTCTTCCTTAGGCAATATGAATAGGCTGGTTTTTAATTTTTGAAACATGAAGGATATGCATAAAAAATTTCCAATTTTGGTTCATTGACAAGTTTTTTTGCAAGAGTACAATGTAGTCTATAAGAACAAAAGCACTAGGAACAAAATCTAAAATAAAGTAACTTATGGGGAATTGAACTTCAATTCTTTGGAGAACTCTACCAATTGCAAAACAAGTTACCTACTTCAACTATGTGCCCACAAACCCATCCTAGTCCCACACAATTAACCACTATCAACGTGCAACTATTCAATAGTTAGCTTCTTCTATAAGTTGTAGCTTTCCTCTACCAAAGAATGTTCCATTGTCATGTAATTTTTCAAATTTGAATTCAACTTGCAATTCAGTTGCAAATCATTCATCACAGACTTCTAATATCACGAAATTTCAATAGAATCAGTATAGTAAAACAATGTCTTTGTAAAATTTATGGGTTTCAAAATGTAAAAATGGCACAAAAATAAAAATAAATCCCTAAACCCATATATATATATATGCTACATGAATGATGTATCCTTTTAACTTGTGATGTTTTGATATGAAATACGTACGATTTACATATAGATGGGAAAACATATAACCTCCTAAAGAGTAATTCTATAGTAGCAAGTGCAAGCTCGAAAACTTCTATCTATGAAGGAAGGTAGTTTGTTTTGTTTTGTTTTGTAGTTATGAGATCCACCGAACTAGAATGCTTCAAATCATGTTCTTGGTGTCTTTGGAAAGCTCTTGACAAGGAGGGCTACATGGGCTTGGTTCCATGATGTTTGGACTTGTAGTGCAATTGTTTTTGATATTGAATGATTTTTTCATTGAAAATTAAATTAATTCATAGCTGAAAGTTTTGGAAGAATTGAAATGTGCTTTTGGTGTTGATGCAAAGACCTTGATAAACCAGATTTAATGGAATTTATTTGGTAAGATATGGATTTAGAATGTGGGAGATATTGATTTCTAAGTGATTTTTGCCACTGAAAATCCAAATAAATTAAATAAAACCAGGTTTTGGAAGGAAAAATCAGTTGAGGACATAGTAACACTTGGACCAATGGCATAGGCCACACTAATTTCAATTGAAACTCCAACACCAAACTAATTTTCCTCAAGATCCTCACCTAGGACAAATTGATGTTGTAGATGCATTGATAGTATGGTTTAGTTGATCAAAACATGCCATCATAAGACACATTGCCAAGTTGCGAATGAATGTTAATGTTTGAGATTGAGGTTCTAAAGGCATCTAAGTGGGGGTAGTTGATGCATCTTTATTAATTATGCCAACACTTTCAATAACATAAAATTCCTTTTCTTTAGCCATTGAAGATACAAACACCTTATCACAAAAGACCAATAATGTAGATAAGTTAAGACCACATTGACATTCAAACTTCCCCAAAGGAATTTTTTTTATGGAAGTTGAAAATTTTGAAATTCACCTTTCATTTGAAAATGCAAGTGATGAACTCAAAGTTGTTCAATTTGCCAAGCAATGAACTCCATGTTCACTTGAGCATGGCTTGCAAGAAAACAAACAAATTGACATATGATGTGAGGTAGACTCGTAGTAGATGCCAATGTAAAACAAAGCAACAAAAACATGAAAACCTTTGCATTACACATCAAAGTTCAATTGCATCACACATTTAAAACAAAACAAAAAGAAAACAAAAATTTCAAAAACTCACATGCTTCAAAGTGTGAAGGAGCAAACATTAAGGATGACCCTAAAAGTTACGATGCAACAAAACACACAAAAACGAGGCACTTGGTTGTAAAGGTGTTTGAATTGGAGCAAAGAATAAAAAGCTTGGATTAAAAAACAAACAGCTCAAAGTGTTTTTGATTCGAAGTTGAAAAATTGAAGTTCAAAGCAAAGAGCTTGAGTTGAATAGTTAAAACTTGGAGTAAAAATCAAAGAGCAAAGATCAAGGAGCCTGGAAAAGGCCCATAGCTAGTAGGTTGTCATGAAAAAAGAAAAAGTGAAATGATGGTTCTAGGTTTTGGGTTCTTCCTAAACATTAACCAAATGCATATCCATATTTTTGAAAATCATAATGGGTAGATATGTATTTTGAACCAACCCCCCCTTGGATGGATACAATTAAACATAAGGATAGCATGTAGGATGGAATTTTGCATATATGTATCATGATGGATATGTAAAAATACAAAATAATTACATATGGTTTTATCCATATTTAGCCATTATGCATATTGATATCTATTTTGTTGGAAGTTTGACCCACATTTGATAAGACGAGGATGGAGCAAAGCTCTTCACAAACATGTTTTGATCACATCAATTAAATAAACTTAATAAAAAAAAGCAATTAGTGGAGTTAAAGCTAGATTTTAGACATGGACTTACCACAAATTCACATTAGATTCATCACAACCTAGACCCATAAAAAAGACCACTCGCCTCTTTACAATATATTTTATAGGTCACTTCAACACTACATCAAGTGACAAACTTCTTAAGACTTTTGGGTTTCATTTGTAAGTTTTAAACAAATGGTGTTTCAAAATTTCAAATGTCCACATAATTTTGTCACAACACAACTAAATGGGACATGTGATCACATTTACTTATAATGCTTGAAAAGAATTTTTTTTCAATGTTGTATCAAACTCCCAATTTGGACATGATTTGTTTTTTTAAAGGGTGAAAACATAGTTAGGGGGACTATTTGGACTATCACAATTACATTGTTTTTGGATTGTAAATGAACTTAAAATCTAAAGCCATGTTCAACTTTAATATTATCATTTGAAAAATTATCCATGTTACAATTTTTTAAAATTATAATCATATAAAAAAATATGGCTGAATTTAAAGAAAATTGTGGACTCATAATGAACTTTTGAAATGATGACATTGCATTTGTCACACAAACAAAATTAAAAATGTGAACTCAAAAATTGTCAAAGTAATGTCAAAATTAAAAAAATAGATCACCATTAAATGAAAATTTTAAAATTAATATGCATTGAAACTTTCCCAATATAACAAAATTATGATTCTTTATAAATTTAAAATGCCATGAATTTGATCATTCATTTATAGTCCATTTCATGTTGAAATATCAAAGCTTTCACATGGATTTTTGGATCAATCACATGTTTAATGATATCTATAAAGTGACCTACCAATATTTTCAACTAAAAACATAGGAGATAATTATAAGATTTATAGTTTAATAATAATTATAATTGCAAGAATTTTAACTAGTGTAAGATGTGGACTTTTCAAAATGTCAAAATCAAGCCATTTGACCATGCTTTTACCCTAAATAACCTTTAAACATGTGGGACACTTTACAAATGATTGGAAGCATTTGAAACATTTTTGTTTTGATTCTTCAAATGACCATAATTTTCAACCATTATGTCTATTTTGGCATAGAGATCCATACATTGTAGCTTGCATTGATATCTTTGTGGAAAGTTAAAAATAATTTGAGTTGGAAAAGATTTGACCTTCAAATCATTTTATGAACATTCAAAACTCCTTGAAAATCCCAACTCCCAACACTCAAAATTGGAGTTCAAATTTGGAGTCTTAAAAATGCCTCCTAATTTTCAATTAATGTGGGAGTTTGTTTGCATTCTTTTGCATTGACCCCAAATCTTGGCTCCATTTGCTTGCCCAATCCCAACTTGAAAGTTTTTGGTTTATTTTCATTTTGAGAGAAACACTTATTGTCAATTTCTTGGGATGGATACACACCCAAGTAAAGGTCACAACACAATGGATAGTTGAACATATGTTGTCATTGTTTGAAAGTATAATGAACTCAATAATTAATATCTTGACTTAAAAATTGAACTTTTCAATGAATCAATATCATCACCATCAACCCATTGCTATATAAATTTGAACAATGGTTGATGATTTTCCAACAAATTATTAAAAGTTTGGGACCATTTCAAAAAGGTTATTGATGGAGCATTTTGAAGCTAAATCGAATATATATTGTAACTTATTGAATTTGGGTAATTTTCATTGGATTATGTGGAAGTCTTGAAGAAAAATTCATAATTTGTTCATGTGTTAATCTTTCCATGATCACGAAAAGTTGCTAGAAGGATATAAATACTAGGATTTTAATGTTAAGAGGTGAGTTGCTAAAAAGAACACATTGCCATAATTTGATAGTTGATGAACTATCATTGGTGCATGAAGGATTACACATACATTTTCATGAAATTAAGATGAGGTTACCTTGATAAGAAAAAGATTGGTTAACCATAGGTTAAATGGTTAATATCCTATAAATTTGATAACAATTTGTTGAATGTGAACATAACATATTCAACTAATAGATGCTTATCACTATATGTTCACCCATAATATTTTTGATTGAAAAGAATGATGGGAAATCATTGAACAAAGAAGATAAATGTGCAAGGTTTGTAGTTGTGATAACTTAAAAGTTAAAAAACATTCTTATGTCACAAGTATTTGACATGCAAGGAGACTATAATTAATTAAATGGAGTATTGTTGAAAAAAAAAAAAAAGGTTTGAAAGGATTTATTTTTTTTGAACAAATAAAATACTACTATTTATTACCAAGTGCCAAATCCACATGACTTTTTATTAACTTTTTTTTGTTACTCCTTTGGTTGTTGGTGGAAAATTTGACTGATTATTGAATGTTTTTTATAAATTTGAAAAACTATCCAATAGTTTAACATGTATTTATGATAAACCACCAATAGGTTTAAATCACATGTTGAGATTGAAATGTCATGAAACTTAAATATTTCTATCAAATGAAGTTATTATATATGTTGAAATTAAAGTTGGGTAGGTATTGGCTTTTGAACATACAAGCTGAAACTAGTATTGGATCTTTTCAAATAACTTCATATTTGCATGGCACTAGTATTAGAATTTTTAAAAAAAATCATACCAATCTATTAGTAGTATGTAATCTTGTTTAAACGTTTCATACTAGCTTGATCTTGGTATCAAAGCCCAAGGCTGATTTTTGATTGGTATGCAGTAGCTAAATACTTAATATTAAGATTGATATAACCTTGTTATTAAATTGATGTTATCTCAAGTACCTAAAAAATATGTATTGGTATAGGCTTGTATTGCCTCTTAGGTCACACCAATTTGGTAATTGGTTATTTCACACTAGGTCTAGTGAATGTCTATTTACCATGGTTCCAATTGGGTACTTGCCCAACTTTGGTTAAAAATTGAAACCAAGAACATCAAACTATATCCCCAAAGGATTGACATTCATTTGTACCAAGGTGTTGTAAATGTTCATGGGTTCAATTTCCCATCAAGTCTTGTTACAATTGAACTCATCACCAAAGAATTATGCACATATAACACGTAGGGGTCAAAGCCTTGGAGAAGATTAAGCACATGCATTGTCTTCATTATTGTGATCTTAAAATGACCTTGCATGATATAATTTTTATGTTTTCTTGGAACTTAGGAACATTATCTTTAGTTGCAATGACTTATTGAAAATCTTCTAGCAAAGTGTAGTGACATTGGTTATTAGTGCATTGTTCAAGATTGTCTCACCTATAAAACTTTAAGCTATCAAGTTGTGGATTCAAATTTATTGATCTAACTAACTCTATAACTCAACTCATGTTTCACTTATGGAGTTTTAATTATGTCGTTCAGTCATGGTTTCATATTTGTTAAAATAGGATGCTTTAAATCTATTAGGGGTTAAATTATTGTGTTTTGTGGAATTTGTTCCCAATGAGTTCCCAAGATAATCCTAAACACATATGGGGAGACCAATGAAACACTTAGATGATGATGGTGAAAAGACATTGCCATAAACATCTTTTGGGAAATGAAAACACTTTCAAAAAGAGGTTTATGGGCATTGAATGAAATAATATTTCATTAATAAATGCTCATGGGTGTGTGCTTTTGGAAAATGTGTTCATGCTTTCAAATTAGGGTAAATCCATCATTGATCGTTTGCCTATGGCTGAACACTTTGGTAGATCTTTCTCAATTCTTCTACATTTTGAGTGATTTAAAATGTTATAGGAGTGCAATCTCAAGCTCTACAAATCATTTTTGAAATGAAAAGCCAAAAGAGCAATATAGAAAATATGTTTTTTTCAAATTGTAAAACATGTCTTTTTTCAATTTTTTTCATTTTGATGCCTCCTATTTCAAACCTCATAACTTTCTTATTTCTCACTTATTTTAAACGATTTAAAATGTTATAGGAGCATAACTTAAAGTTCTACCAATCGTCTTGGAACTCTAATAGCAACAAAACAACATAAAAGGAATTTTTTTGAGTGTTTAGGAACTAGCCTTTGTAGTGTTCAATGGTTTGTCTTTTTGAATTCTTAGCCCCCTCTATTTTGGGGGGTTGTAACTTTTTCAATTCTATTCCATTTTTGAGAATTTTTAGTGTGTTAGATGCGTCACCAATAAGAAGGGTTCAAGTTTTTTTTGGACACCAAAAACAACAAAACCTTCCCCTTGGATCTAACCCTTAAACGTTTAAATGTTTAATCGCTAGTTTACCTAAAAAAAAATTTTCAATTTTTTGATGGAACTAGAGTGGCGAGCATCCTTAGTCAATTTTTGACTTAACTAACAACATGTTTCCAAAGAAATCTTAAATATTGTAGCCAAGAAATATGAATGTGGTGACACTTTCCCCCAAAATTTGTTTGTTTATCACAATTTGAAGATTTTTTTCCAATTTTTTTTTGGAAACAAAAAAAATTGTCTGAAAAAATCATGTCATCTTTTGCTGAGTTTTTCCCAAAAAAATAGGACTATTTCAAATGAGAGGTTGTTGCCTATTAGTTTAATGATGTAAAATAATGGGAGTAAAATATTTTGGGGAAATGATAGAATATGCAATGTTGTGTCATTAATAAGGTTGAATGTTTTAATGCTTAGTTATTGATAAACATCTTTTGAATATGAGCATAAGGGTGTTGTAGTTAATTATGAAAAGTTCTTATGGGGGAGCCTTTGCCTTAGTTTCAAATATTCTTAATTTTTCTATATGCTCCAAAAAATATGAAACAATTTGTGGGAGCTGTGTTTTTCAACTATTTACAAGTCTTTGCTAATGAGTATGTCAAAAGCTCCTTTGATTCATGTTAAGGATTGTCCTAGAATTTAAAGTTGTTATCATAGGGCATCCTACCGTAATATGGTTGATTTTGCAATCCCCACTTTTCATTCCATCTTATAAAAAGCTTTGTTGCACATGTTTTAAGTTTTCCATTGCGCTTTGCAAATTGATGGTTACAAGTCACATTTGGATGTCTTGTGCCTTCTTTCAACTAATGAGTTGTTGCACATCCTTTTGATCATTTGATAGATAAAACCATCTTAGCCATGATGTTCTTTTTATCATCCCACTCTTTCTTGCTACTTGTGACTTCACAATTACAATGTTTTAGAAAGTGGGTCATTAGGGCATATCATGCCTCTAATAAGTAAGCCTACAAGTGAGCCCCCTACTACCTAGCATAAAGGTATAGAGGGACCTTTTTTGCACATACAAAAAATTCATAATATGATATGTCATCAAATTGAATGTAAGTGCATAATTTGCCATCATAAGCAGATTCTGCCAATTAAATCAACACATGCACATTCGTCCATATAAAAAAGTGTTGAAATTGTGCAAAATAGACATCTTGAGATATTTACAAATTTGTGAACAAAAGTTATATTACATATCTGTAACATGAAATTCCTATGCAACTTGTGAGATCAACATACTTGCATTTAAAAAGGTATGGTGATGTGCCATGTTTAAGCAAAAAAAGGGTCTAGTATAGTGTTGGGCGAGTATCACAAACACCTTTGGGCATTTCGGCTTGATCCCCTTAGGGTATCACCTTGAGTGATGCCATAACTGAAAACCAAGATATTGGTTCTCACACAAATGAAAACTAGATGTGAAAACCAAATTATAAAAAATAAATAATAAAACCTAAGAATTGGATAAGGTCTAACCCTTTACTTGGGTCCAGGTTTTAGGGTTTAGCTACTTGAAAATTTAAGGTTAGGTTGGAGCCGCTACATTGCAATAGCCCCTTCCTACAAACCTTAAAAATTTGCATAAAAGGGTGTTGTTTCTTGATTCCCCTTACTGTGGTTTTTTCTTTTTTCTTATAACATTGTTGTTTTGTTAATGTTTTTATTGTTGGTTTTGTTTTTATTTTTGGTTTTTGCTTTCATTGTTTTGTTGTTTTCACACCTTGTTTGTTTTTGTGCCTTGCTGCTATTGCATTTGGTGCCTTGCTCGTTGTCGTGCCTTGTTGTTGTCATGCCTTCCATGCTTTCGTGCCTTGTTGTTGTTACATTTTGCCTGTTCTCGCACCTTATTGTTTTCGTACCTTCTCTTGTTTACTTTCATGCCTTGCTACTATCGTGCCTTGCCTTGTTTATTCTTGTGCCTTGTTATTGTTGCACCTTGCCTATTTTCATGACTTGCTATTATTGCACCTTATTTGTTCGCACCTTGCTACTTTCGTGCCTTGTTGTTTCGCACCTTGGTCTTGTGCCTTGCTTTTGCACCTTGTTGCTTTCTATTGTTGTGCCTTGTTGCTCTCTATTGTCGTGCCTTACTACTATCATGCTTTGCTATTGTTGTGCCTTATTCCTTGTTGCTTTCATTCTTACACTTTGCTACTTTTGCTCTTGCACCTTGTTGTTCATGCTTGTTGCCTTGCCATCATTCGTCATTGCCTTGCCGTCACACCTCACTGCTCACCATTTTTAGGTACCTCCTAGCCCCCCCCTTGTTGTTGGTTTGTTGCTTTTGTTGCTCCCTCTCATGCCTTGCTATTCTACCTTGTCATTTGGTACTCCCTCCTCACTTTCTTGTGTAGGTGGAGGAGCTTGGAACAACACCAACAAGCTTCATTTAACAACAAGTGTTTTTTTTCTTGATTTTTAAAGTTTTTTTTTCTTTGCTTTGTATTTTGTTTGTTTTTGTTTGTCATTTTTGTTTTGAGTTGAATAATTTTGTTTTAATGTAGTTTGTGAATTTTAATATGTTGTTGTTTTGTTTGTTTATGTGCAGGATTAAAATTCGAACCTTTGAATTTAAATCTAAAACCTTTATACCTGAACTTATTTTTCCATGATGAATTTTCTTGTGATGAGATGAGAAAGAAAAGTGAGTGATTTGTTGATAATTTTTCTAAACCTTAGATTCCATTGTTTGTAAATGTCTTTTCTACATCTTTAAACCCATTTGCTTGTAAATTTTTTTTTTGTTGTCATTTGTTTTCTTCTTTTGATTAAAAATTTTATTAGATTTTTTACATAGTTTGCTAAAGAATAGTTGTTTTTTGCATTATCTTTGGACATAGTCTTGTGAAAACTGTTAATGGAACAATCTTCTACAAATGAGAATGTGATAAATGGGAATAATGAAAAAATTGAAATATGTATAAATGATGTAGTTTTGGAAGATAAGTTTGAAGAAAATACAAGTGTCCAAACATAAACAAGTAGGAATAAAAAAAAATGGTAGTGAAAAAATAATGAAAGAAAACTTGAAAAATTTGCATGCTCAAAGAAAAATCTAAAAACCACATGGTAGACCTTTTTTATATTGGATTTTTTATTATGTAAATGACAATGCAGATGTTTGATTTGATTAACACACAAATAATGCGTTGTATATTCTGTTATCAAAAACCATTAATTGGAATAAATTCAAGAACTCAAGTGAGGAAAACATTAATTTTTTATTACAAAACCAATGGAATAACTTTTCTTAAAAAACATGTGGATGCAGATCATTCTTTTATTGCACAAATGTTTAAAGAAAAAGTGAATAGTCTTCTATGAAAGACTGAGGAAAAACATCCATAAAAAAAAAATAACGAATCCATTTGGAGGGTCAATTTCTAAATTTTTTTTTGTCAAAGATACCTTTTTAAAAAAAAAGTGTCACATAAAGAAATTTTAGAGGACCTTGGTTTGTTAATTGTCAAGAACAATTTACATATCTAGTTTGTTGAGAGTATGTGGTTTAAACGTTTAATTCCTCTTCTTGGTCCAAAATTAAATTTCCCTTTTAAAAGGCAATTTTCACAAGACATATTGCTAGGATTAGTGGAGAAGACAAATGAATTATATTTTTTCCTACATTGGCATAATGTTATTTTACAACAATGAACTTCAACCTTTGGATGTCTAAAGGAACTAATGATGTGTTCACATTGGTGATAATTTTTTAAAGTATTGATTGGTAGCCCAAACATGTGACTATTGGTTTATTTGAAGCAACATAAACAATAGGGCAGGCCTTGGCCAAAAGTTTGACATAATTGTTGGACAAGTGTGGTTTAAAGAAAAAAATATTGTTTATGTTAGAGATGAAGGATTTAATTTCAATGCAATGACTAGTGCGTTGAAGTTTATTGTAAATTGTGAATTTCTTGGGATAAAATAGAGCTTCTAGGGTACTTGTTTTGGACATGCATTTTCAAAAGCATGTCAATATGGCATTGTAGAAGAAAAAGTCTATAGAAATCTAAAATATGTTTCTATCAAGTCTGCCCAAACAAATTTGCAAAAATGCACCACTTGGCTTAAGAAGTCTAGGAGGGGTAGACAAGAGTGGAATAAGGCTTGTCTTGAAATTGGAATTCGACCCAAGAAACTAAACACTCCAATCAAAACAAGGTATTTTTTTCAAATTCATTCTTTCAAACTAATCAAATTATTATTGCTTCTTTGTAGGTTTGCTGATAAAATCATTATGTTTCAAGAAGCTTTATAATTTCGATTTGCCATTGTGTTCTGTTACAATAAATAGACTATTGTCAGAGTCATTAGTCAAATGCCTCCACCTCTGACATGGCAAAATTTTCAAACTATTGTTGATTGTCTTTCCCCAGTTGTTTTTGCATATGTTCTTAATCAATCATGTGGACATTGGCTTCTTAGTGATGTTTTACACTTTGCCATTTCCATGAGTTTGAAACTTAGGGAAGAAAATCAAGTTCTACTTTCATTTGAAATCCTAATGGATCATGATTCAATTGTCAATGATGAGTTATCTTTGTTGGCTTCTAACATTAGAAGAGGGGTTATCAATGTGCTTGATTTTTTCCTCTCATTCTTAAAGGTTTATGATAAGAGGAAAGCTCATAATATGATTTCTTTGATGCTAGACCCTAGGTATAAAAGCCTTCATATAATATCTTCATTTGTTGGAAGGGAACAAGATGTTGTTTTTGTTGAAGAATATGATAGAAAATCTTTATATCCTATGTTGATCAAATGTCATGAACATTTGCTTTTGGTCAAATTAAAGACAAATTTTGCTGATTAGAATATTTTTTATCAAGATTGTAGTTTGGATATATTTGAGCAAATTGCAAACACAAATGAACCAGTAGAAGAACTTGTCAAGAAGGAGCTTCTAATTTTAAAGAGATATTAATTGGATGGTAAAGACATCAAATGTCCTTTTCAATGATGGCAAAAACATGAGATAATGTTTCGTATAGTTGGATTTTTAGCTTGACAGATTTTGGGGATTATTAAATCACAAATAGAAACAGACTGGATCTTTTTTTGGCTTGAATTCTTACTAATATTAAGGGATGTCATTTGCAAATACAAAATTTAGAGAAGTTGATTTTTGTCAACAAAAATTGACATAATGATCTTATAATAGGATATAAATCTCCATCAAATTTATTAGAATTCCTTGAAAGGGATATAGACTTAGAAGAGGAGTTAGAAGAGTTTGAAGGGGAATTTGAACGGGATGAAGTTATTGAAGTGTAAAAGTTCAATAAATAAATTGATGGTTATTTTAGAAAAAAATTTCTAACATTGTTTATGATGTTTTCATTGTTAAAAAAAGAAATCAAACCAATAATTATTTAATTTTAATTTCTAAATTAAAAAAAAGTACCCGGTTTGTGAGAACCGGCAAAGGAGAATTGGCTGTTCTCAGATTTATGAGAACTGACATTGCGAGAACCAGTTTAAACTTTTTTTTAAAATGTTGATACCCTTACCTGGTGTAAAAATTAAATTTTTTTGGGGAGAACTGTATCCAGCGGGTATCATAAAATTATGATACCCACCAAACACTGGTCCAGAAGCATGGTCCTCTATCTCAGGTGTAATTAGGATCCACTTAAAAAGTTGATGGCAATCTTGCTAAGATTAGCTTGGAAACCATATAGAGAACCCAAGCAAAGCTCCAAGATTGGGGGCATTTCTTAAATAAGGGCCTAGGACAAGGCAGTAGCCAAGTCCAACCTGTCATTTTGGGAATGTTCCCCTACCCTTCTTACTCATCAGAAAGCACTAGCTGAATGTTATGATGAACCTAAACATACATGGATGATAAGGCATAGGGTACAAGAAGGATTCTTCCTCTCCCTCCTAAGTAAGGTCCTTCCTTCCCACTCTTAAGAAGTAATGGCATGTAGGATCCCTGCTTTTTTCTAAGAAGGATGTTCATAGAAGGTAGTAGCTAGCTGGTACCCCCCCAAAAACACAAGGAAATTTCTCCCATTGTTTTCTAATTCAGGTAGGGTTTAGGGTTCATGATCAGACAACACTTGAATCCAAATTCCTATGACAATCTGGCCAATGCCAAATACACATCCGGTTGACAACAGCTTTCCAGATTCCCATGGCACTTTCACCAATGTTGAACACACAAAATAACCAACTTAAATGCTGAAATACTTCAGTTTTCAGAAGAGTTATGCACCCGCAAATGAAACCAAAAACCAGTGCTTTTTTACATAGCAGTTTGGATTGTTTCTGTCCTAGGTCAAGCAATAACTGGGTCAGAACAAGTCTACCAAGTGCTAATCAAACTAAAACATGTCTACCCACTTATTGGCTCTGCCCTTCAAGGTAGAGAGATATTGTAATGCACCCAGAAACAGGCCAAAGTTTAGTATCCCTACATTCTTGGGTCATGTGGAGTCCAATATAGAGACATTTCTCAGCATAACTGAAGGATCCTCTTTGGGGCTTCATCATGCTAAACACCATGTGTTTCCAATTCAATATGTTGAAAATTTGTCATCCTTATGATGCCATTGAAAAGGGTTGGGCCATTATGTGACGAGCCGCTTGTTTGTACAGCTTCCCAAAAATTTGTCCAAACACTCTACAGCAGGAGATCATAATGTTGATATTTTGTTAGTAAGATCCATAAGGGCGATAATCCTCATAGTCTTCATAGTAGGGCCGTTCATAGGCCTCTGGAATGTATGAAGAGCCATAGCTGTGAGGTGGGCTAAAGGGCTCTCTGTAAGATGGCCTATATGTGCCAGAGTTATATGCACTGCTGCCAAAAGAGGAGCTGCTGCTATAATGTGGGCCAAAGCTTTGGTGGCCATAAGAAGGACTGAAAGGGCTGTTAGGGGAAGTGAAGCCCAATAGCTTTGACCTCCTCTTCACATGCTTTAGCTTCTTCAGCAACCGATGGAAGGGTACGATGCCTGAAACTGTGACTGTTTGGCTTGGAAGGTCGCATATCACTCCATGAACACCTGAACAGGTACATATGCATAAGATATAACCATATAAGTGATACATTCCGAGCACATTGCATGGGACCCTCTTAAGGCTGAGAATAGGAAACAAGAACTGAAACAAGATTAAGGAAGTGTGGTGCATTATGTAAGGAGGCAACCCAAAGCTCACTGATTAGCTATGGACTAGGTAAATGGCAAAAGCTGCTGGGACACCACATATAATCAAGCCATGATATTACATGTGACCCAGTTACCTGACATAAGTGGTTGTGGTTGGGTGCCCAGCAGTCAGTTGCTCCCCTTTCACTAGAAGTAGTAGACATGGGTTATGAGAACATGAGCCAATTGTGCACCCTCCCCACAGAGTTGATGTGGGTTATGAGTGACATTCACAATATGGCATGGTGCACATAAGTTATCACTAATAACTTTGGTGTAGCTAGTCAATTGTGTCATGAGGGGCCCCGCAATGACCTGTTATGGACTAGGGTAATTTGCAAGAGGACACTGACTAACTACTGGATATAGTTGAGGCACAGGAGTGTTGAGACTATATCCAGTAGTTGGTGGTCTCAAGCCAGTTATGGGACATAATCAAATGGAAGGCAAATCGAGCTGAACTATAATTGAGCACTATTTCTCATAACCAGTCCTGATCAGCACACACAAAAAGGGCTCTTCATGGATTTTAAAAGTAGATTCTTTCATCTACACTCATGAAGGCTGTAGGTAAGGTTATGAGAAATAGGGACCCTGAGGCAGGAGCTGAGGCCATAGTCCCAAATTTCCATAATTTAGCTCCCATCCCATTCCTTGGGTAAACATTGTGTAAAAATCAGGCACCACTTCCTTTTTATTTCTTATGTTTTTTGCTGTGATGCCTGTCGGGTACCCACCAGGTATCACAGGAAAAAAACATAACAAATGATTGTGGGGGCTTCACTAAAATGGAAAGCCCACCTCTGTTTTTGTAAAGCCCAGCAACCATAATAAGCTTTGTAAGAGTATCTCCAGATACACTATGAGAATGTGGCCAGGATTTTATATACTTAATACTAGTAGAGATAGTTTAGGTCTGCACCTTCGATCTCCAAGGCGTCTTTCACTTTCTCAACATCCTTCCTGCTCTCCATTGGTACCCTAAATTGCACGTCCTGCAGCAGACCAACAAGTTATATATATATATCAAGACCATCACATGAAATGACATGAAGAAAACTCTGCTGGAAAGGAATTTACAGGCATATTATATTATATAATCATATATTCCAGAGCTGGTCTTCAAGAAGCTGCAGGATGTAAAAGCGGACTCCCAGCTCCCAGATCAATGCTTGAAGCCGATTACTAGAAAGCTTTTTTAAAATACACATAAAATTCGGAGTACATATCATATTCATACCGGCAACAATGGACCAGTTGCGCCATGTGGCATCACAGTTTGAGGATAGTAGTGGGATCCCGGGTAGAAAGGCTCCACAGGTCTTCCGTAGAACAACTGTACAATATTCAATGCCAGCAGCAAAAAAAAACCATGAGCTCGAGTATGGACAAACAGGTCTTCCGTAGAACAACTGTACAATATATACTATGCCAGCAGCAAAAAAACCATGAGCTCGAGTATGGACAAAATGAGCACCAAAATAATATTACTACCCAAAAATGCAACAACAAATGCTTACAACATCCCGACACGAAACTAGATACACTGCAACTACTACTCTAGTACAGCACTAGAAGTGCAGGAAGTGAAAATTTATACCTCACTCATCACCCTCGACATCTTGACAAGCAGCAGCTCCCCTCAGTTCTAGACAACGAATTCAGAGGACCACCAAGCTCTTGATTTTGTATTTTCTTTTTTTAAAACACACCCGCCAGTCTCAAGCTCCTCCGCAGTCCGTGTCGTGCCACTAGAGATGACAAGTTGGAGATTGCGAGACAGAGAGAGAGAGAGAGAGAGAGAGGGAGAGAGAGAGTGTGTGTGTGTGTGGGTCTGGGGCCTGCAGAGATGTTGGGACGAAGATACTTTTATCGCTCGTGAATCTAGCAACAGCCAAAGCCCGAGAAGACTAGGGATTGCAGGTGTCGTGCGCGCAGAGCATCGAGGGGGTGGTGTCGGAGGCGGCGTGGCGCAGATCCGGAAGCTCTGTGGGACCTGACGACCAGGGGAAGACCGATGCGCTGGCGCCTGTTTGTTTCACTACCTACCTACTTACCTACTTACCTACCTACCTACTTACCACCCTAGTACGCTGCCAGGTTTGGTATTACGTGAGAACGACAATTTAGGACTTTTGAGAAATTCTTTAAGGTGGTAATTTACTATTTAATATTTTATTTTATTTTATTTTATTTTATGTTTTCTTTAATTTTGTGATATTGCTCAAGTGGTGATCATCCATATGAATATTTTAAAAAATCCGGAAATATTCAAAATATGAAAGTAGAAAAATCTTAAGTAGACTTCCATGATGTTGTGGGTAGCATTTTATTTTTCTTTGGTGAAAATTTCATTTTGTGAAGAAAAAAAAGGGCCCTTGAACGACATGGTCAAAGGCTTTTTTTTTTTTGTGAAAATTTTTCAAAAAATTTGCCAGATTTCTAGGAAAAGAAAGCTATGGAATCATCAAAAAAATTGGTAGATTTTGAGGACAGATATCTAGTTTTCTTCCTAGAAAATTGACAAATTTAGACAATAAGTTCTAGTAGGTCACCAAATATAGCAGGATTCCTAATTTTTCTATTTATCTTGTAACCAAATTTAGATAAATCTTATTGTGGCTGATTGCCAATTGTGGCGATTTTTGACAAATAGTTTTTGGTTTTCTGAAAAAATAATTAATTAAAAAAAGGCAATTTATGACCAAAAAGTATTTTAATTAAAAATTTAAAAATATCAAAAGTGGAAATTTTTTGTCACAAGAAACATAAAAACTACTTAACAAGGTAAGAAATACACTTTAATAATTTCAATGGTTGTTATGCCAAAATCTTAGGAGAAAAATATATTAAATATTCGACATCAAATTGCCAAACCTGAGCTAAGCTACTACGGTACAACACTTATTCTAACCATGGGTCTACCCAACTGGTGCAGTCAAAGTAAGATCTAACTAGGTGTGGTCTAGTACTTGTTTGGAACCCAAGGTGGGCATCTCTGATTTCCAGAGGATCAAATTAACTGCACCCTAAGGCCCACTTTAGACGAGGGTCCAGGGTCCAAATTCCTAGGAACCAATTTGGACTGATTTACAGCAAGTTGAATCCTTGAGTTGGGACTCTACCTTGGTTCCTAGCCTGATTCTTTGGTTCTCCAAATCAGGAGCTCTCCTTTTAGCACTGTTTTTTTTGGGTCCGAACCAATTGATTTTCCCTCCCAAACAGGTGCCATGTAGGTTTAGCCTCAATTTGCCACTTTTTGGTCTCGGACCCTCATCTAAAGGCCTTGGGACCAATTTAAAGCTTTCAACCAATAAGATTGCTTGAATTCATTGATCCCTGGACCTAACCAATAAGATTGCTTGAATTCATTGATCCCTGGACCTTGGACCCTCGTCTAAAGTCGTCCTAATTATATTTGCTCAGCAAATTAGGAGAAGGTCCTTTCCCATGTAAGACTGCCCAAATTTATTAGTGTATTTGGATGGGATCATCTGAAGCTGGGTTTGACCTCCCAGAAATGCCAGGGCCTTCCATTTTCAAGAAGGGCTCTTCCATTATAGGCCAGTATACCATAGTATCTTGGCGGCTTTGGCATAAAATTTTTTTTTTTTTCATTTAATAAAAAATATTATTATGTTAAATAATTCAAAATTTATACTTGGTCTCAAACCCTAACTCCAGACTAATACATGTTCACGAGAACAGTCCAACCAAGAAAACAACTGAAATTTACGATAGTTTTATTATATTTACTTTCTACTTGTTGAAAATTTCAAAAATCAAAACTACGCTGCCAAATTAAAATTCCCAAAATAATTAATATCGATAGTATAGCATTTTGTTTTACTCATTAATCACTTCCTCCCAATCTAGAATTTTTAATTCATGATTTGACTTGTGCTGCACACAAGGCTAACTAATGGGTGAGGGCATTCATGAAATGTGATGCATGGTATGGTTTGGTTCGGCAATGCCTCACCTAGGCTGAAATTTAGTAAAATTTGATACCCATTTGAGACTCTCACTCTATGTTAAGTTGGAGGTCTGAATGCATTGGCGATTCATTCATATGTCTTAAATTTTAAATCCTGATCATCTCGCTCTTTGATTTATAATCAAGGGCCAAAGCAAACATAGCTTTGGATGATTAGGGTATTAATCTCAAAACCACCATGAACACATCTTAAGACAAATGCAAGTTGGTTGGTGCAAATGGCTCCCTCTGATATTTGCCTCTGTGTTAACAAGCAGGGTTTTTATTTTATTTTCAAGTTTGAAAGTTTGGCAGAATTTTCCAAAATTGTAGAAATTTTCTTAGAATTTACACTGAATTTTATTTTTATTTATTTTTATTTTAAAAAAATTTTGCACTGTCCAAAAATTTGTTCTCCCCCCACTCCCCCCCCCCCCCCAAAAGATCCTCCTATAAATTTTTTCTTTATTCCATTAAAAAAAATATTACCTGTATAGGTAGGTTTTTTTCACCAAA
>Ga0116229_10002859_pt1 | contig 28200 bp, 13 predicted proteins | sample S1TSphgellanicum_3_FD_87313 | JGI IMG/M metagenome (GOLD analysis project Ga0116229, IMG submission 87313) | Host-associated microbial communities from peat moss isolated from Minnesota, USA - S1T2_Fc - Sphagnum magellanicum MG | ecosystem: Host-associated > Plants > Peat moss > Unclassified...
AAAACAAAACAAAAAGCTGCTGCAAAATTAGTAGCAAAAGAAGAAGAAGAACAACAACAAGTACAACAACAACAACCACAAGTTCTTCAGTACTTGTAAAGTGTATGGTGAGCAAACAACAAACAAACTTCGCTTTGTGTGTGGAGCTTTTGAAGTATGTTTTCACTGGAGTTTTAGAGAGACATGCGGCAGTTTCAGAAGATCCACAGAGAGACAGACACAGACAGAGAGATATTTGAGAGAGAGAGAGAGAGAGAGATTTGAGAGGGGTTTTTTTTAATATGTTTGTCAGGGAAGGAGATTGAAGTTTGGAGGGAGCTCATCATCATCGTCGTCATCGTCATCATACATGTGGACTATGGTCTGCTTATCCAAAAGGAGAGAAGCTGGGAGGCAGTTGGACTGGAGAGAACATGAGGCTCTTGGCTCCTACTCTGCAACAACACGTATGTATGTATCTGTGATACCACTTTGCAAAAGAATTTTTGAGAGTTTTTCCAAAGGAACTCCAACAGCACCTGCTTGCACCACCAGGTTAGGGTTAGGGTTTTGGTTCAGTCACTCACACTCTGCATATCTTCTTCTTCTTCTTGGTTTTGAAGACTATGATGGCACAGCAGGGAACAGCATGGTCTGAACCTACAATTGTTTGCCTTTGCAGGTATCTGAAACAGATTACGTGAATAAGTAAGTAGTCACGACAGTCAGTTGGCAGTGGTGGAAAGATCAACGCTAGAATGCCCATGGGTAGTCGTAGTAATAAGAGAAAAACTGCAGCAGTTGCAGCAGCAGGCGATTGTGTGGGTGACTGTGTTGTTGTGGCATGCTGTTGCCCATTCACCATCTTGCACTTCTTGGCGCTGGTATGCATCAAACTACCCACCAAGTTGGCAAACAAGGCTGTATCCAAGCATCAACTCTTCAAGCAGAGAAAGAGAAAACCTGCTGCAATGCCAGAAGTTCTACTTGATGCCGAGGATGCTGATGATGATGATAGTGATGCTCATGACACTGACAATGACGTTCAGAGAATCGCTAACTATTTTTCTTCATCCTCAGTAGGGGAAGGGAGGAGATTGGTGGAAGAATTAGACGGGAGGGACATTGAGCTCCATGACACAGCAACACTACACACTGAAAATCATGAGCAAGTCACTCAGTTTCAGCATTTCCATTCTGTCACCTCTGACTCTGGTTTCCACTCTCCTTCAATGCCTAAGGATTATTGAAAAAAATGGTGATTTGTTCAGGAGGAAACAATGTAAGGCTATCCACTGGTGTTTTTTTCCTCAGTTATGATGATGAGGGAGCTGCCTCATAATCTCCACAATATTTTGAGGAGGTGGCTTCCAGGTTTTCTCCCCCCCCACTTTTTTGTGCTTCTTATTGTTTTTAATTTTCTTTTCTCATGTCAGAACATTTTGACTCCATAGCAGAATTCAGGATGAGTTGATTACCTTCAAATTGTGTTGTTGTGAAGGTGATGGCTCTGACACTTTATTAGCAACTCTCATAAGTTTATAACATAGCTCATTGTCATGTTACCTTCAAAATTGCTGTTGTGGAGATTTCACTGCAATTCATAGACTTTCGTGGAGGTTTTTTTTTCCCTCCACAATGTCACAGATCTAGTAGCAGAAATTCTCAACCTGTATTCCTGGACATCCTGAATAATTAATTGGACCTGATTCTAGCTATACATGTGGTTGTGAGGATGTCTTGCAGTCAAACCATTGTGCATGGGTGTGTGTGTGTCCTTAATATTTGCATTCTTTTCTCTCTTGGTCCTGTGCCTCCTATTTTGTTTTGTTTCTCTGTTGTTGCCTTTTGTGGGTCTTCCCTTCTCTGGTGTAGGGTGCTAGCCAGTATCATGGTCGAGTCTTCCCATTGCTTCTGGATTAGTGATAGAAACTTAGTACTTAGGCTAGTTGTTACAATGGCCTATACCCACTGAAGGAGCTGATGAAGTTAATGGGTAAGTTGCAGTAGAGTCAAGCATCAGAGCAAGCAACCTTTGATCCTTGAAAATAGTTTTTGTGTGGCACATCTGACTTACATCAAGGAATCTCTTCTTGCAGGTCTTCAAAGAGGCCATATTAGAGCTGATTTGAGCAGAAAAAGCCTCCAAAAGAGTGAGGAAAAAATTCATTCTCAAACCCTATTTTTGGAAATGGACAATATCCTTGGGAAGCATGTTGCAACTTTTTTAGGCTCTCTTAGTCCAGACCCAAGACTCATCAGACTTTGTTAGGGTCTCATCTTAGTCCAGACCTCAGGCTTTTTCCGAGACTCATCAGACTTCATTAGGGTCTCTTCTTAGTCTGGACCTGAGACTTGTTTTGATACTCATCAGACTTCTTTGGGGTCTCTTCTTAGTCCAGACCTCGGGCTTGTTCTGTGACTCATCAGACTTCATTAGGGTCTCTTCTTAGTCCGGACCTGAGACTTGTTCTGATACTTATCAGACTTCTTTAGGGTCTCTTCTTAGTCCAGACCTGAGACTTGTTCTGAGAATGTAACCTGTTTTTGTGTACTTTGAAGGTTCTTTCCTATGTGGGGGGGCAGGTGGTACCACCTGATGGAAGGGTGTCTCACTCTACCAGGCTTACTGTGTTCCTAGGTCAAGATCTGGGAGCCAGAAATTCAGCAACCAGCTGGGCTTCCTGTCTTACCTCACAATCTCAATCTGGCATAAGAATTGTTACATGAAATACAGAAATCTCATTATAATAACCTATTTTCAATTTGCATGAATTGTGATCGGTGGTGACCAGTGTGTGGGTGGGTATTTGATTTTGTTAATCATCACTGGTTCCAGTTTGTTTTGGAAGAGAAAAATGAGAATGAAAAAAAGCTCTGTTTCCAGTTATTTCAAAAATCTCAAAGAACCAACTATTTTCATCATGAAGGTGGTTTTTTTCCCCCAAATTTTTGAGAATTGTGGTTGTATATCAGATCCATTTGTTGGGTCTTTAGAGCTGTGGTTATGAACCCTAAGAATTACCCTGATAACTGCCAAGGGTTTGTAGCTGTTTTTTTATTATCATGACCCAACACTGGAACCAACCAAGTTAGTTATTTGTTTCTTGTCAATTTTTTGAGCACTATGGATATATATCAGAAATTGGTTCTTTGATTTTTTGAGAGCCATGGTGATGAGCCTTGAGAATCACCCTGATAACCACCCAACACTGGTAGTACCCACCATAGACAAGTATGTTGGGTGCAAAAACACTTGGCCTTTTAAATAGGGTTTTCCTAGTCCAGCTCCAATACTCATTCCAAGGGAAAACAATGGGAGAGAAAAAAGAAATTGAGTATAATCTATAAGCATTTTGTATAACAAATCTTCCACAATTTGACAATCCTAAATCTTGAAAAATGACAAGATTTCTGTTGTACAAAAATATGTTCATGACACTTGTTTTTGGCTTTACCCATAAACATACACATGCTGGCCAAATCAATCTGATTTCTTTATTCCACTGATTCACCTAAAACTACAACATTCAAACTTTCAAACATGCTTTTTATTATTGGATACATATAGCTATTGTTTGCAGAAAATTTGACATTAAACAATAACAACCCACAAGGTCCTTGATCATCCCATGCAATTTGAAGGAGACATGTCATTCAAATAATCTTAGGGTTAGCTGTGTAACAAACTAACACTCCAAAGCCTACTTTTCCAATGGAATGTCCATAATCAAAGTCACATATATGGCAGAACTGTAACCTAAAATGAATGGACGAAGGATGAAGAAAGCTAAAAGTATAGAGCTTTCAGTGGGTCATTTTTTTAGGAGGATGTAGATTGTGGTAGTGAAAGGAAATTAGGTTTCCTTCTTGTGGCATTGTTTTGTTTGTTATGTTTATATTTTGCAAGTTGTGAGAGTGATGGTTGCAATGTTGAATGGTGATGCAGTTTTTGTTGAGCTATCAAGACCTCATGTGTGGTGTGCTTGGCTAATATTTATCTCTTGTGAGACTTAGCTCTTGATGGAGAAGAAAAATGGGAGAACAATGATTTTGGATGGTTGGATTCTAGAAAGGTGCATTTGGAGATCTTCAAGAAGGATTTAAAGGCGTAGTGGTAGGATCATCAAATGCATTAGGAGTGGGGATCATGAAGCTAAGTTTTTGCTTTTATGTTCTTTGTTTCTGGAGTTGGTGAGGATAATGTGTGAGATGAATGCTAATTATCCTCCATCATCATTGTGTTCAATTTCTCCAAAATCTCTGGTGTGCGTGGAGAAGTAGATTAGGGTGTAAAACTAGGTCACTTGGATAGGGTTCATATGGAAATGATGATAAGCACCAGGGGTTTTGAAGGAGCTGTTTTGTGAAATTTCTTCAAGTTTGGTATAGTTGAGGAAATTGGGCATTTCTATGGTGTTGCACAAGAATGGTTGTAAAAGTGAGTACTTATTTGCATAGACGCTCTATATGAATTCTATTTCCTTGCATATATCATGGATGGGCTAATATGGTGAATCTTTCAAATTTGGGTTTTTAAAAGGGATTGTCTTGTTTGTCAAAGCTTTTGGGATGTGGGTAGCACATTGTGGATTCATGGTTTGATCCTTGTGTTTTATGGTGGGATTTTTTATTAAAAGGTTTGGGATTAAGATGCCATTTAAAAAACCATGATGGCTCTAGAGAATGAATCCAAAATTATTTGATGCAAGTATGAACCAATAGGAAATGTAATGTTTGTGAAATTGATTTGTTCATATTTACTACTTATGTTGGTAGCAAGAACTATCCCTTGATAAAATCATGCATATTGTTTGGTGTAGTGTTAGGCGAGTATAAAAAAAATGTGAGAATCGTTTCAAGCCAATTCTCAATTGGAAACCTTCAAGGTATCACATTGAATGATGCCCTTTATGAAATTTGACTGCAAGGTTTTATGTAATGTGATAACCAAGACTTTGAAACCCTGATGAAATGTAAATTTATATTTTATTGAAACCCTAACATGGTATTAAAAAAATTCAAGGTCAAGGTTTCAAGGTTTAGAATTAATTAGGTAGTCAATAGTTGGTAGTTAGTAGTCAATAAGGTTTAGTGTTTAATGTTTAGTCAATAGTTAGTAATTAATTTAGGGTTTAGTTAGGTTTAAGATTTAACAAGTAAATAGTGTTACTTGTTGTTTCATATAAAGCAAATGTTTCAAACTTTTTTTCATTGTGTGATTTTTTTTTTGTTATTTTTTTTGTTTGTTGTTTGTTGCTTAGATTAATTTGCTTGATTAGTTGCTTTGGTTAATAGTTAGTAATTGTTTTGATGTTCCTTGCTCAACACTCCTTGTTTGGCGTTCCTTGCTTGACATTGTTTGCTCAACATTGTTACTACTTTTACTATTCATTATTCAACATTGCTTGCTCAATGCTCCTTGCTCAACATTGTTTGTAGGGCATTCCTTGTTCAACATTGCTATTGTTCTTATTGATGTTTGCTAGACACTCTTTGTTCAACACTACTTTTGTTGCTCCTTGTTTGACATTGCTTGTTCGACGTTCCTTGTTCAATGCTACTTGTTCAATGCTCCTTGTTTGACGCTATTGTTGCTCCTTGTTTGACGTTACTTTTTTAGCACTCCCTGTTGATATTGATGTTGTTATTGTTACGCGTTATTCGACACTGCTACTTTTCTTATTATTCGTTGCTCAACACTACTACTAACTACTCCTTGCTTGACTCCACTACTCTTCTTGCTATTCCTTACTTAACAATGTTATTCTTCTTTTTGTTCCTTGCTCAATGTTGTTGCTCTTCTTGATACTCCTTGCTTAACATTGTTGCTTCTTTTATTGCTCCTTGTTCGACATTGTTGCTTTTCTTGTTCTCCTCTTAATGATCCTTTGCTCATTTGTTTTCAACACGACTTGTTCAGGTACTTCTTTGGTATCCCTGTGATATTGCTCCTCCTTGTTCAACATTGTTATTCATGTTCCTCCTGTTTTAGATAAGTATTCTCCCCCCCCTTTCGTTTTTTGTAGGTGTGGGAAAAGCTATCCAAATTCAAATTTTTTAAGCAAATGTTGGAAGGTGAAATTTTTTTTCTTCAATCCTTATTTGTTGATAATTTTTTAAATCATCCATGCTTTTGGGAAATTTTGGTAAACAATGTGTTTATTCGTTGTGTGCAAGAATTATTTGGACATTGTACATTTAATTATACACATTGCATTTCATTTGCACAATTGCATTTTATATTTTTTTAGCACATTACATCTTTTTTAAAAAATTCTTTCAATTGTTTATAAATGTTTAGGTTGATTTTCAAATAGCTATAAAAATATTATTTTGGCAAAAAAAAAAATAGTTTTAATTTCTCCTTCAAGGTAGATAATATTATTGTAGAAAATGGGGAAGTCAAATGAAAATGAAATTTTAATTTTGATTGAAGAAAATGAGACCAATGAAAATGAAATGCACATTGAAGAACACGTGGAAAAAGTAGAAAGTGGAAATGTGCAAACTAGAAAATAACATAATTGAAAAAAAAATGGGGAACAAATAAAGAAAAAAAATTGCAAAAATTACATGTTCAAAGAAAAATTTGGAGAGGCCATAACATTTTTATTTTTTATGTTGGGTAGTTTATTGTGTGAATGATGGGAAAGAGGTTGAAGCTTGATCTCATCAAGTCATGAAATGTATTATGTGTTATGATAATGTTGTAAATATTTTTAATCCAAGAACTAAAAAAAGGAAAGGTTTAATAAGGTCTATTATAGAACTTATGGTAAACTTGTTTTAAAGAAACATGTAGATGTAGATCATTCTATAATTTTAAAGAAAATTGAAAAAGAAATTAACAATGAAATAATAGAAAACGTTGAAAGGCAACCTACAAAGAAAAGGCCAAATGTCCCAGCAAATGTAATTTCTACATTTTTTTGTTGTAAAAGAATTTTTCAAAAAGGATGATATGCAACAAAAAGACTTTTTGCAAGACCTTGGCCTTTTGATTGTGAAAAGTAATGTACCATTGTAGTTTGTTGGAAATGTATGGTTTAAGCGTTTAATATTACATTTGTGTCCTAGAGTTGTGTTCCTTTCTAGAAAATAATTTTCTCATGAAATATTACCTAACTTGGTGGAAAAAATAGAATGAGTATATGTTTTGCCAAAATTACTAGATTGTATTTTTGCCACATAAAGCTTTGAGTTATGGATATCAAAAGATGCATATGAGATATTTACTTTTGTTATAAACTTTTTGAGATCTAATTGGCAAACCAAATAGGTAACTATTGGTTTGTTTGAAGCAATAGAAATTATTGGGCAAACACTAGCTAACAATTTGACAAAATTGTTTGATCAATATGGGTTAAGAAACAAAATCATTACTTATGTTAAAGATGAGGGCTCAAATTTAAATACTATGACAATTGTTTTGAAATATGTTGTAAAACATGAAGTCCTTGGTTTGGATGAAAGTTTTCAGGGTTTTTGTTTCAACAATGTTTTTTTTAAAGCATGTCAATTTGCTATTACTAATGAAAAAAGTTTGCAAGAATCTCATGTTTGTTATAATCAAATCAACCCAATCAATTTGTAGAAATTTATGTAACTTGGCATAAAAAATTTAGAAAGAGTAGATAAAAATGGAACAAGGCTTGTTCAAATCCAAAACTGCTTCCAAGAAAATAAAATACCTTTAGTGAAGACAAGGTGATTATTTAATCTATTGTAATTTTTTTCCATAACTATTGCCTTTTCTTATTGATTTTATTCTAATTAAACATTCTAACATTGCAATTTTAAATTTTTTTTGCAAATTTACCAACAAAATTATTATGTTTAAGGAAGCCTTGCATTTCAAGGATGCTATTTTTTTTTTAATGATAAACATAAAACTGTCAAAATAAGTGGAAAAATGTTTCCTTTTCTTACTTGGCACATCTCTAAAATAATTGTGGATTTTTTTATCTCTTGTTGTGATTGTTTGTCTTTTAAACCAATCTAATAACCATTGGTTGTTTTTTGATGCATTACAATTTGCCATTATTATGTGCTTAAAATTCAGGGAAAAAATTACAAACCCATTTGTCCCAATCCATTTAATTTATGATGATTTTTGAGTTGTATTTGTTTACTTCCAACATCAAAAAAGAAGTTTGTGGTGTTTTGGATTATTATTAAAAAAAATTAAAACTTGAAAAAAGAAAAGCTCACAACATGTTGTTTTTGATGTTAGACCTTATATTCAAAAGTCTTCATCTAGTATCTTTTGTTGTTGGCGGAGAGGAAGATGTAAGTATTGTGAATGAATATGATAGGAGAACTTTGTATCTTATGTTTTGGAAGTGTTATCATCATTTGCATCCAATGACAGAATCTGTTGGATGTGTAAATCAAACATGTGATGAAAATTCTAGTTTGGATATTTTTCAATAGATTGCATCCACAAGCAAGTCATCAAAAAAACTTGTCACCATGGAATTATCGATTTTTAAACAGTACCAAGTGGATCCCAAAGACATCAAGTGTCCTCTTTAATGGTGGAAAAAACATGAAATCATGTTTTCTACAATTGGTTTTTTGGCCTATAAAATCCTAGGCATTGTAGAATCACAAATTGAAACAAAAAGAATTTTTTCTTTAACAAGCATACTTACAAACCTAGGAAGATATCATTTGCAATTAGAAAATTTAGAAAATTTGATTTTTGTGAGCAAAAATTGGCCAAGTGATCTTAGAGATGGATGTAAATTGCCTTCCAATTTAGTGGAGTTAATTCAAACAAATTTAAGTTTTGAAAAGGATTTAGAAAAATTTAAAAGGCTCATTTGAACGAGATGAAATAGTGGACATATCAAAAATGTAGAAAAGAAAATTAAGATATTTTAACTTTTTTGGTGCAATCTTGTTTATTTTTAAACATTAAAAATCAATCAATATTTGAAATAATAAAATTTATAATAATCGGTACATGAAAACCAGCTTTGAAAACAGATAATAATAAGTGAAGCAAAGTCCAAACAAAACAAGATTTCCAAAGAGGTAAAAAAATCATTTACAACAAATGATTTGATGAAGTTCTAACAAGCCCAGAAAAGCAAAGCAGTGTGTTTTGTGTTTGTTTTTGGGAGGCTTTTTGGTGGCAGAGTTGGAGGGACAGGAAAGGTTCAACTACACTAAATATCTGAGGCACACCACCCTATCCCCTTGCTTTGCTTGCTTGCTTCCTTCCTTCATCCTTGGCGTCTCTGTTTTGTCTTCTTCCTCTTTACTCGGTTCAGAACAAATTCAGGAACCCACACACAATCATGGCAGAAATACACACACACACACACACACACACACACACACACACACATGTATAAGAAGAATGAACCCCAAAAATGCTCCTACAAACGGCTTGTTAGCTAGCTCCAAACACCTTTGAAACTTCGATTAATTAGTCCAGGAGTGCACTCAAAGGTTTTTTCCTTTTCTTGAAAGGAGTCACTTTGATTGGCCCATCATCAAAAAAAAATTTAAGAAAAACATTAGGCACACCCCAAAATAGAGAGACCTTGATATTTCCCTTTGGCCAATTCCTGTACCATATTTGGGGAAAAAAAAGAATGAATTTGGAAATCAACTTCTTGGGCAAACCTCAACATTACATCAATGGATGTGGAAATTGGGAAATCTTATAAAGCTAAAGAGCAAGGTATATATCAAGAGGCATCAAATATATATATATATATATATATATATATACCCTAGTAATTTGGATGAAGTTCAGGCTTAAAATAAATGACATGATATAATTGGTTTTGAACTTGCAAAATATGCACACAAATACCAAGTTTTTTTTTTTTTTTTTAAAAGGGAAAAAATAAAATAAAATATATGATTAGCTTTGATTGGTTGGTCACAATGATTGACCCATGTAGAAGAATTAATTTATATAAATATATATATCATGGTTTCATACCAAGATTTGGCTAAATCTTCTTAGGTATGATTGCCACTTTTTCTTTTCTTTTTGACGATTACATGTTCTTATGGATGATCACCACTTTGGCTGCAAACACCCAAAAAAAAATTTAATTAATTTTTTTAAAATTAAAAAATAGAAATTAATTTAAATTTATAAATAAATAAATATTTTATTTTTAAAAAAACAACAACAACAACAACTGACCAATAAGTTAATATTATTTGCCATATGTAGCAAACAGACATGCAGACATGATAAATAATTTTCAAACATTTTCACAGCATCATCTCTCTCTCTACCGTATCTTAAAAAGCTGCAATTGTCAGAAATGTACAAGATTTTAATTTTTTTTAGTAGTGTACAAAAAAGAGCATCAACTTTGTGTAGGAAACATGAGATTTGGCTGATGCTGCTGCTTCATCATCCTTCCTTTTTAATTCAACCTTTGCTCCCTCTGTTCCCGACCGTGTATTTGGCTCTTTCTAAATTGGCTTTGTCTGCCTCTCTCAATCTCTCTCTCAATCTCTCTCTTTCTGTGCACCTTTCTTTGTGTGTCTGGGTGTGTGTGTGTTCCATGATATGTTTGTACAACATGCATGTTGTTCCTTCACTTCAAGTGCATTCACAACACAAAATTTTAAAACCCACTTCACTCAAAGAATGAAGTCACCTCTCCTATATTCACCTCCTCTCGTATTCGTCACCAATTTTTTTGGGAACATTGGGTACTTCCCAATAGAAGGACCTCTTTGGATAGCTAGTTGCAAAATAGAAAGAAATGGGTTTCCTATGGCCCACCTTTATTAGTGAAAGGAGGACAACATTGGCCAAAACATATGGGATAAAAGTGAGGTGCTATTGAGAACATGTTGGGTAACCCATTGGGAACTTATAGGGAATATAGTGAGAACATGTTGGGGAACCCATTGGGAACTTATAGGGAATATAGTGAGAACATATTGGGAACCAGGGAAAATGGGAAAACAAAAAAAATCCTTCCTCCACCCCCCCCCCCAAAACTTTAAAGGAAAAAAAGCAAGGCACCTTGAGTGCATGCTTGGGCCTTCCAATTGGCTGCATGAAATTTCTCTTCCCAAAAGAGTTCATCACCATTTTTGGCCTGGGCTAATAGCCCTTGCAAACTACGTATTCAATTTCATATACATGGGAGTTGAACTTTGGCCAAACCATATGGGAAAAAAAAGGGTTTAGGGTTTAGGGTTTAGGGTTTTGTGAGGTGCTATTCGGAGCATCTTGGGGAACAAATTGGGGAACCTTTTGGGAGCTTCATGGGAACATGATGGGAACACATTGAGAACAAGGAAAAAACCAAAAAAAATCCCTTTCCCCAGTCCCCAACTCTTGGCCCCCTCGCCTTCCCCCTCCTTAAGAGAAAATCTAGACCCCTCATGAGTTCATGCTGAGCCTTCTCATTGGCTGCATGAAACTTTTATTTCCAAAGTTGTTTGTCACCATTTTTGGTCTAAGCTAATGGCAAGGGCACAAACTATGGGACATAGTCAACCCTCCTATTCATTGGATGGGTTGCCTCTAAAGTGAAGTGTTTTTTTTTTTTTTTTAAATTTAATTTTTTATTTTTAAATTATTAAATTTTAATTTTAATAATTTATTTATTTTTATTATTATTTTTAAATCCTTTCATTTGATTGGCCCATCACCCAAAAAAACTTGAACCTTGCAAGGCTCCTCAAAATAGTAATTTCTATGTGAGCATGGAGTGCCTTTGCTTTTGTTCACCTCTATAGGTGAGAAAGAGAAAACTTTGAGCAAAGCATGTCATTAAAAGAAAAAGTATGGTTTACAACTAAAAAGTTGCAAAAATTGGTTGCAAATGATAAATTTTTTTGGGTCTAGTGTATGGGATAAAGCAAGGCGTTATTGGGAACACATTGAGAACTTAGGGAACATGATTAGAAACACAACAATAAGAATATTCTATACCAATAGCCACCTAATTGGGACTATAATGGTTGTGGCTTTAGAAGGTCGAAAGTTACTTAATCATGTTTGGTTGGCAAATTAAGTAGTGTCTTCTCTTTTTTTAATTTTTAATTTTTTAGAATTCCTATTGCACTTAGAATAATAAACAAACTACATAATAAAATGGGATGCTTTTTGTTAATTTTCTACTATGAATTCCTACTTTCATATACACAATTCTCACTTTAGATTGGATATATGGTTCAAAATTTATGTTTCGGTTGTTTGAAAATTATGGGTTTAGTTTCTTCCACTATTTGAGTTTGAATTTGAGGTCATATTTTTGGTATAAAACATGTATGCTAACCAAAACTGGAAATTTCACCAATTATTATTTTTAATAAATACATATGCAGTGGTTGTATTAAACCCCCCCTTTTTTTTACACACCCATCCACCCACCAAAAATATTGCAACCCTAAAAATCATGCATCATGGGTACCTCCTATTTAGAAAAATAACTCAAAAACTTCAGCCCAGTATTTATTTATTTATAAATGCAATGGCACACTTCTTCATGCACTAGATTTCTGAGTTCATGAAGGGATTCATGGATGAACATGTCCATCACTCTTCGTGGGAGCCTACAACAAGCAAGTGTACTTGGGTTTTTTTAGGATAAATAAATAAATAAATAAATTTTAAAAAATTGTTTGCAAGTGCTAAAGCCCTTGAGCACCTCCAAGAGGGTAATTATTTTGGGGTGACTAAAAGGAGGGTGTATGAAAAATGATCCTCTAGCATTTGGATTTTCATATTTTGCAATAATGCACATGGTTATGATGGATTTGTTTAAATTATGGCAACTAACTAATATATGTCTTATATATATATATATATATATATATTGGCACTTCAACAAGATATATACCTATACTCTTGGAACCTCTTAAAATTCCACTAAGTACCATTTGCCATTATAAGATGCCTTGAGGCTTCAAGGTATTATTATACTTGGCCACTAATTAATTTTGAAGATTCCATTTCAACAAATAATATATTCTCAAATATTTCATCAGATTCTTTATTTTCATTCAGAAAAAAATATTTATGATTTTTTTTTAATATTTCAACATTTCTGAAAATAATATAATTAATGTCAAACTAGCCCAGGTATTGTGGTTTTAAAAGGTGTTGATCGATTTCATTAATGTTGTGTCTTCATGTTGGCAACCACCAAATGCATAATGGATTGTCTTTATCCACTAGCCAACATGCCATTTTTCATTTGAACAATCTTTTTCGTCAAAACATTCATTTACATCTAAGCCTTATCAAAAACTATCTTTCACTTTTCATTTTGATTGGGAATTATGTAGGCACACTCTAAACTTCCCATTGATATATGAGTTCAGCTAATTGCATGTTGAAATTACCACCCAACACATAATTCATAGTCATTGAAGATTGACACCACTGTTGTGTGGGTATATTTTTTATTCATATATGTGTGCACCCTAGGAATTGAAGATCATCATGTCAACACAAAAAACAAGTTTATCAATATTTTGTGTCCCAAATCAACAACATCAAAAGGTTGTGAACACAAGCACAAGTGAAGAATCCATGTAGTTTTGATCCAACTACCTATATAAGCAATAGATAGAAAATACCCTTAATTTTGCTTCCACCATTGTAAATGATTCAATTCGCACTCTTTGATTGCAATTATAAATTTCAAAAATGAAATTTTTTGTTTAACTTGCAATTGCACTTTCAATGACCCAAAAATATAAGTTGAATATGATTAGCATTATCTTCATGATATTTAGCATATAGTCCCAATAAATATAGCCCACAAATGGAATCTAAAACTCTAGACACAATGAAAATATTCATTTACTCACATCAAAAAATGCAAGTGTCATCATATCAAACATTAAACACAACATCGATATTAAAAAATAAATAAATAAATAATTGTAGTTTTCAACCTATTTTGTTAAAGCATTTCCACTGCACAATGGTAAAGGATTCATGTATAACAAAATAATTTTATGTCTTGTGTTGATCATCCTAACACACAAATGTCAAAGTTCATTTAAAATAGTGATAGACCATTTAGGCATTTATATATATACCAATACTTATTTAGGACCAAATTCATAATTTAAAAAATGCAATTCACAATAGGAATTTTGATTTGGAGGTGTTCGTTAAACTTCAACATTTTCACCATTCAATAGGGGAAAGTAGCAAGATTGTTGTTATCCTATTGTCAAATATAACATAAAAATGTCTTTATCAATGTGTGGGGGAGATGTTCTTACCCATGGTTTGGCTTGCATTTAAATATTACTTTACATTAAAAAATGAGACAAAACCCAATAAACTATTACGTATATAATTGATTTTGAGAAAAAATATTTCATGTTATATTTTGGTTCTATTCATTAAAATAAACTAGTATTTGTGTATGGAATAAAAAGCTCATCTAAGGTGAAAAAAGATGGTAACAAAGCATCAAAACAAAATAAAACAATGAAAGAAAGTAAATAGATAGTCTAAATAATCAAGTAGACAAAATAAATGAGGAAAAATAATTAAAAAGACAAACCATTGTGAAGATGGTACAAGACTCATGAGTATAAGAAACATGATATCTTTCTTGTTTATGTATAAAATTATCATTAGACTTTTCTCAACATATGATCACTTGTGACATAATTATTATGACACCTATGATTTACATTATATTTTTATATTTTGATCCATAGGAATGGTATAGATTATCATAAGCAAAGAAATAATACAAACACCACTTAAATTGCATTACCTAACAAAATATACAATGTTTATTCCATTACTTTCTTATCCAAACATGATTTTTTAATAAATATGTTAAGTTTCACAAAAACTTACAAATTTTATTTGTACAATTCCCTTAATATAATCACATCACCAAAACTATTGCTGCTCTTGCACAATTATTACCAATTTTTCTACACACCCCAAAACATAGCACAAAAGCATCAAAGAAACATCAAATGAACCTTGGCTGAAAAATACCATCATAACATCAAGTTGGTAAAATATTAATGAAAACCTCCCCCATCTCTTATAAAAATGACAATTCATTTGTATAAATATCCTCATACAAAAGTACTTGATCCTACACATCCTCTTATGAATTTAATCATCTCCTCCTAATTCCACGATTTAAGAGGTGTTGTGTTTGCTTCACCTTCTATTTATTTCCACAACATGGATCAAGTTTTCAAACAATTTATAAAAATAATAATTTAATATGTACCCTTAACATGATTTTACATTGAAATGTCTTTTTGCCTCAATGACCCCATGTACATTGTAACTAGGAACAAATATTTGAATTAAGATAACATGAAGACAAAATGCGATGCATTTTGTATTATGTGAAATCATACATGAAATCAAGGGAAAAAAATGTTATAGTCTTCATTTCCCTCCACATACTTGACATTTTGAAAAATAACAATTTTATGTCAAAACTCAAAACCATGATTAAGAATATTAATGATTTTAAACTTTAAATTGTACTACTTATTGTTCACTTTCATATGAATCAACTTTAATGCATCACCAAGTGATCAATAACATTGTCATTAGTTGACTACACAAATTAATACACAGTATAATTTTAATTTTAGTTCACATTTTGAGAGAAGGAACTTGAGTTTGATATGCTATAAGTTTTATAACTTCATTTATGTAGCATTTGTGAATAGTTTCACAAAAGTGTAAAGATTGTTACAACATTTCAATGTGATACTAGTTTTCATTGTATAGTCAACTTCCATGTTCATTGCACATATACTTAGCCCTTCCTTGCTACCCTTTGTTCTTTTGTCCATGTTATACATGTTGATCTTGCTTAAATTCCTTTGATGTTCATTGTTGTTATTTAAACTTATAGCTCATGAATTTTTTAATGTTGCATATTAACAAACTTTAGACAAGACTCATCCAAAACAAATGCCAACATATGAAAGATCATTAAGTCAAACACTTCAAATACATCACATCTTTCAATGAATTGGTTAAAGTGCCACCATATTGTTGAGCTTACCCATTTGAACAAGTCATGGAATTATCTGGCCAAAGTAAAAAATGTTATTTCATTGGCCTTAAACAATAATATTGTCACATGTTTTGGTTCCCAATCATAGAAAAGAAATTTAACTACAAAGCAAAAAGTATAAAAGGTTCTTTTACCATTAGTTTGTCACATGTTGTGATGTAAGTTACACAAGCCTCCAATAAGTTGTCTCATATTATACAAGACACAATTTCTTCTAACATTTGTGATATAACATTGTTAGTCATGCCTTTGTGCAATGAAATACATGATAATTATTTCATTTCAATGCAAATCACCTAACCCCAAAATTATTTGCAATGCTCAAACCTTCTACACACACTAAACACCACATTTTGAAAGAAAGTCATTTTGACTCCATGTTTTCCATAAGGAATTGATGAACCAATTTTTTTTAAATAATATTTCCTACCACTTTGGTCTAATTATTTGCAAGTTGGCATTCAGAGTTTGCTAATGAAGCTTCAACCTTCATTTGTTTGGCCACATGTTGAAACAAGTTTTTATGCTTGAAAGCAAAATATGAAAATTTCAAACTATTGTTGGGCATTTTTTTTATATAAATGATAAGATCCTTGTCCCAAGGCTTAAAATTGTGACCATGTGGAACCCAAAATCTTTAATATTGTTGAAGTAACATAAATTGTTTTTCCAGTGTGCCCTATTGTGTTTCATAAAGTTATTAAAAATGTTGTAAGGTATCCTACTAGTAGCTAAATATTGTCATTATTATTTTTATGTGTTATAATTTTGTTAATGAAGGCTAACATTCAAATGAAATTTTCCCCCATTGTAAACCAAAAAAAAAACCATAAAGTTTCACATTATGAATATCAATGAAATTTACCAAATATATGAATGCAAATTTTTTGTGTATGCTTTATCAAGTCGACATTCAATTGGTGAGGCGAAAAAGATTTTATGGTTGAAAACTCTTTACATTAGTCTTGTTTCTTATATGTCAATTTTCCATTTTTGTAATGTCAAATAACATTAAAGTTTCCTAGTTTAATTGACCTTGTATAATCAAAGCAAGGATTTCATCTTCATTTATTTTAATGAAGTGAAATCCCCATTTAGAGTTTGTATTACTTATTCCACAAAAAAACTTTTTAAAAAAAGTAATATGTAATCAATTCCAATTTGTGAAGAAATATGTGAAAAGACAAATAACTTTAAACAAGTTGAAAAAGCTAAATTGCTTGAATCAAAAGTAAAACCAAAAGAATGAGCTTCATAAGGTCATTGCAATGAATACCATCATTATTTAAAATGAAAACATCCTAAATGTAATGTTTCTAACATCTTCATGGTAAATTTTATCCTTGGTCCAAATAGGTGTCCCTAAAAACAAGAAAAAATGTTTAAAACATAAGTGGCATGAATTCACACGTAAACACCAATGATTTGGATGGACTTAGAAAACTTGAAAACATAATAAGAACATAATCAAATCATCCATATTAACTACAATAATAAAAACAAGTTCATCAAGTTAAAACTTAAAACGTGTTTTTCTCATATACATTGAAATTTATTTTGACATCTACACAAACAACAAAATTGCAAAGGTGAATGAAAAATATGTAATGACCTTTTTTCAAATTCAACTTAAGTGGTTGACTAAACAACAATTGAACCCACAGTGTGAGAGTTTCAAAATGATTACTAAAAAAAACACACTTCACATGCAACCATTTTCAATTGGTTCATGTAAGACAAACAAGCATAGAGGGTGGTTAATGTAATTTAGAACAAACCTTGGGTCATGGACTCGTCACAAGCTTACATATACTCACCACAATCCACAATCTTTTGGAAAGCACAACTCTTCCTATAAAATGATCTATAAAATTTTCATGGACACCACATCTCAAATTAGAACATTTTATTTTCATGTGACTTTTGGAGGTTCATAAGTCTTGAGAAATGTACATTCTTTTAGGATGTGAATACACTATTTTGTAACCTTGGAAGGCCTTTTGAATTGAACACAATTTGATTTTGCAAGTCAATCTATAGGTGGTCAAAAGCCATTTGATATTATTTTCCACAACCCTTTAAACACACAAGACTTTGAAGAAACATCATTTTTTTGGTGATGTGAGCCCATTATATCATAACTCATATTTAAAAAAATTCAATGATCAAAGGATCACTTGAGTTGTCAAGAACCCTTTTGACATGTTTTGACCTCTCAAATCTCACTTTAAGGAATTGACACATTAAAAATCCCAACTCTCAAAGTGGAATATCAACTTGGAATTACATGAATCATTCCTTTCAACTCCAACATAGTGGGAATGTGTTTCATTTCTTTTGGTTCATGCCATGCCTTAGGCACACCCTTGGCAAAACCCATCTTGTTTTTGTAGGTGTTGGGAACCAAGCCCAAGGGTAGCTAAAGTTGTGATGTTTTGGACCAAAATCAAAAACACAATCACATTATGAAAATGACATAACTTTAATCAGTTAACGACAATAAAGGAATGACACAAGATCCCCCCTCCACCCCCAAAATTGATGTCATGCCCTTGCAAATTAATTGAGATTTAAAATAATGGGTCTAATTAATCAATAATTTACAAAATAAGGTTTTTCATAATGATGAACTTGTGTGAAGCTTTTTAACAAACTCATTATTAATAGTGCAAATGCCCCACTATTATTGAATTTTGAGTTCATTAAAACCTTGACTAACCTTGTTTTCCATATCATTCATTCACGTATTCACATGTTTCCTCCCATTTGGTGTTATTGTCTCTTTTGAATAGACTATTCACTCTTGCAACTCCATCTTCAGCTCAAGTTGCAATTTTCTTCTAGTGTCACAATAATGTTTTTGTGGGTCAATGGAGGAGACACCTACATGATTAGATTCAAGCTAAGTTCAAGGAGGTTGCACATATAAAGAGTATTGCATGAATGAACAAGGAGAGGGCAAGGTCTACAAAACTCTCAAGATGCCCAAGTCGATAATTTCTTTCAAAAAGTGTCCAAAAGCTTGTTTGATCGTGGACTCTTTGTCCAAATACTACTTTCTCAAAATGCTAGAAAAGCTCCTCAAGAGTTTGATATCAATGTTTTTTTGGTCAATGTTTAAATGTAGCCAAAGTGGTGATCATCCAAAGGAAGATTTAGTCAAATTTGGCTACAAGCTAAATTTGAATTTTTAAAAAAAAAATACATCCTTCTATATTTTTGGATACTTATTTGAAACATGTATAGAAATTTGCCAAAATTTTAAAATTTTGGTTGAATTCTAGCTATTGAAAATCTAAAAAAGCATTTGATTTCAGCAATTATTTTTTTAAAATTCTCTTTTTGGTTATATATAGCCAATTTTTTAAGAAAAATGCTGCCTAATATCCATCACTTTTGACACTAGGTTTGAAAATCAAATTTTTTTATTTTTCAAAGTAGCTTGTCATTGGGTCTTTGTACTAGCATCAACCCATTCCTTGGAACTCTAGTTTCTTGGACATTGTCCCCTATGGCCTTGATAATGTTGAATGTCAACAACTCCATCATGCTAAAACATTAGAATCAATTCAAGTGGATTTTAATTTTATTCTCTTTGGAACCAAATAAACAACCTTCTTTGATCTTGCATCCAAATTTAGGGTTTGTAAAAGTCCAACCAAACATGCCTCCAAATTTAACCTAGAGTTTGTGGCCAAAGCTGGTCATGTTGCATTGAATAGGTACTATTTCTTTTTTTGTTGCTTTGCCAATCCAGGACCAAAATTGGGAATAACATTGTTGACTATCCTCTTGTGAGTTCAGGCTTTGGGTGAACCAACAACCACACTTTATACCATGGTAAAAACCCCAACTCTATGGAGGTCACATCTAACCATGGTAAAAACCCTGACTCTCTTTGGAAGTCACATCTAACCATGGTAGAAACCCTGACTCTATTTGGAAGTCACATTTAACCATGCTAAAAAACCTGACTCTATGGAGGTCACATCTAACCATGGTAAAAATCCGGACTCTATTTGGAAGTCACATCTAACCATGGTAAAAACCCCGACTCTATGGAGGTCACATCTAACCATGGTAAATATCTGATCAGGATCTCACTTGGGGTGCAAAGGTAACTAGAAAATTGTGTTTGTCTGTCCGAAGCCTTCATACCATACCTACAAACATACCCTTTTCATCTATGTACTTACATATAAATATTGATTTTTTTAATATAAAAAAAATTCCTCCAACAAAAAGATTGGGAAGTTTTTAAAGAATTATTATTTTTCTATATGTAAATTCTAATAACTTTCCTTTTTTTGAAAAATTCACCAAATTTTTATATCACATAATTGGAAATAATAAAAATAGAAAACATTGGATATAAAATATAAACATGTGCTTGGCTCTTACAGACTTACCTACTCTTTCCTTCTGAAATTGGAGTGGGTAGATAGATACCCATCCCTGGCTTGCAAGATAAATAATAAAAACAGTGGAACTTTTACACCCATGATATTCCCTTGTTACCATAACCTACATTCAACTTTCACATTGACAAGATGAATATATTTTTTTTTCAAAAAATTAATTTTTTTATCAATCTAAAATTATTATTATTATTTCATGATCTACTATGATATTATCATATGAAGAATGAAATTACTTATATTTCTAGCTTGCAAGATAATTTTCAACACTTCAGCTTCATATTTTCATAAAAAAAATTGTTTTGCTATAGGATTATTTCATGACAAAACAGACCTTAGGGTAATGTAGTTGTAAGGTTCAACCTTTGATCCAATCATTAATTCTAATGTCCATAATTCAAATATCTGAAAGTCCCATTTGTGCATTTATTTATTTATTTATGTTATTTTTATGATTGGGAATTGGGATGTCCTAATTTTTTTTTCCTTTAAAAGCCCAATATTTTATATTACCTTTTTCAAGCTTAGGTGTTCGGTCAATTGTTTGCAAAAGAAATGGCAAACTTGGGTTTTGGTGTTTGATTTAGTAAGTTGAAGTGGGTCGAGGAATCCTTTGATTTTATACACCATGCCAATTCGATTGCTTGACAAAATGAAAATCTTAGGATTTTGTTTTCCTCATCCATGAACAAGCTTCCCAAAGGCTATACCCAACATTACAAACAAGGTGTCACCGTTCTAACTTCTAACCTTCTTGAAGATAAAGGTGTCCTTTAAGTTATAATGAAGGTGAAAGAAAAGTTTTGAACCCATTTAGTTGATAAATGTTGTGACTTGAAATAGCTTGGTTGGAGATTGACATCGTTTTGCTAAGAGTGTGAGGAATGTATTTTCAAGAGGTGATGAAGGATTTTGTGTCTAGCTTTTGTGAATGGTTGATGTTCAAATAGAGCTTTAATGATGTTAAATTTACAAATTTGAAGATTGGGTAATTATGAAACAAACTTAATTTGAATATATTACAAAAGTATCACAAATTATGAGAAATGATCAAATAGATTTAAAAAAATTATGATTATTAAATATTTGTTACCTTCCAACCATTAGGTATTGCAAGTTTTACGAAACCTATTTGGGTACTTGTTTCTAAACTTAATGAACTAGAAAAACTAATTGAATCTAGAGATATAACAATAGTAACTACAAGCTAAAAGCAAAGGAACCATGCTTTTTAGGCCCACGATCACTATAAAGAAAATAAATTCTCTTTAGGAAACTTTGTACTTTGGTTTCCCAAAAGACAAACATCTCATCTAGGAAAATTCAAAAAAAGATGGTTTAACTTTTATAAAGTGCACTATTGTCTACTAAACAATATTGTTTTACTACTGACCATAGATAAGTTTGATCCTCATTTCATTTTAGTCGACATCAAGCCCTACTAAGTTTTGAATGTAGTTCCTAGAGGATTAATAACTCAAACAAAAGAAGGGGAAGATATTAAAAAAAAGATGAAAATTGGAAAGCAATACCCCAATTCTTTTTTGCCAACCTCAAAGAAGCTTCGATAGATGGCCTATTGAAAAAAATCATTTATCAAACTTTCTTCAAAACCAAGAAAATACTATTGAATAAAATTAGGCCAACAAATTTATCAAAAATATTGAAGACAATTTAGACATGGGTGAAGAAAATATTACAAGCATAATTATGATGGCCAATTGTTATTATGTGAAAGTATTTTATGAAAGGTTGTTGTGAGAAAATATCAATATTTAATGTGCAACATGTTTGAAAAATGATGAAGCACCACAAGAAACAATGGTCATAAATGAATATGGTATCCAAGAACATCATTATTTCAATATGCAAGGAACAAAACATTTTAATTGTGTTCATGCATCACCACGTTTTGATATCTAATGATCAAAACTTTTTGGTTACACATGTGTCATTACATCCTTTGTTAAAATGACCCCTTGTAGCAACGAGGATAAACAACGAGTGATTTCTTCTCACCCCTCACATTGTTCATCATTCTTTTTGCTTTGTTGTTAACTATCAAGTCTTGTGAGTTTTTTGGAAAAGAAAGGATGAGTAATTGGGAAGATGTTGAGAAAGTAATTAAAAAAAAATAAAATCATATTGATAGCATGCCTATGGTAGTGCATAAAAAAAAGAGGGGAGCTTTGAGTGAATTTAAGAAGCAACTATTGACAAAAAGGAGAAAAAGAAGGGGAGTGAGAAATCAACAACACTATTGTTGTGTAGGGAAATGGAAACTTGGAAGAGTTGGGTTGATACTATAGATATCAAATGGGTGCAATAAGTTTTTGTTGCAAGTATTTGTGAGGTGTGCATGGGACAAATCTGGTTGGAATTAATGCATGAATTTATTAGCAATGCACACAAATACAACCTAAAGGTGATCCAAATAGTGGTGCTTAAGTAGGAAATAATCATTACCAAAGATATTGTCTCTTTGATGTTGAACTTATTGAAAATTAGTTGGAAAAAATGCTCCATCCAAAATTAGGAACAATGGGTTAAGGATTACACAACCATCACCAATGAAGACTCTTACAATGAGAAGGAAGGATTTCACATTAATGTTTTTCTTGCTAGTCCTTCACCTTTGTGGATTATGACATTGATGCAATTATTTTGGTTCAAATTTTCAACCACTTACTATGCCAAAAAGTTAATGTGGATACATTCACCATGCATTAAAAAGCAAACAAGTAAATTGGTCTTCAATTTTTTTTGCAAAACCTCGTTAAGGGTTTGAACAAGATCCATGATGGGATACAAAAATATTGAATTTGTACTTGCTCAAATGGTGGAGTTGATATTTCAACACTAGTTTCCGATAACCAAAGATTCATTGGATCAACTAGTGACTGTTCATGATTTGGAAGAGGAAGTTTGTGAAAAGACCATTAGCCTAAACATTGACAACAAGTATCCAAGTTGTTGACTTAAGAAGATGATGCTACTTAAAAGGTAAAAGTTTATGAACACAACCTCCTAAGTGAATATACCTATCATATAAATAATATAAGCATGTAAAAACATGATTTTCATGTAAAAAATTATAATAAACTACATAATGTATGCCCATGTAAAAATATGATTTAGATCTATACAAAAGAAGGTTGATTAGAGACAAAAAAAGGTTGATCATATTTATACAAAACAACTATGATTAGATAACATACAATGTGCATTACCCCATTAATTTTATTTATTTTTCTTTATCGAAATGAACATGAGACCTAAAAGGAACATCAAAATAACAAACTCTTCTTTAAAACTTCCATAGGTCACCATGTATTCAACATGAATAACTACTATATGCCCATAGTCCATAAATCACTTGCAATATTTAAAAGACCAAGCCTACTAGCTTTAATGCCCAAAATACAAAACAAAGTTGATTAGATATAAAACAAGGTTGATTAGATACCAAAGAGGGTTGATCAAATACAAAAAAAGGGTTATATAAACCTTCACTGCCTCCACAACTTTAATCTTAAACCCCTCACCACAACCCTAAACTTAAACTTGTCATCACCTTAAATGATGTAATACCTTTGATGCCCAATTTTCAAATCTGATGTTTATTTACTTTTAATTTTTTCCTAAAGACATTGTTCCCCAATTTTTTTTAAATCCAAAACTTGACCAATTTTCCATTCTTTGGGTTTTTGTGTTTATAATGGCATAAACCAATGTCATCAATTTCAACAAAAAAAATTGGATTTTTCAAGTTATTTGATTTAATTATGATTCCCAAAAAACTTCAATAATGAAAAATTTGAAAATTCTAATCACAATTGACAAATTTCCTATCATATTTTTTCATTTCATTGTGGTACATGAATTATAATACAATTGGTAATTTCAATTTAAAGTTTTTATAAAATTTGAATTTCATATTTGAACTAAATATTTATAGTAGATTTATACAATAATTTATGAATTTCATTTTATTTTCAAAATATTTTATTATTTAATTAATTCAATCTAATTGTGGTAATTTATTTTTGAATTAAAATTACTTATTGTTATGATTTTTTGATAAATTTAATAACTATGATAATTTTACATGAAGATTTAGATTTCCACATCATAGATACATTCATTTCAATTATTGTAATATTTTGTTTTGTGTATTATAATATATATCTTTTTTTGGGGAAGGTTTAAGGCATGATTTCCCATGATGTTGCACTATTAGGCCTAAAAAAAGTGTTGGACAAAACTCATTAAGGAATAAATAATGTTTTCCTTATGTACATTACTGAATGTGCACCCAACCTCTAGGATTAAATTAATTGGTTTAGGCCAAAAAGGCAATCCATCCCATAATGGGTTTTAAATCATAGCAAATTGTGAAATTCACATGATTAAGCAAGAAGGTTGGTGGTATCTTCACATTCAAACCATTCTGGGTTTAAATGTGTATTTCACAACATGGCCTAAGGTCAATTCCATTAGAAGGAAGCTTTTAATGTGAATGTGACCAAACTTTCACATTAAAAACTCCTTCCAATAGAAAATTTAGGTTTCCTCAACAAGTTTTTTAGCAAGTCATCATTCATGTTACATGATGAATTCAAACAATCAACATATTAAACTCATTTAAAAATTCACAACAAGACCATTATGCTATGTAAGTTATTTTGTTGCTATGTAGACCATTATGTTATGTAGACTATTTTGTTGTTATGTAAACCATTATGCGAAGGTGACTATTATGTGCATAAAACACAACTTCAATCAATGGTCTCATTGTGTGACATTCCTTAAATTCATGCCAATGCAACAAATTGAAGTCATTGTGCAATTTTTTTGCAAGAAGAAAGGGAGGTAAAAGAATCAAATACAAATTGTGAATGATGTCATCATCATCACCATTTTTCCAAGATTTTCGATACTACATTGAAGAGCAATGTGATGAAGCTAAAAACAATCAACTTGAAACAAAGGAAATGTTGAGGCTTTTTTTATGAAGATAAAATGAAATGATTGTGATTTCAAACTCAAAGGGCGAAAAATGGTAAATAACTATCACATAAAACGTGGCATGAATAAGTTGAGGTGGAAGTTTGGGAAAAACCTAGTAAATCAAATCATCATTATAAGAAGGAAGATTAAGAGATGAAACATTACCAAACTTTTGAAATTTTTGAAAAAGAAATTGATCATATCGACAATGTTCACCCCACATCGGAAAATGTTCCAAATGGACCCTATTGAACTTGCCAAAGGAGGTATATAATCAATTAGGGGATTGGCTTATTATTTGAACCAAACACACCATCATTATGCGGCCTTAGAAAACATGGTAGATAGTTGTGATTTTGTGTTAAGTGGGCGTGGAATAATTGTTGAGGCTTAACAAGCTACCAGATTGCAAACATAATTGCAAAACTTCAAAAAATAAACGTTTGAACAATTGCAAAAGGTTTCAAACCAATGTTGATTATTTTCATGTTTGACAACTTGCACCTATAAGTGGATGCCAAAAACCAACACATTACCACTCAATGTGTGACATTTTTTGAAGGCAAAATTGATCAACTTAAATTAGAAGCTATTGAAAGGACTAAGGCTTTTAAGAAGCTAGAATCTCAAGTTGGCAAGCTCTAGGAGGAAATGTGAATGATGCATTGAATCCATGGATGCATCATTCACATTGGAGATGCAATTCACCAAGGAATATGAGCCCACAAAAGGATATCATTCTTAAGACCATTGTTAAAATGAAGTTGGAGGACATTAAGGGAAAGCTTCAAGAATCCAAGTTTGTAGTACAAACTTTGGATCAACATATTGTCAAAGTTGAAACAAAGTTTGACAATGAACTTAAGTGCATTATCAACCTCAACAACTTCAAACTCCAAGTAGACAAAGACACCTACTTAACCATTAAAGAAATGTTAATTCTACACATTATTTGCCAATTGAAAGACAAAGATTTGGTAGTAGATGTGGTGCACAACAAAATGAATGCCTACCACACACTATTAGAAGAGGAAACGTTGTTGTTTTTATAAATTTTGTTGCTAAACAAGAAGAGGAAGACTTGACATGAACAACATGAACAAGTATGGATTACACTCAAGAAGCAAATTACAAACTATTTTTAGGAGTTAATGGAACCTTATCAAATAGACAAACACCTCTATCAACTACATATCATAAAGAAATTCTTGACTTGAAAACAGCGTCGCCTACCTTCATTTTTCCCAAATCTAGTGAACCCAACAATTCTACCATAATTAAGTCTTTTGAATCCCTCAAGAACACAAGAGGAGTCCCACCTTGTAGGTGCCAAAACTTCTCAACAAGTTGAGTTTCAAGTGACTACCAAGTGTAGGAGGTAATCCTAGTTCAAACAAAAGCAATTCCTTTTGCACCACCATCTATTCATTTTGACCAAGCTTTGATTAAAACAATTGATGTAGCTCACAAGGTAGCTATTGAATAAAAGCAAAAACAACTACTACTACACAAGGGACTCATGAATCCCATAAATTAAGATTAGTTTCCTAGGAAGAATTACAATGACTTAATACCAAATATGCAAGAAGATGATGTTAATTGACACAACAATTTTGAGCTTTTGATTTTTTTATTATAAAATTTGATCAATAGTAATAGATTTAAATCAAACGACCCCATATGAAAATGGTTTGGTAGAGGGTATCAACCTAGTTATTGGTTGACACTACCTTTATCAAATCTTTCTTAACAACATTGCAAAGTGGACGACACCAATTTTTAGAACAATAATGCTCTACTCACAACTTGTTAAATATTTCAAAAGGCAATGATGCGTGAAATATTGTTATTGTTATATAAACGTATTATATATTATCGTTCATTAACTTGACGCAAAATTAAATTACAACATGAAGTACTTGCACCCTTTAGAGTTAAACAATTGCTATAAATTATTGTTGGGAAGAAAATGTTTATGGCTATACATCTATAAATTTATTGTTGTGAAAAAAATGTTTATGGCTATACATCTGTGAAAAAAAGGTTGTTTGTTGGTTTGTCATGTTGAAATTTCGAAAACCATGATGCCTCTTGCCATGTTCTTGGTATTGTTGGAAAGCCCTTGACGATTAAGTGCACTAAGTTGGCTTCTTAATGTTTTAACCTATGGCAAAAAAAAGTTATTGAATAATGAACATTTTTTATTATTGAAAATTCATCTAAATCAAAAAATAAAATAAAAAATTACATGAGAATTTGGGCATGGTCTTGATATTGTTGGAAAGCCTTCAATGAGTAAAATTTAATGAAGGTGATTTGAAAATATTTAGACCTAAGGTGTGAGGCATTTGAATTTTTAAAATAATAATAATTATTAAAAATTCAATTAAATTACCCAAAAAATAGTTTTGAAAGGAGAAATTAATTGGGAAACCGATCGATACTTGGGCCAACGACACATGGTAAATTAATTTATATAATGTTAAACAAGGGGGTGTGTCACACTATGATGGCCTTGCCATTTACATTAAAAACCAAAGATCTTTCATATAAAGTCCGGCCAATGCATTTGTCACCGCCCCCTCCTCCGTCTCCTCCTCCTCCGAGCTTTCCCTTTTTGGACATCATTGTGGGTCACCGAGGGTTGTGGCCCCTAGTCTTCAAAATTTCGAGAGAAGAAGAAAGGCGAACAATTTTTTTTTTTTTAGTGTGTGTGTGGGGGGGGGGGGGGGGGTATTTTTTTGGGTGGTGGAAAAGTCAGA
>Ga0116229_10002860_pt1 | contig 28197 bp, 22 predicted proteins | sample S1TSphgellanicum_3_FD_87313 | JGI IMG/M metagenome (GOLD analysis project Ga0116229, IMG submission 87313) | Host-associated microbial communities from peat moss isolated from Minnesota, USA - S1T2_Fc - Sphagnum magellanicum MG | ecosystem: Host-associated > Plants > Peat moss > Unclassified...
TCTTTCTTTCTTCTCCGCTCCCCCCCTCCCTTCACGAACCCATTAGATCCACTGTTCCATCTTCATTCAGCACCACCGACAAAACCACGAAACCCACAAACAGCAACCCCAAGAAACAAACGTGGCCTGAATGGGTTGTCAATTCCGATCGATCACACTCTGCAAAGGAGAATCTCTATAAGACTTCCTGCTTGATTGTTGCCCAGAGAGAGAGAGAGAGAGAGAAAGGCGGCCTTATTTGGGGACACTTGTTCTATCTCAAGATAATCAGCCAACAACCAGCAGGGCTAGCCAGTGAAGTGTGAGCAATGCTTGTCCTTTGTCCAATGGCATCCCTCACCTGCTTGCTGCTTTATCAATTCCTTCAAGATAAGGAAGAAGGGGGGGGGGGCACTAGGGCACCTTCTGCCTGCCCAGAGATGCCTCCCAGCCTCATTGCTACCATAGATAGATAGGGAGGGAAGGGGCCAGATGATTCTCCATTGGAAAACCATAACCACATAACAACGGCCCCCCACAAGGGACTCTCTTGCAAAATTGTAGGGAATGTTAGGACACTTAGTTTCATAGAATTGATTTGGTATGGAGGAGAAGGGGGGGATTCAAGGAATGCCCAGCCCAAAACATTCAACTCTCTCTCTTTTTGAAAGAACACAAACAGCCCCACCCAGCCACCCAGCCACCGATCCCCTTTTCTTTCCTTCTTTCTTTTGGAATGCACCACCCCTTGTTGGGTACACTACCAAATCAATTGGCAATTTGTTTGCCCAAATCTTTCTTTATTTACCTCTATTTATTTCATATTGAAACAGAAGTCTGATGGAATCACCCAATTTATTTATTTATTTATTTTATTTTTATTTGCAGAATATTTCATTGTACAATTTTGACAGTCAAGAATAAATTATCTGAAGTACTACACCTTACAATTTCAAATCTATGGCCGTATTCTAGTTGATGGTCTCCAGTAGGTTTTGGAGTTCGATCTTCTCAGATTTGGACAAATATGTAGGTACCCACTTTTTTCCTTTTTCTAATTCGCTAAACCATTCACAATTTTAAAAGTTCGACATCCGTTGCAGGTACAGAAGCTATTATATTATTGATGGTTTTTTTTTTTTTTGGCGGGGGGGTTGGCCATCCCTCAGCCCTAACTCCCAACCCCTTTTGGATAGTGCTGGGCAGGGCAGTAGCAAAAACCATGCCTTGTAAAAGTGTGTGAGGGAGAGGCTTTCTTGTGACCATTTTTTTGGATGACTATGCAAAGAGAGGAGGGCCAATATTGTCTTTGAATTAGCACCTTCCAAGCCACATATGAACTGACTTTGAACTGCCCCCCCCAATGAACCCCACCCTATGAACCACCCATGAACAAGCATGGTTTTTTTTTTCTGCCCTGCCCAGCACTATCCCCGGCAAGGGGTTGTTAGGAATTAGTGCCAAGGTATTAGGGTATCCATCTAGAACAAGCTGCTTATTGCCTCATGGCTCTACCCCTTGAAGGCAACACTCAAACCAGTAACAGTTTAAAGAGGAAATGTGGCCAAAAAAATTTCACTTATAGGCTAGTTAGTTCATTGTAACACCTCCTACAAATGTGGGACTAGTAGGTAAATGAAAACCACAATATCATTCTGTAGTTCTCTCACTTAGGGGCAGAGTCAACAAAGTTTTGGGCAACCCAAAAAAAAAAGAAAAAAAAGACATTCTAGTTTCTTCTTATACTTCCCATTGGTGGATTTGTGGAGGAGAGAGTACAGCATCCAGATGAAGTGTAAAATGACAAATGATTGATTTCTTTAACCAACTCAAACATGCAAAATTCTCTCAATCTTTCTCATAGAATACCTCTATAGCCTAGCAAATGCCAAACTGACACAAAAAGTGAGAAAAGATTTTATTCCAAAGTAAAGGGGTGACAAGTGATAACAAAAGCAAGGGGCCCAAATATAACTAACTGCCCAACAATTGTAGGAATTCAAAAGAGGTTGTTGGGTGGGGGCACTGGGGACAGCTTGCCCACTCACAAGGAGAGTCAGTCCCTTTGAAATAGGGAGAAAGTGTACAAGCTTCTGGCTCTGCTACTTTTGACATAGATATGCTCTAATGGATAAATTGTGCTTTGTACTTCAACTAAGCTCTCCCAGGTTGCTGTGCATTGTACCTTCAGCTTTATATATAAGAGCTCTTTTTGCAATTTGTCATTTTAACTGCAGAGTGAACCAACATCCACCAGCTCACCAATCCCCCCCCCCCCCCCCATATGCCTGAGGATGGATGGATGGATGGATGATGAGATGTGCACATGACACACATTTTCAATGTACGCTTGTCCCAGAACTAACCATGGTGGTTAGTTAAGCTATGTACCAACCCTTCACATGTAGTCACCAAGTTCATGATCTACTTACCTAGCTATTATACAGTAACTGCTTAGATTCCCTACCTATGTACAAATAATACGTACCCACTTACATACCTAGCTACCTAGGTATAAGTGGGGAGGGTTTACAAGATAGGTTCGAACCAAGGTGGTAGACTAAGGGGGTTGTTTAGAGTCAGTTGTCAGTTCTCCCATATTAGCTCAGTCATAACAGGCTTCTAATGGATAGTGCCACTTAATGGGTCACATAATCCCTACTAATAAGCAACAACCAGTAGGGCTAGTAACAAAGGTTTGGAAATTCATTCATTCATTCATTCATAGTCTAGACTTTTTTCAGCTTATTTATCCACTTTTACTTGTCTGGGTCTGGCGGTAGCCTAGTATATACTAGTGATGGGAAAACCTAGTAAATAATTTTGTAGGCTGGTCTCATTGTCCTTGTAAAACCAATGAAACAAAGGAGGTACAGCATGAACTAGTTGACAATTTATCTCTTTTGAGAGAGAGAGAGAGAGACACACACACACACACACACTTTTCTACAATACAGTTGCAGACTCACCTTTGTCCTCCCTACTGTCATCATCATCCCCCTTCATTTGAGATCTCCAGTCAATGTATCAGATGGCTGACATATATATATATCTGAGAGATGAAGTGATTGCTGGCCGTGGTAGTAGTATGAGGAGATCTGATCTTCACCCTCATTTGGCATATTTGTTGAATGGTGGCTAATCTTCTTCAATTGTTCACATGCCTACGCTACAAGATCATGTTTTTGCATAAGAACACTTGTTTCTGCCAACAAAGTTTTGGATCCCAAATGCCTAGACAAAACACACACACACACACACACACACACACACACACACACTCCTCTTGTGATCAAATGTTACAATCTTTGGGCAATGGGTTTCTAATGTGGTAGGTACAGCCGTAGGGCAAGGGCTTTACTGAAATAACGACGATGGCCCACACAAGGTGGAGTCAAGTGCCGCCCATATCTGGTAATGCCCTCCCTCACCCAAGGGCTTTAACATGCACAATGACCATGGCTGCAGGGCACAAAGAACCTGAAGCAGCTTTATGATTTTCATAAAACCTGTGGAGAGGTTAGGCAGGATTTACAAAAATTGTAAAGCCCACACAAGAATTGGATGGATTTTTTCATCTGTAACAACGCGTCTGAGTACACTTGAAAAAAATCTAGGTAAGGCTCAAAGCCTCCACTATATAACCATTGGAAGCGCCTATCCATTGGGTTAATCATTTGACTCATATGAAACATGACATGAATTTCATGGGGTCAATTTTCTTGAGCAATATCCATAACATGTCTTGATTGAATTCAATTCAGCACCAGGTTCTCAAATTCTATCATCAATTTATCAGTTGTAAACAACTATTACTAGCTTAAGCATTACTTGGAATCATCAAACATTATATGTGCATTCCTTGTATGAGTTTGTCAAACCCATTCCCGAAAGGAAATATTCATGGTTTTCTTCCAGGTTGGTTCTAACCCCAAGTCAAAGTTGCAATACTCTCCCTCATTAGGAGAAAAGTTAATGCATTCATTGATGTAATAAGATTTTATTTGGAAGCTCCATCTTTCATGAGTTGTGTTTTAAGGGGGAGCCTTTGATTCATTATTGGCTTCATGTTATTTCAATCTTTGAAGCTAAGTTTTTTGCTTCATTATTGCAACTACAAATTAAGGTCATCTACCTCTACTTGTCATTGCAACCATATGACTAATGTCATATGCCTCTTCTCATCATTGTAACCACATGACTAAAGTAGCTTCAAGATTCACCATTTTGCCCTCGTTTGACCTAAATATATTAAACAAAAAAATCCAACTTTTTTTTAATTTGATTAAAAATGATTAAAATTTCCAAATGCATTCAAACATAGATTGAGATTTTGTTTCAATTGAAAAACAAATCATATTGAATCTCAACCCCATTTGATCAACCCTAACTCCAAGAAAATGTAAAATCTAATTCATTACGAAATTAATTATAAAGACATTACACACCATTATGAAAATCAACGCATTTGAAATTAATTTCAATATGACATTAAAAAATTAAAAATATTTTTAATTTTCTTTCTTTTTTTCAATGGCAATTAAGACATTATGAAATTAAATGGAACTATGAAACTAATCATTTTAAATTTTCAATTGAATTATGAAATGAAGATCATGTGAAATTACATATTATTTTAATTAAATGTGTTATATTTTAATTTAAAACCCAAATGAAATTAAAATAATATAAAACCAATATCATTTGTCTTTGCATTTCAAATTAAATTCATCACACAATTAAATGTAATTATAAATCTAAATGTCGCATAAGATGTTATCAATAACCTAAATAAATGTTGAATTACATAGATTAAAATTATGTAAATATGTAAATAGAGGTGTGCAATAAATTTCGTTAGGAAATTTCATAATTACATAATTATATCATAGTGCACAAGATTTTAAATAGAGATGTTTATAGACCTATGCGGTTACATTATTTGTCACAAATTCAAGTTGTTGTCCAATGGTTAAAGATTTGGTTTACAACTATGGAGAGGTGAAGTTTCAATTCCATGAGTATGGTATTGGCCTACGTGATTACAAAATTAAATTAAGCACTTGTGACTTACATGACCTTTGGCCAAATTAGATTTGTCACTTTGACCATGACACATATGCTATGTGAATGTGGCCAAAATATTAGAACATATGTACATATATAACAAATTGTCACCACACTCATCACCAAACTTTCAAAACATAAATATTTTTTAAGAGAGTCACATATACTTTAAATGTAATCATAAATCCATGTTTTGTTCATAAAACTAGAATTTTTCTCTATTGAGTTTCAAGATGGCTAGAGCAAGTTGACATGCTTCAAGAACAACTTTCAAATAACTTAATTACACAAATCATAAGAAGGAAGCGTTAAGTGCAATTGAAATCAAAATTGGGTCACAAATTTCAACAACAAAGGCCATATGACTTTGGGAGGTTTTTCCTCCTTATAATATACTTTGTAACTTATCATGGGAACCACATCATAATGATACTTTCTCAAAATCACTTGAATCCTTCTCCCAAAATTGGAATATGTTGTTTTGCAACATAAAAGGTTTTTTGTAAATCTTAAGATGCATATTTGTTTTGAACATGTGAGTATAACCATCTTATGTTATGGCCCTTAATAAATAGATTTAATTGAATTGCCAATAAATCGAATAAACCAATCCAATACCCTAAGTAATAAAAGAGGACCCATCAATATTTGTGGGCCAATCTTGTAATCAACTTGTTTTAAATGGCTCTTTGGTTAAATTGATAATTGTTACAAAATGATTGTCTTTTTACAAATATTTTTAATCAAACAATCCATGATTTCTTGCCATGTTGCTTATGATGCATACTTGCCTAAATGCAACTTCCCACTTTTGAAGCCATTCTTTTTTATAACAATTATGTGCCACATGTTTAGGTCATGTCTCACAATAATAACATTCTTGGTTACTACATTATCATTGGCTTCTTTGTTGTCTACCATGGCCTCTACGACTCCCACCACTTCTAAAGTTACTATGTTGGCCTCCAAGGATTGGACTTTCTTGTAATCAATGTTGAAGTTCATTTCCATGTCATCCAACACAACTACTCTAGATGATGACCATCTTACCTTGGCCACTACTAACATTTGATTTTAAAAAAGTTTCATGCAAACTTCCTATATTTGAACTATCGATAATTTTCATATCCCCATGATAAAAACCCCTCATAATTTTGAAAAGTTAAGAAATGTTTTCACAATTTGTAGTTGGAATCCAAAACTAATTATAATATTTTTGAGGACCATTCAAGATCTCATCCATTAAATTGTCAGTTATAGAGGCTTAAATAGATCCAATAACATTTGCAAGGCTTTTATTTTCATAAAATAATCATTAAAATTTAGTTAGTTTTTTTACACATTTGTCCAACTATTGCTTGAGCTACATCTTACAAACCTAAGGTACTAGTATACATTTCAGCAATGTATTTCAAACTTCCTTGGATGACTTTGCATTCTAAATATGCATTCTCATTGAGTTTGAAACACTCACAAAAAGTCAATACAAAGCTTTCTTGACTTTTTCATGCCAAGTTTAAAAAGCTAAACATGTGATAGAATAGGAGTTTCTAGCAAAGAAAGTAATTTGTGCTCATTACTACTAATGTATTTTCAAGAGCCTTTAAATAGAAAGAAAATTCATCATCTTGAATTTCCATGCTTAAATAATCAAAGTTTCTCTTGTCTAATTTAACAGTCACAATTTGAGATGGATTATTAAACATTTCAAAAAACTAATGAATTTCCTCTTCTTTTTTTTTCCTTGTATACATATTTTTTCTACTTGCAAATCCTCAATGTGAAAACCTCTTAACTAGATAGCTTCTTGCCTAAGCTCTTTGCCAAACAACCCAGGTCCTCCTACTATGAAAAGAAACAAGACAAAAGCAAAAATGAATTCACACAACATCAAGTGTTACTAAACAACCAAATGTGAAGACACAATCTCTTTGCAATTTTGTAAAACATGCACACAAGAGATTGAAGCTCACAATATGGAGCTCAAAGATGAAAGAACACTATCAAGTTTTTTTTGTTCTACATCAACACAATAACTTGCAACACTCTTGCAATGCAATACATGCAATGAACCATATGTTTCCATAACAAACTGAAAATTGAAATAGTTTGTGTGGCTAACATATGAACCTTTTCTCCAAACTATAAGTAAATGGTGACACAATTGCATAACAAATATATCCACAATTTAGAGAAATTTAGAAATTTTTCATCCACGGGTTGAGCTTGAAATCTCACTAATAATATTAGTTCACATTAGACATGTGAAACATTTCACTCACTTGAGAAATAGATCATTCATTGGTGAAACATTTTAGTATTATATTAATGTTTTTGTTGATTGCATAGTGGGACATCTATTTTGTTGTGTCATGTGAAATATCATACATTAAGTGAAGTAGGAAAAATACATACAGGGTGAAACATTTTTTTTGAAGATTTCATATAGGAAAATGTAATGGCAGAAATTCAATTTTAATTTTCAAATTATTTCATTTGTCTACATTCTTAGATACTTCTTTTCCTCATATTGCAAAGTGGCAATCTCTTAGTCTGAGTTACTCTGAACTTTGAAGGTGGCCTTTTGGTACCCACCTAGGCTAGTCATTTGCTCTCGAGATATTGTATAAACTTGAACTCTGAAAGAATGCCTGGTGAAAAAAAGAAGCTCATTGGGTGGTGAAATGTTCCATCATTAGGAGAGATTTGAGCTTATGTGTCTCATTTTCAGAATACAATGTTTTTCAAACTAAGTGCAGCAGAAAGTTCTGAGAATTATCTGAGGATGGTGGCCTGCAGAACAATTTCTAGCATTGCATGGGTTTGAGAATTTGATAATTGAAATTACAAGTGCCAGTTCATGGAGTGATGCACTCAATGTCCAGAGCTCTGAAATTTTGAGGTTTTTGCAAGCATGCCAAGTTGGGTTGTGATAATAATCTTGGGTAACTGATGGAGCTTTAAACACTGAGCCTGGCATATAGCAACTTCTCAGGAAGCATCAACAAAGAAGTTGCATCAGCTGTTGATGTTGGTGAGGATGTTCAATGTGAACAGAAATGCAGTATTTAATAGCAGTCAGTCTCTTCCAACTCTTGGAGAATCTCCTTTCATTTGAAATGTTGGCTGGTTTCTTCAGCAATTGCCAGAAGCTTGTCATTCTTTCATTAGCTAGCAACATCCTCAATGGGTCCAGCCCTTCTTCATCTCTCTGTTCATGTGTTTATGAGCTTAATGTTTTGAATCCTGTGGAGAATTAGCTCTTATGCAATATTCCTGCAGGTATTGAACAACTTCAAAAAACAACCAACATTTTCAACATTTTTCAGAATTTTCTATCTGGACTAATCCTGGTGGAGATTTGGCTCCCTACAGAACCAAATGAGCCCAAGTCTCATGAGCAACAAATTAACAGGCAGCATTCCTTCAGAACTCAACTCTTGCAGTAGTTTGGTCGCCATACACTTCAACAGATGACTGTTTATTACCAGACCACCCAAGCTTCTTGCCCCAACTGTACAGTTCTTAGCACATGGATGTTTTAGGTTATAGATTTGAGGGAGCTGTACCAGAACAAGCTTGTATAATGCTCCAATCTTGCTGGGTGTGAACCTCTGCACCAAATCTTCCTTCAAAAGGTTGAAATGGAACTCCACAATCTTGATGTCACAGATGGTAATCAAGATTTGCCATTGTGAATCTTTGACAGAAGTTTGCAGAGGGTGGCAGCCTTCTGGCTTCATCTGGCAGTCAAGAATGAGCCTGGTAATTGTCCAGATTATTAATGTGAGAGGATGTGGTATTAGCCAACCAGATTCGCAAGGGTTCTGTTTACTGAGGCTACTTGAATTGCAACACTAGTTTGTGCAGTCAGTCAAGAGAAAAAGCACACCAAATATAGTTTTACTTGCAAAAGAGCTTGATGGGTTTTCCGTCACATCTCTGGAAGCAATGGGAAAACTCAGCCATGATCTTATACACTACAACATGGTGCACGATAAATATTCACTACAAGATTACCCTGATGGACAACCTTAAGAACCTACCCTCAAAAGGTCACCAGAGAAACTCCAGAACAGCTCTAAAATACTAGCCAAGTGCTCATAGAGAATCCATCATGAGGGAAGCTCAGCGCTGTCCATGTTTTCTGTCTTCTTTCTTTACATTCAAAAGGAGATCTTCCATGAGCTCTGACACCTGCAACATAGTCCACTCCACAATTGATGTCAGAAGGTATAGATAGTTGGATCGCATGAACGTATGCCTCATGTTGTGTGAAATTTTGGAACTAATTTCCATTTATTCCTTGGAAATTCACATCTCACCCATATGGACCCAGAATCACAAGTCATTTCTGCTATTGAATTTTTTAAGGGAAAGCATTATTGGTGTGGGAGATTTTAGGCCATTTGGAATTTTTCAATTTCTGGACATTGGTTGGGATTGCACATGGATCTTAGTTAATGCCAGATAAAAAAGTATTTGGTTACAAAAATTTCTGGAAGATTGTTCAAGGGTGCAAAAAGGTGGTGTGCACGGGTCAATTTTGTCAATTCTTTTAACATTGACTTTTTAAGTCATGTAGGGCCGCACATTAGTTCAAAAAACGTGGACTTCTATTTGAATATTTGTCATGATTTTTATGTGTGGACCACAAAAGTGGAAATTTGTGTTGCATGATTTGTGCATCTTCATTTGTGTTCGTTAGGTTGTCTTTCTTGTTTATCAATATGCTGGTTGGGTTGTCATATGATATGAAGGGGTAGGAGAGTTGTCAAAATGTGTGCCATTTGACTGTGACCTAGCAATGAGCACAAGTTTTCAAATTGACTTCTTAATGATCTTGTGTTTACTATTCAATGTGAAAAGTAATGTGCCTTCCCACGTGTTTTTATCATCATAGTGAATCTAATGGTCATGATTGGTGTGATTAATGGCCAAACATAAAACAAGGCAAACCACCCAATCCTTATCATTGAATAAGTTTTATGTGACATTTGGTTTGCCCAAACATATTGATTTGGTTTTTTAACCATGGTTAAGTTATATGTGGATGTGTAGTTGTGGATATCCGTAAATTTGATCACTAGGATGTCCCATTGTTTGGCATTGTGATGAGATCAGATTGATGATTGGTGGACCATTTTTGTTATGTTCACAATGTGCTCAAGTGTTGTTAATCTTATGAAATGTTTTTTGTGAATGCAAATGCCTTAACCATATAGGTGCCCTAGCCATAAAAGTGCAACATCCATGGGTTCATGTTATGAAAATTGTGATTTAAGGGGTAGGTTATGTCGTTACATGTTCAACATCCCTTTAGGTTTAATGTAAACCATGACAAGTTCATCAAACCTTGGTTATCGAAGGTTTTGGGTTAAACATCCAATTTAGGGTTAAGGTTCATCTTGAAAGGTGCACATGATTCGAAAACAAGGAACATGGTTATTATTACCAATGGTTTTACCAAACATGGGGTGTGGTTCAAACCACTCACAACACCTTCATCGTCATCTTGGGGGAATCTTCAAATTTTTAAATAGGTTCACCTCTAAGTTTTATCACCACACCATGGATAACATGTACGAAACCACCAAGGGCCCCTATTGATATTCAAGGGCAAGATTAACACTATTGAACTAAATGATTTCATTTAAGAATTTGATAACTAGTGTGATATGTAATAGATGTGAAATCCTTAGTTGTTTACACCTTTCATCTCATGAAAATGTTTATTCTAACATTTGGAGGGGCCGCCTATGGATGACTATCATGAATTTAAGTGTGCCCATGAGGTTCAAATTGAAGAAAGGTGTTTGTACTGGTCACCCAATTATGTTTCCATTACTAGGGGACTCAAAGCCATAAGTGGTGCAACAATATCCCCTATTAGTAATGTGGTAAGTGGAAGCAGGAATGTTAGTGGCAATGAAACCATTGGAAGTGGTGGAATCACCAGAAGTGGTGGTATTGGACTTTCCATTAGTACACAATTGAAGGCTTTTTCCCCACATTTAACCCAATTATGAAATTCTTTTGAAAGTTGCAATAGAATTATTAAAAGGTTTGGATTGAAAAATTGAATTGTTTATAAGCATTTCAATGTAAGTCCCATGAAAATTTATAAGAGGCCTATGAATGAATACATAGGTTGATTATGATGACACAAGGTGTGATGAAAGCCCAAGTGGTCCAATTTGGTATGGGATCTTGGATAAAAAAACTTAGGCATCAAGTGCAGGATGCCATGTTATTTCAATTCACACAACCCATTTTGACAAATATGTTCCACTTATCGAAATGCATCAATATGAACATGGTGGAGTAACGAATAGTTACACTTGGGTTTAACAAATAAAACCTAAGGATGCATTCATATCATTGGCTCAATAACCATGTGGCTAGTTCAATAAGGCCACACCACAAAAAATACAAGGGGCCAAGTTGGAACAAGATGGTTCCATATCATATTTTCCTCCGCTGGGGGGAAAGGACAAATGTTGAAAATGTGGTGGGCCTCATTGACGCACTCCCACTTCCTTAAAGGATTCAAATGTGAGCCTAAGTAAAAAGCAACAGAAGAGGGAGGAGTCGGAGCACGCTCCCTAGCTCACAACACTTTGAGGGGTAGAGGGGTGTGTTGGAGCTCCGGGATGGGACTAGGAAGAGTTGACAAGCTTCACTCACTCACACGAGCTTGCACACAACCCACACAAAGTGGTTAGTGCATAATAGGAGCACCTTTGGTGCTAGGACGAGCCACGAGCAACACGGACACACAAGACTCACCACGGCCCGGACTTGGGGGAAGCCACCACCTTCCCCCTTATAATATACTCTGCAGCTCTCCACGGAGGCTACATCCAAATGGCTTTTTTTCTCGGGACTCCCGAATGGGAGTCTCGAAATCCCACCAACTGGGACTCCCGCGACTTTGGAGCCCCATAACTTTGCGAACAGACCTCTAATTGAGGTGCGGCCTGAAGCAAAGTTGTAGCTCTCATCGAGAGTTTTCCAACGATATGAGGCACGCCCCCTATAACTAAGTAAATTGGGTCGATTCCCGAATTTTTGTGGTCGGGAGTCAAACTGGCAGTTTGACTCCCGGCCCTTCTTTTGGCCATAACTTGTGTTTCAGATATCTGAATGAGCAATGCAAGCCCATTTTAGACATCTACGTTTCAAGAGCTTTTCAATGATATAAAGAACGCCACAAGCCATTGGGTTTTGACCCCTGCAATTGCTCTTTGAAGTTTCGGAAGTCCACCGGGACTCCATCTCCCAAAGTGGGAGTTGCCCCAAAGTGGGAGTTGCCTTGGGAGTGTGAGTGTTCACTCCCTCACACTCCCTCACATTTCCTTACACTCCCGGGAATAATGTGATGTGACTCCCTGGCTTCCTCTTGGCCCGCAACCTTGCAATGCCTTTGCTTTAACTCCCGGGCTTCCTTCCTCTTAGCCCGCAACCTTGCAACCCCTTTGCCTTGGTCGCGAGCCCAAAGCTAGGGTTGCGACATTCATCAAAAGAAGGATTACATTAATGTTCTTTAAGACACTACCATCAACCCCTCAATCCAACCTTGTTTTCACTATAAGGTTTATGGACATGATGCAAACCATTGTTTCACATTACATCCAGAATTGAAACAAAGCCAATCACAAACGTCAAATGTTAGTAAGGGCCAAGGTTTTGGGAAGGACCAAAAATGGGTCAACCACCAAACTAGTTTAAGGCCAATCCAACACCATGGAAGTTAAGTTTGCACAATTGGAAACCCTAATTACAATCATGGTGGCCCATGTGAATCTATTGCATTTGGGTCAGGGAATGCAAAAGATCAAGAGGATGGCTAATCTTCTACTTTGGATTCAAACCCAAGATATTTTTGTGGAGGCGACTTTTCAAAATCAATGGCCCCCAATGAAGATATGTTAGATGTTTTAAGAAGCCATGATGATGGAGACCATATTGAGGTTCCCAATTTGGTCAAGATGTTTTCCATAGTTACACTAGTGATAAGGGCTAATGTTTAGATTCAAAAACCATGAGGTGTTGATGAAAGGTTGGATCTTCAGTGTGGTGAGGCTTAATACCAAATGTGGCTCTTGTAATCATTCATGTTGACAAATATCATTCCCTATCCTCTAGGGGCATTGGTTTCCAATAGGTGCTAAGGAAGGTGCCTAATTTTATTCCTAGGCCCAAGGCACCCATGGGTTTGTTGGGGATGGCCAAAATGATGTACCAAACATTAATGTTTTTCACTGAAACATTGGCCATTTTAGGTATATAATCAACAAATGTGTTACATCTAACAACCATATTGTGAAAATGAAGGAATTCACACCAGATGTGATGGTAAAATCAAAAAGCATTTTTGTTCTTACTATAATTCCCCAACATGTTTTTGAAGCTAGTTCTACATAAGGTGTGCAAGGTGCACCCTAAATCTTTGCATGTGCTTATGGCCAAGCTTCATGACCTTGCAACATGACCAACCATTGATCAAGCCACTATTGTTCTTGATGTGGTGAGGATACACAATGAAGAAAGAATTTTTAACTAAAGGGGGGTATGGTACGTCAATATCAACCCCACAAGGTTTTTTTAGATTTCAATGTTCAACCATGTTAATGTTGGGCAAGGCCATTGTCGACAGTTTTGGATTCATTAATGCCAATTTCGACCATGCCCATATTGAATTTTGACATGAATGGGTGGCTTGTAGACGATTCAAGGGGTACTACACAAAAGATTGTGATCCAAGTTGATCCTACTAAACCAACAACTTAGATTATAGTACAAGCTCGAGTAGTGTTCATGCATGTTAATCCTATGACATATTGGTTGAAGGTGCAATATTATATGCCCTAGGGGTTGCCATCAATTTTTGGGAAGAAATCACATACTACTACCCAAGATGGTAAACCAAAGTTAGCCACAAAACTTCATTATTAGTGAGGTTCATTGGGGGGGCAAGTTGGAAAATCCAACAAATCCACTATTTTGGCTAAATTTTTAAGCCTTCCAGATAGGTTTAAACTATTGGAGGGTAACATCCATGATTAGGATGAACTCCCAAATGGAAAATTAGCAATGTTAAGACCAGAGGAGATGCCATTCATTCAAGATTCCACATTGGACCCCTACCCACCATGGGGCACATTGATGTCCAAGCTACAAGCATCCATTAATCATTTTATTTATTGGATTCAGAACACTCTACCGTCACCAAGCCCACAAATATTCATGAATGTTGGTATTAGATAATGGGTCACCATTATTGAACCCATTAAACACCAAAGTCATTCATTGGGATAATTTCAAGGATGTGATATGCCTACTAAAATTTTTCAAAGGCATCAATTTCAATCTAATTGTAATGTTGTAATCAAGGATCCAAATATGGTGGTAACTTTACGTGGAGTGGGATTCACATGTGAAATAAACCTATAGGCATCATGTTATGATGTTGTAACAACATCCCACTTTGTTGCCAACATTCCTTATTAATCAACATCACATTATTGGGGGCACAAGATTTTGATGGGATTGGGCCAATAGGTATGGTCATTTCAAGATGGTTGTGTTAAGGTTGTTCATAAACTGGCATGGGTCATGGACTTTCAAACCTTAAATTAAGACTTTTTTAGGAGTTGATTTGTCTATTGCAATATTTTCAAACCACGTAGATGTAATCATGTGCATACATGTCAAAGAATGCCCCACCATTGGAAGATTTTCACCCTATTGTTTTGGCTAGATGGCACCAAATTAAAGCTTGGATCAATGAGCCAATGCAAGTGGATGCCGTAGTAATTAGTTCATGAACACATTGGTTCTATTTTTTATGGACTAACTTAACACCACCAAAGGTGATCCAATGAACATGTCAACTCATTCTTAGGTCACCCACATGTTTAGTGGATGACATATTGGATTTAGGATGCCACTCATGCACAATTCATCATGATGACCAACCACCTTTGTCTATGGTTAATAAGGTTGGCCTTCCATAAACAACCCTACCAACATTTATGAATTTTCCACATTTTCATGCATTTAAGAATGGAAGCCTTGGGATGATTTGGGACTCCAATTCATCCAGTATGGAAGAACCTAATGTAGATGAATGAAAATGGGCCATGGGCTTTTGCACTAACATCATAATTGTGTTCAATATTTTTGAGAGAACTTAGAGGTAGATTTTGGGGCAAGTTATCGACCTTAATTGCCTCACATGGTTTTCTTGTTTAATATTGGTTGAACAAACATGTTTGGCAAAATGTTTCCTACCCACCCATTGTACATCTCCATTTGTTGGACCACTAATTGGGACAACTATGTCCATGCAAGGGGGGGGGGGAGGGGAGGGGGGGTGATGTAACAACACAAGTTGCACATCCTTGGCATACATGGGATTAGGAATGCTAAGAGGGATTTACTTGAATTTGGAAGGAGGTTTGGGATGTGGGGGCGCTGAAACAATGTGGTACCTCTTAATATTTTGCATATCAACTATAAGTTGTTTTCTTAGCCTTCGACAATGGGGATAGTTCATCATCCTAGCCTAGGGCATTGTTGACCACAACCACATAGGAACTAAATATTGGTCTAATGATATAAAGGATGAAATGCACACAACACAATGGCAATTGTAGGATTATGTTAAATGATGCACCTTCAACTTGAAGGAATTGGGCCAATTGAAGGGACAAGAGGTCCGGATCATATTGGAGGGATGATAATCCAATTTTTAGGAAACCTTACAAGCATAGTTAAATGGAAAGGGCTTTAGTTCAAGCTCAAACAGTAAAATTGTTGGATGCATGTTTGGTGAAATTGTTTAAAGGTGAATACCATTTAGTAACAATGATGTTAACCAAGAAAGATATTTTTGGCAATTGGACCGAACATTACATGGGTCAAAACACATTCAAAGGGGCCACAAGCATTACTAATTTACATTAGGATTCTAGGTCTTTTCCCCAAAATAGTTTTTTCATATGAGTGAATTTTTGAATGATTATTTTTACAACTTGTTATGAAAATGATTAGAATTGCCCTAGAATTTCCCCAATAAATTTTTTAAATCATTTTTTAATAGATATGAAATTGTAAAATATACAAATTCCTTATAAATTTTATGTTTCATCTTGAAAAATTATGATAATTTGAAATCATACCAAAAAATGTGAATTTTTAAAAGTTTAATTTAATGTAATATAAACCTTTTTTTTTCAATACATCATGTACATTATAGCCATTTAAATATGTGATAAAACATTCTTGAAATTTTGAATTTCTAAATTTTCAAACGTACATACTTTGAAGTTTCAAAGTTTTAGAATTCCACATTTTTGAAATTGTGAATGTTTTTATAATGTGTCTAATAGGTTATTATCATCTCATTTTTTCACCATCAACTTACTTTATTGTATGAGTCCTTTGAAAGTCCTTTGTAAAAATGTCCTTATTTAATGATAAAGTTTATCACTTTCAAAAGTTCTTAATTAAACCAAAACCTAAAATTGGATCAAATGGATTTTTAATTTGAGTTTCTTGAAATTTATATGTATTAAAAAGGAATCATGTGCCATGATTACCATGGTTTCAAATGGAAAAAACTAAATAAATCTTAATTTTTTTATGACAAAATTTGACATTCGACACCTTTTTTGGCTCCATTGGATGTGTTTGGACCCACGTGTGGAGATTAACATCAAATGAATAAATAGACCCACTTGGACAAATATGCCATGCCTTTGCCAAAGGAAATTTTTGATGTCTTAAGACAAGCCAAGGTTTTTAGTACCAATTCTATGGGTTGTCAAAAGGAAGGGCATAAACTTGGGGTCCAAAAGTTTTGGAAAGAAAACAAATTGGCAACACCCCATAGTGATGGGCTTTGGTGTTTCATTGAAGCTCTATTTTCCATTCTTCTTAGTGTTTTCTTGAAACTTTTCCACTTGTTTTTTGAAGTTTTTTCCATCATAGCCTTTGCCTTTTGAACTTTGGTCAATACCTTTCAAATGTTTTGTTTTTTTCCAAGAGTTGTCAAAGTTTGCTGATCCCTTGAGCTTTGATGTAATTTTTGGGTCTGATTTGCACCACATACAAATGGATGTAGCCCAATTTTCTTGCTACCATGGGGTGCTAGTATAATTTTTAGGTTTGATTTGCACCACATACAAATGGATGCAACCTAACTTTCTTACTGCCACAAGGTGCTAACACAATTTTCAAGTTTAATTTGCATCACATATAAATGGATGTAACCCAACTTTCTTTGTTCATAGAGTGTTGATGTAGTTTCCAAGTCTAATTTGCAACAAATACAAATGAATGCAACCCAACTTTCTTACTGCCATGGGTGTGATGAGTTTCCAAATATGAATTCAACCACATGCAAATGTATGCAATCCAATTTACTTGCTGCCATGGGATGTTGAATGCATGGTTAACATAAATATTATAATTGAAGGTCATTCAAGAAGCATGTATGCTTGTGAACAAATTTCTAAAACTTTGAAAATGGATGGTATTTGTCAATGTTTTTATTAGATGTAGCTTGTTTGACATGTGTATGTGAAAGGTGGTCGTAAAAAAATATGGCATGAAATGATTACTTTTGTTTGTGATTCAAAAAATTATACTAAAATGAATAATTACAACATTGTTTCCATTTTTTTTAGGTTTGATTTTGGTCATGTTTCAATTATGATGTGATTTGCAAGTATGATTTTTCACAAAGCACAAATGTATGCAACCCACGTTGTTGTTGTTATGGAGGCAAGTGTTGAATGCATGTGTTCTAGCACATATGCACACTTGAAAGTCAAAGCAAGTACACTCATGAACAAACCATTGATAATGAATAAGATCCATTATATTTGTTGGAAGTATTTTGGTTCAACATGCACATTCAAAATGTGGCAATTATGATATGTGGCAGAATGAACATGTTTTCCCAATCCCCAATTTGAAACCCATCCTAAACCACCCACATTGAAACACATTGGAATACCACTATATTACACATAGTCATGCTTACACCATGTATATAAACTTCCATACATGTCCACCTTGAAGAGCAACCACTCATGGAACACATTTAATCCTTGGGGACATTGGATATCACTAATGCATCACTTAACCTTCATGAACTATTGAAGTTCAACACAATGGACTAATGCATTAGACCAAAAGTTCCATTAGACCAACAATTCCACCAAGCTAATCCATTAGACCAACAATACTACTATGCCAAAATTTGCACTAAGCCAATCCATTAGACCAACAATTTCATTAGGCCAATAATTCCACCAATCCAATCCATTAGACCAATCCACCAAGTTTCATTATAGTCAATATATGGTGGAATGGGACAAGTCCCATTCCACCAAACTCCATTAGATTCCACCACACATAATTTTAAAAGATTAATTTTAGTATAGAAATAATGAATATTTAGTGTCCCAAGTGGACAAAAATGGAGTTCAATGGGACAAATTAATGCATGGTGGAATCTTAGTGGGGTTTTAATTCCCAAACATTCTACTTCATCAACATTTCCACCAAAAATTTCTGATAATCCACTCTAGTGGAGTTGGTGCAATTTGAGTGGAACTTGAATGGAATGTTCAATGGATTGGGGACATGTTATGTAGTAGTGCTTGGAGTGCTTATGGATAGGGCAATCAAAATCTAAGATGCACTTGTGTGACTCTTCATTTTAGGATCATTCGTCTTGAAATAGGGGATGAAGAACCTTGTCAAAGACTTCATGATCTCCATTTAATGCCAATAAGTGTTGGCCAAGATTGCAACATGCTAACACACTATTACCTACAAAGAAACAAATGCTAAAAAACAATGTAAAATGAAACTAGAATGCAACAATAGCAAGGTTGAAGTTGCAAAGTCAACAACAAAGGAGCTAGGCTTTGAGCAAGCTCCAATCAACACCTAAAGCATGAAAGCATGCATTTCCTTGGCATCATGGAATGGTTTCCTAGAGGTTGAGAATTCCATAGTGTTGTTATTAGTCTAGTTGTAAAGAATGTTTTCCTCCACAACCTTAATCCCCTGCATTCCAATATGTTAATTGTAGGTGGTTAAAGCTCAAAAGTCTAAGGGGTCTTGACCAAAAGTGTGGCCTTGTTGAGTAGAGTTTGCAAGAAGATTCAAGGGCGGTGAGAATTTCAATAAACAACTAGCAAGAGAGTTGGATGGACAAGATATGGAACAAAGAAGTACTTTCAACCTAAGATCTTTAGTGGTAATCAAGGGAAAGTTGTTCACTACTACCCACTTCATTCAAATGGAGATAGAGTAATTGTCTAGGAATTCTCTAATATGTTTGAACTCATAGATAATCTGAATGGAAAAACAAGATGGCAGCATTTTGTGACATGGTCTTGTCAACGAAGATGAAAACAAACTCCACATAATTGGGGACCTTGGCATTCCACTCTAGAATCTTAGCTTTAGAATGAGACACCGTGGGAACACCAACATTTTTTGGAATGTTTCCAATGACAAGGTCAACAAGCCTTAATGGATTGACTTGACAAACACAATTCCATTTAATTCTTACAAACTAGAAAAAGGAATGAAATGAAACTACTATTGAAAACAAAATTGATTGAGATATGAGGATATTGGTGTGTTCACTTGACGAAGTTAACCTATGATAATGACATGCTCTAAAGACCATTTTCATGTTCTCATCCATGAAGACACCAAAAAAGTTCATGAAAGAAGCATCACCTTCTCATGGAATCTCAATGTTTAACTTAATGGACCCTTAGATAAAACCCATCGAGATGATGATGGTCATCATTTTTTTGGGGACAATTTAAGCCAATGGCTAAAACACCTCCTTTTAGAACTCTCCTGGAGGTTAAAAAAATCTTGCTTTGAGGTTGTGACTTCATAATCCACCATGGTCACATCCTTTGCAACCTCAACAATATCCTGAGGTCTTTTTCCCCTTCCTTTTCATAGTAAACTTTTTCTTGCTTGCCTGAATATCTAAACCCCCAAAACTAATGAACTTCTATTGGAAGTCAAGTTCATGGCTTTCTTTGAGGACAACTTTAGATGGCGGGGTACAATCCTTGGGGCATTCAAGGTACCAACCACAACCCTCAAGATGATTTGGCAACCAATCCTTGAAGAGATCCTTGCGAAACATGGTGATGTATGTTTTGGGATCTCACCAAATTTGTAGCAGGTTGGGGAGTTCATTGATCGCACAACTAAGGAAGAGAACATGGTAAAAGAACCTAAGCAAGAAATGAGGATACCAATTTTTTTGTTTAGATCAATGATTTGACTAAAAGAAACTGCATTGTGGTAGAAACAAAACAAATAAAAATAAATATAGTGATAAAAACTTGAAATGGCACTTGTAAAGAACCCTTTTGTGGGCCTCCTTTCCTCCTAATTGTTGTTCCCAAGATTTTCTATGACAATTTATGCCATCCTTAGGTTTGAATTCTTGAAAAAAACATGTCTTCCATACCTCAAGTCTCTAGTGGAGAATATATTTTTTCAAGGTCATTAAACCATGGATATCTTTTACAATGAGGTTGAGGTTAGAGATTGTGGCACTACAAAGCTTGAGTGCCTCAACTTCACACTACAAAAAATCATAAATAATCAGATTAAATTGTCAAAAGATAGAAAATGGAAAATCATGCAAGAAGAGTTAAAGTATTACTTGGTGCCAAAATGTTGCCTTTGTGCAACCATTTGTCAAATTGGGTGTTTGAGAAATCTTGCTTTGGGAACTTCTTGGATTCATTTAGCACTCCAGATTCATTTCATTACTTCAACCAAGTAACTTTTTGCTTCTTGCTCATAGAAGAATACATGAACATCTAAAATTTTTTAGTGAACAAATAAGCTTTGGGTTGTTGTCATAATGGGCTTGAATTTCTTGTAAAAATTCAAGCCCAAAAGCTAGATCATAATCAGGGAGGTGTTTGTAAAAGGTTTGCAACTTTGTAGGAGATTTGTCACCTTTCTTAAGGACCTTTTCACAATATAGTTTGATAGGGTGCAATCATACTAACATGTACCAAAAGCAATCATAACCACTACTTAATATTTTGAACTTTGAATTATAAAAGAAATTAGTAATAATAAATAGAATAATTTTTTATAAAATGTTATTATGAATACATTATGTACATATCATAAAAATTTGGAATCAATCTAATGAATGAAAAATTTCTAACCTCTTGTAACCATTGTTTAAAAGCTCCATAAAAGCACCTTAAAAGCAATTTTAACACTAAAGCACAATTTGAAAATATTTTTTAACATGACATATTTTGGGATATTTTTTAATATACACCTTAACATAATAATATTAAGATTTAAAAAATAATAATAATGTTTTTTTAGAAAGACATATTAAAAAAATTCTTAAAAAATTATAAGAATAAATTAGTGGTCTAAGGGGGCACGTGTGGCTCCTAATATCATGGTTGGACTTGATAGTCATATCTATAACAAATGTAAGCTCCCTTTGCAAAAATCACAAAGGTTTTAATAATCTTAATACAGAGATGTGAGAAAGAAAAAATTGAACCAAATGAAATTCAATAAAAAAACAACAAACAATCACCTATACATATAATTAGAAAAGGCCTTTAATGTGAGGGAATGCCAAGTCTTCTTTGATGTGCTCTCACATTTCTTATACACATCTATTGGCACCACATCCTTGAATTGCTTCAAGAGAATGATTCCAATCCCTTGAATGCAAAAGAACTCATGGACAAGGCTTGGTTTCACATGATCAAATTTAACACCCATACATAGTAACAATAAAATTGAAACATTAGAAATAAGGAGAAAAATAACATATTCGATTTTTGAATTATAGTAAAAATAAACAAAAGGGAAGAAAACATACTTATTTAAGTTAGTCATGGTAGTGCACAGGTCTTTAAGCCTGTGACATGTGTCAAGTAAAATTGAATCAATAGAAATATGCCAAAATGGCTCATCAATGTGCAACCTGCTGATGTAAGGCATCCATGCTTAGATGTGGTGATTTTCATCCCATATAAAAAACATTTTGTTGGAAAAGTGCATGAGATTTGGGTCATCCTACAACAACTTATCAAATTTTTCATTTTCAAGGACATAATGTTCATCCCATGTATCAGGGTGTAAAGCAACTTCCTCCTCCTCCCCCTTCTAGTTCATTAGAAATAAGTAAAAAACCTTATTTCCTTTCATGTATCCCATGAAAGCATGCTCCATTTTCAAAATATCAATTGAGAGTAAGCCAAACAATTGGCATGGGAACCATTTCGCACAATGGAACATGCAATTGTGCCTTGCACTTGGGAGTGATCTTGTACTTCTTAAGAATCTCCCCCATGTTGATCTTGGTTTGGTTTTGCACCACCCAAATTGTTTCGTCAAAGAATAATCGATCCTTCTCCACTGTAGTTAAAAACCTTGAGAACTACATGAATGAAAAACCCATTAATTATCGACATCTAAAAACTCTCCTTCTATATTTTTTGTGAGATGCATCTTAAACTAAAGGATGTATTTGAGGTACCTTTAATGTTGAAAGTAGCTTAGAAGTATATACAGACATCTAAACTACATTCGATGGGCCGAGAGTAATTTGGTCATCCTTTTTGCAACTTGATTTGAATTGAAGTACTTTCGACGACATTTCTTTTTACAAGAAGAGGAAGAAGATAAAGAAGATGAAGAAGAAAACAACAATGAGGAAGAATAATAAAAAGATGGGAGACTAGATCTCTAGTAGAAATAAATTAAAAACAATTTTGCCAAGTTATTTTCAACGCCAAGAGTAGCTTGCTGATGGCAAATGAAGCAACACAAGGAGAAGAAGAGAGATGTGGAAGAAAAAGGAAGCCATATATAATTAGGATTTTTTTTCTACAAGGGATGATAATGAAGTAGATGTAGAAGGTGAAGAAGAAGAGGAAGAAGAAGTTGGGCATATGAATCTCATTGAACTAATTTTGGTGGTGAAAATAGTTCAGTGGGTTTTTTTCATGCAACAATAGTTGATAAAGAAAAAGATGAAGAAAAAGAAGAAGAAGAGGACAAAAAATGTGGGACAAAAGAACTTGTTGAACTACTCTCGATGCCAAAAGTAGTTCGATAAGTTTTTTTTTTGTAGCAAAAGTTCAAAAATAACAAAAGAAAAAAGAAAAAATAGAAGTGGAAGAGGATTAAGAATGGGTGTTAAAAAGAACTCATTGAGCTACCTTCAGCATTGAGAGTAATTTGACATATATATATTTTTTACAATAGCTATTGAAAAAGAAGAAAAAAAAGGTGAAAAAGAATTCACATACCCTAAACCTTAAACCATAAGAACTTACATTTGTAACCATTCTACAAAATGGTTTTGACCAAGGAGTACAAAAGGTTGCATGTAAAGGAAAGAAGAGCATATGGAAAGGAAAGAGAGTAAAATAAATTTATATATACGCATACTTGAATTAGCTTGCCGTCTATTTTGATAGGACTAAAATAGATAGTGTCGCTATTTTTTTGAGGATTTAGGTATTGGTAAAATGTACAATTCAACAAATACTTGGTGATTAAAAAGTTGAAATCACCATTCTTCTTGTATTTGCTATCCATTGCACATGTAACAATGACAATAACATTGTACATGTCAACATCAACAATTTTATGATTTGCACATGTTTTGGCAACACTCAACTTTTTTGGAATTTAAACCAAAAAACCAAAAAATCATGTTTAGACAAGTTGACATTCTCCACCTTCGCCCAATATCAATAAGACAAACCCAAAGTTTAACACATAATTTAGTTCAAATCTAAGTTCAAATTTAATCTTTGTACTAATGGGTGTTTTGAACTCTCAACAAGAGGGAAAAAAAAGATTTGGATAGTAAATCCACAAAAACAATGGTGACAACTTTAGAAAGAACTAAAAATTTTAGGGTAATTTTTTAGGTAGATGATGAACTTTGTTTGTTGTGACATAAAATTGCAAGTTTTGATACAATTAGGACAAACAAGTTTTACCTTGAAGCACTCAACAACATGGCTTGAGTAATGACTGTCAAGTCCTTTGGTTGGTAAATCCAAAAACAAAATGCTTGGATTGCCAACAAGTTCAATGGTGATTACAAGTTGTACAACTTGCTCTCATGAATTTTCCTTGTTGCCCAATGCATTGATCAACATTTCATGAATTCTCCTTGTTGCCCAATGCATTGATCAACATTTCTGAGACATGATTGATTTGCATAAGCTCCAAACTCTGAAACATTTTCAAACAAAATCCAAAACATTTCAACTAAAGATGGGCTAGGTATATTAGGCAATGATGTATCCATCCACCTTCAACCAAAGCGAAAATGACAATTAGGTTGCATTCTTGTTGTGTTCTTATGAAACAAATGGGTTCTAAGAGAAAGGTCATGAGAACAAGTTTATGTAAAACAAGTATAATTTTTTATTACTTATTTACCTCCTCCACAAAATCCTAGCGTTTCTCAAAGACAAATTTCTTCCCTAGTCGAAAGGTAGCATTGAACTTGATGCTTTTTCATATTATTAAAACAAGTATATATTTTATTACTTACCTCCTCCACAAAATCCTTGCGTTTCTCAAAGACAAATTTCTTCCCTAGTCGAAAGGTAGAATTGAACTTGATGCTTTTTCATATTATTAAAACAAGTATATATTTTTATTACTTACTTCCTCCACAAAATCCTTGCATTTCTCAAACACAAACTTCTTTCCTAGTCACAAAACAACACTAAATTCAATGTTTTTTTTGCATTGTCATGTAGGGTGCATATGAACTAAGATCCTCTACATAACCCTCGACATGTGTAAACGTTTTTTGCAACTTGGGATACCCATTTACCAATGTTTGACCACCAATTTGACCTAAAGGTATTTTTCACCTTACAACAACACCAAATCATTAGCCAAGTTCACAAAAGTCCACAAAGTCCCCAAAATCTAAAGACTGCAAGTCTGCGAGTCCACCTTAGGATAGCCACCACAACAAAAAGATGTACACAAATAGAAAAAGAAGATTAATGTTGTCTCTTTAAAATCTACTCAAACAATCTAGATTTGAAATGAACAAAAGAAATTCAATAATGGATCTAGACATGAATTATAATCAACTGAAATTATTCCTACTTCCAACTGTTGTGAAACAATCATCTGGGAGTTATCTACAAGGCAATTAAGCAAGGTTGTTTTATTCGACTCATAGCTTCCAAGCAAGGCAACCATGTCCTCAGGTTTTCCCCACCCAGAAATTGAGAATTGCTCAGGTTTGCCCAATGGTAGGGATGCATATGTTGTAATTCAGTTCATGCCATGAGAGAATGATGGGAATTGCCAAACATGATAACTTTTGCTTTGCTAAAACCCACTTTTCATCTTTTGCAACCTGATGGTGTTCCATTGTAGCAAAGCTTCATCTACAAAACCAAAAAAGAAAGAAAGAAAAATTGAACCACCCACATTTGTAACAAAAAAAATTTACTCAAATTTCATGACACTTAAAACATTGAATTGGTTGTCATTTTGCATTCAAAAACCTATAACAACATTGTCAACTTTTGTTGATCATCTGATGTCAGTGAAAGAATTGAAGGATTTTGGGTTTAAGGTGGGTGGGAAAGGAAGGTGGTAGGAGGTTTCAATACCTCCAAAAAGGGGTTCCACTTGGGAATGTGTCGCAATTTTGCTAGACAAAAATATGCTCCAACATTGAACAACACAATCCAACCAACCACGCCAACAATACTAAAAGCTATCCAACTATTGTTGGTATAAAATTGACCTCATGCCAAGTAGGCATGGCTGATTGTATTTGTTGGACAACCAACACATTGAGGAAGATTTGTGACCACATTTGGCACCTTGCTACATCAAAGGCTACAAGTTTTGAAATTGAATTCATTGGGCATGAGTATAGTTATAGCCCATTGCAATGGGTCTAGGTAATACGCCCAAATCCAATAATGGCGTACTAGGAAGCGTAGCACCAAAACCCCAACAAACACACTAAAAACTCCTACACCACCATACATACAATTGCAAAATGCCAAAACTACTTAGTGATTTGTAAAATTTATGTTGGAAAATTTAAAAAATCAAAGCATCTTAAAGTCAATTGGCCATAATAGGTCCTCTTCTTCATTTATCCTTGCTCACAAGAGTGGGGGAGTGTTGCATTTTCTTTTAACAAAATGACAGTAGTTCAAAACAAGAAAGATATTTGTTTATTACATTCAAGGCTTATTTGATAAACATGTTTTTTAAAAAATAAGGCTCATTAAAAGTCTTGAAAAATTTATGAATTTTAAATTAAAAATTTGCCAAACAGTTTCGTAGTGATCTATATATATGAAGGTAGATATTGAGATTATCCATTAAAAATTAGGTAGCAAAATAATACCCTCTAGATGAATGTAAGAGGAACCTGACAAAAACAAAGAATAAATTCTTTCCTTGACATAGTTTTTTCCCCAAATGGATGTAGGTTGAGTCAATGCTAAGTCCAACATAGATGAACATGATCAACATATGATATACAAGCTTGGAATCAGTCAAAGTGACAACGAGGTAATACACCCAAAAGTGCCAACCCCATCTTCAAGAGACAATCCTGCCATAAAATACACAATGAGCGTCCATATTGTTGTCTACACAAATTAAAGAAAAAAAGAAACAAAAATCCCACCAACAATCAATACCTTCTTCTCAGATGAATTTCCTGCAAAAATGTAATCACATCCACAATAATCTTCATGCCACCTTATATATTATGACTATAGGGTTTAAATATTGTGGATGAAGATTGGATTAAACATTGGGTGCATGTAAAGAACTTGGATGAAAAAGAGGAATTTGAACATGGGGAAGGAGATATTTGACCCACAAACAAAAGACTCAGTTTAGGGTTTAGGGTTTAGAGAGAAAAAGCGACAAATTCACCTCCAAAAGTGTAAACGGGAAACCCCCTGACAATCTTTGCAAAGAGGTATGATTGAGGGCAATAGAAATGTGCACCCTGTTGCTTGTAGTAAAGAGCACACTTGTCCAAAAGACCTGGTAATTGTCTGAGGTTGATGAATAGAGTCAAATTCAGGAGAGATATGAAGAAAACAGTTTTGAGCAAATTCAAATCCAGCTGGTTCAGGTCGTTGTGCACACAAAAGAAGACTATTCCAGTGTATAGACTCATGATCAAGATCTGCAACCAAGACAGAGCCCCATCAATCAAAAACAGAAAGACACTTAGTACATATATTCACTAGCACCAGCTACTAGCTTGTGCTTGCTTGCTTGCTTGTGCCCCACCCCAATCACAAATGTGAGAAAGAACCAACAAAAGCAATGATACTCTGAAAACATCTACACAAAGAACAATTGTGGAACGGAGTATATGAGTTAGGGTTTAGGGTTTAAGGATCCTTTCCACATTGGGTACACTAATACCCGACTTCAATCCATTAATTTTCTTGTACAAATTTCACATATCCAACTTCAATCCTTTTCTTCTTGTACAGATTTTTTTTTTTGGGTGGTTGTTGATTTCCCATTCTTCCACCAGAGAAGCCGAGTAGCTAGATAAGTCGTAGGCATCAGTTATAAGTACCCACACCCAAGTCATGACATGCTTCCAATAGATAGTGCACTAGTGGGTTGTTAGTAGGGAGAATTCATCATTTTAGACATAAGCACTTGGGACTTTGGGTGTAGTTGCTAAGGACAGGGCTAAGGTGTCCTTAGTAGCATACCTTTTTTGGTGAATTTTTGCCACTTGGTGATGCAAATTTTTTTTAAAGAAAAAAATCATTGGAACTCATACAAAGGATTTATGTGAAAAAAATGTGCCAAAGTCACCAGAGGAAAAAAAAATTCTGAACTCGCCATATTTAGAACAAAAGGTTCCAGCAAGTCACAAAAATATAGCAAGATTTGTAGTTTTTTCTACTTTCCTCTCTGACCTGTAGCCAAATTTGGCTAATTCCTCCCATGGATGATCACCAGTGTAGCTACATCACAAAATTGTAATATATATTTTTTTGAATTTTGAAAAAAAAAAAAAAAAAAAACCCAGGCGCGAGGAAA
>Ga0116229_10002861_pt1 | contig 28196 bp, 12 predicted proteins | sample S1TSphgellanicum_3_FD_87313 | JGI IMG/M metagenome (GOLD analysis project Ga0116229, IMG submission 87313) | Host-associated microbial communities from peat moss isolated from Minnesota, USA - S1T2_Fc - Sphagnum magellanicum MG | ecosystem: Host-associated > Plants > Peat moss > Unclassified...
ATATTATTATGTAAAAAATTTGGCGAAATTTAACCCCAAAAAAAAAAAAAAAAAAAAAAAAAAAATAACATTAAAAAAAATTTTTTAAAAAAAATCACAAAAAATATAAAAAAAAAAAAAAAAATTTTGGAAAATTTAAACCCAAAAAAAAAAAAAAAAAAAGAAGTCAAATTTACACTAGAATTTATTTTTGCAAAATATTCCCGAATTCTTTGTCAAAAAATAGCAAAATTTAGCCAGAAAAAGAAAACACTTGGGGTACAGTGGTTCTTGGGTAAACCAATTACCAAGAAGAGATGTGCAACCACATTGCCACTTTAAAAATAGTTGGGAAGGGAGATTGCCTTCAAAAGGTAGGTGTTAAGCTTGAGTGTGAACAAACACTTGTTCATGTTTAGTTGGTATGAAACCTCATCTACAAATTTCCAAGTTTTAATCTTAACCTGCACTTTAGCCAATTTTCTTTCAATGAATGCCAATAATTTGTCTTAGACTCTTAATACTGCATAGCACCTTGGCCGCTTCAACACTTGTTTGTTGAATAATTAATTAATTTTGAGGATTCCATTTCAACAAATGATATATTCTCAAATATTCCATCAGATTTTTTATTTTCCTTCACAAAAAAAATTCTGAATTTTATTTCATTTTTTAGGATTCCAAGATTTTGGAAAATAATATGATTAATGTGGAACTGGCCAAGGTACTACGGTATGTTCAAATCTCTTTTTATGGGTTTGTAGTACTCCCTCTTTATTAGGTATTCTTTTCCTCCTATCCTCATTCACTATGTGAAATTCATGCCATTCCTTGAAACATGTTGAACAGTCATTTCTCAATTTTGGCTTGTCAAAATACATTTATATGCTGCTTTTATTCAAAAACTCTCAAAATTAAATTTTCACACTATTCTTTTACATTTTCCCATTGTTTAGAGAATTGTCATCCAAATCCAAATATGTTCCAATTGATCATATTGGAGGTTCTATTACCTTCAAACGAATCACCATATAATGTAATATCTAGGCTGGTGAGGCGTTAATTGTTTATTATTTGAAATTACTGAAAATACTGAAAAAATACATGCTTGCCATGGCAAAATTTCAATGAAGCTTTCAAGCACAATAGCTTCATTATTAAGTATAATGCTGAATTATAAATTATTATTACTTCTAATGCTGAACATAATTGACCAAAAAACTGTATTATTAGGCACCTGGCTGCTGAACCAGCCTAGGTACTAGCGTGTACATTATGCACCCATTGATGTTCACCATACCATTTAACAAGGAGCAAGGCCATAAAAAGGGATTTTTAATGTGATTAGTTTTATGCATGTAGTTAATGTCATTCATAACAGGTGCTTAATGCAATCATTTACATATTGTTTAGCTTAAAAATTTGACCTAACGGCTGGTGATTAGACACAATTCATGAAAGGCACACTCTAGGTTCCAATCCGCACCCATGGTTCAAGTTGTGATTTTAACACGTGCAATGCACTTGAACTTAAAGTGAATTCTGGAGACTTCCCAGCCAGTGTGAACCAGCAACCCACCAGTACACCATAAAGGATGGATGATAAGTGGTCAGGAAACAGTTTTCTGTTGGGTTCCAGTTCCCTACCTAACCATGGTGGTTAACTCAGCTGCATTGATGACCAAAGCCTCGATGCAACCCTCACAATTCTTAATGATTTTGTTTCTCCCAGTTAACTGAACCCACTTTGCCTTGCAATCCTCCCCCATACATCTTTGATATATCAATGCCAATGTTATGGACAACATGGAATCTATGGTCACATAATTAATTTACCATCAACTGTAAACAGAACATTAACTATCTCAAACGCAAATATTACATGATGATGCCACAAGCAAACCCATCTTACACAACAGCCCTCATTTTCTGAAAGCTCAAACATTGCTCAATAAAAATCGCAGATTGCCACAGTTAACTAGATACTCTGCTTTGTCCACCCTCACAACATGTCACTACTTTCCATGACATTGCACAAGGTCCTAAACAGAAAATGAAGCCCATATAACACAACATCATTTTCTGCAAGCAAGATTGCTCAATAAACGTTCCTGTTGCAACTTGCCACACAGAGCCTTTTTCAAAACCCTGAGTACATGTGCTTGGGTTAGAGATGTTACATCTTGACTTTGTGTCTGGTTCAATGCAAAGATGAAGACAAATTGGTTTAGATTTACTTTGCCTTCTTTTGTTTGTATCCAAAGCTTAAAGTAGGATCATAATAACAGGCACACCCTGAATACTTCAGATATCACTTACAATCATGCAAGCTAGGCCTGTTGGAAGATAAAAGAACCCAATCCATCTGTTGAGAAGACACTGCTGGCTGGCATCACCAACAATCCCAGGAAGAGCAAATGGCCATCCGCAAAGTGATGGAAGCAAATGGCATCCCTTGTTATGATTGCTCTTCCAGCTATCTTTGCAATAAACTTGGTGGAAGAGTGCCAGTTGCCACATACCCGCAGGTTCTCGGAAATGCAAAGTGGAGCACCAAAAGGTGTGCTGAGGAGCCCAAATGCAATGGTGAATTTCTCACTGTGGTGACACAAATGGAACACCTCATCTTCTTCTTCTTCTTCTACATCATGGAGCACAAATCTTGTATCTGGCACATATCCCACATGAAATGGCTGGCCAGATAGCCTCTTTAAGTTCTGCATGGAATTCAATGATCCAACAATGGGCTTAATCATTTACTACTAATGTGTGCAGTACCTCATTGTTCACCCCAATCCTGGTGCAACCGGGCTGTTTTCTCAAACACCTTTCCTTTCTCTGCTTTTGAATATTCTCACTGAGATCCCACTTGCCTGCAGCAGCATAGATGTTTGATAGCATCACATAGCCCACTGCCATATTAGGGTCCAATTCAAGAAGTTCTTTTGCAATCCGTTCTCCCAATTCCACTTTACCATGAATTCTGCACGCACCAAGCAAGGCCATCCACACAGTTGCATTTGGTTCATAGGGCATTGTCTTGATCACATCCTCTGCCTCCTCCAGATGGCCAGCACGGCCAAGAAGGTCAACCTTGCAGGCATAGTGATCGACTGTTGCAGGGATCCTGTAAACTTCCCTCATAGAATCAAAAGCATGCAGGCCTTCATTCACCAGGCCTGCATGGCTACAAGCTAATAAAATACAAACAAAAGTGACACTATCTATCTCTGCACCTTCTTCACACATCCATTTAAAATGTGCAAGAGCTTCCTTACCCTGCCCATGCATGGCATAGCCCTTGAGCATGGCTGTCCAAGAGACTGCATTGCGTACAGGCATCTTGTTAAACACTCTCTGTGCATCCTCCATACTCCCACATTTGGCATACATGTCAATGAGGCTACTGCTCACAAAAGCATCAGATTCAAAACCACTTTGAATGATTTGTTCATGAACATGCCTGCCCTCACCAAGTGCTGCTACACTCGCACATGCATTTAAGACTCCCACAAAAGTAACACTATCTGGCACCACACCTTCCTTCTGCATTTGTTGAAATAGGTCCAATGCCCTCTGCCCTTGTCCACACTTCACATGTCCCAAGATCATGGCAGTCCAGGAGACCACACTGCGTGAAGGCATCTTGTTGAATACATTCCATGCATCATTCATGCTCCCACATTTGACATACATGTCAATGAGGCAATTTCTCACAAAGACATTTGACTCAAAACCACTTCGAATGATCAGTTCATGAGCACGCCTACCCTCTTCAAGTGCCACTAGACTGGCACATGCATTCAGGACCCCCACAAAAGTGACAGGGTTTGGTTTCACACCTGCCTGTTGCATTTGCTGAAATACTTCCAATGCCTTGTGGCCCTCCCCACATTTCACATGTCCAAATATCATAGCAGTCCAAGAGACCACAGTCAGTGAGGGCATCTTCTTGAACACTCTCCAAGCATCATCCACGCTGCCACATTTGGCATACATGTCAATAAGGCTGTTTCCCACAAAGACATCATGCTCAAAGCCAGCCTGAAGCACCTGTTCATGAATGTGCCTGCCTGCTTCTAATGCTCGAAGATTAGCACATGCATTGAGAACTGGAACAAAAGTGAACTTGTCAGGGGTCATGCCTTCTTGTTGCATTTGTTGGAAAAGTTCCATGGTTTTCTCAGGTTGTCCAGCTTTGACATATCTCTCTAGCTTTTTGTTCCATGAAAAAATGTTTGATTGCAATGTCCCTGGAGCCATTGCAGCAAGCTTTGCTTCCACCCATGGGGGTCTGCGTGGGTCATCAAGCCAGAGTGCCTGCCGTGTCGTCTTATGCTTGAAATCAGGGTAATTCATATTAACCTGACACCAGAAATTCAAATCAAGCTATGATCAAGCCATGTGCTAAATTCTCTACAGCTCAAGCAGACTAGCCTATGTAGTAGCAGCCAAGAAAGCTATATTGACCTCATCCATAAACAAAAGCATTCTGAAAGCAAGCATATTCAGTTACCTTGTCCGACCTGTGATCCCACCACTGTGAAGGATCTGAGCAGAACTCCTGCCAAAGTTTCTCTTTCTCACCTGTATGAAATGCAGGAACTGGTGAAAGATGCACAACTTAATAGGGGCTTTCTTTTGTTGTGACATTGACTACATTCACATACAACTACAATGGCAGACATTATCACATGCATTTTGACTGTGGCTTGCTTCCATGAGAACTGACCTGCTGCAGTCGGTCGAGGACCATAGGCTAGGGTTCTATGGCCTATGCAGTTACTGTTGTCCACTTGTTCAGAGAAAGCTGAATTTCTGCTGCACTGCAATCCTAGGAGAAGCAAAAGCAGCAACCACAAAATACCTCAGACCTCATTCTTGCATGAACCACTGGACACCATCAACAGCATGTCCGCACAAACCAGGTTCCCCCCAGAAGGAGGAAACCACCTGACCCACAAGTTGGTCATTGTCAATTTTCAGTCTTACCATTTGAATCCAGCTCACAGCAATAGGGTAGCTGACCCTATTGTTCCAAATTTTAGAACAAGTTTTAAGATATTCTCATGATATAAAAGTATTTCTTGCTGAAATTTGGTATGTAGCACCTATCCGATGTTGGCCACGAAACCCAATTTTCAGAATGTGCAAATATGATTAGTATGTGAAAATTTGTGGCCTACAACTAATCAATGTAATTTCAGATCATCATTTTCCATTTACCCCATGATTGCACACTTCATTGCAGAGGGAAAAAAACCCTGTCGCCGCACTTCGACATCTACACCAAGATCCTACCATCGCACTAATTATACCCAAAATTGCTATTTCATTTACAAGAACCCAAGTGCTCCTGTCCAAGGATAGGAACCACAAATGTGTGACAGTAGGATTCTTGTGTGAAAGGATAGGGAACAACAGTGCACAGTAATGAAGAAACGGTGTGGTATAGTAGGAGAATAGCAGTGAAAGGTCCCTTTACCCTAGAAGCCTTAGCCCTACAGATGCATCTGATGCACGGAACTCTGAAAGCCGACAACTAATGAATAATGGAAAGCAGGGGAAAAGAAAAATTAAGTTGGGAACTCACTAAGGAGAGATCCGAATTGGCATAAGGCACGGTTGATTGTTGAGCGCACCGCCATATCTTCTTGCGAAGAAGAAGAAGAAGAAGAAGCAAATATAAAACCAAAACTCTTGGATCGTCTGCCATTCAAGTTGGGCAGAGCAAGTCTTCAAGGCCGACAAAACTAGAACCGTTCCTTCAGGGAGGCTGCTTGTTTAGTGAAGCACTCGGGGAATATCAATACTGTCTTTGGAAGTCACCTTATATTCATCAATTTCCGTTGTAGAAAATGGGAGGGATCTCACTATAGTACCTTGGCGGCTTCAGCATTAAATAATTAAAATTTGAAATTGCTGGAGTTTTTAATAATTATTACACAATAATGTCGAAATTTTGAAAACCCTAAATTGACATGCTTTGAAATTTTTGGTGGTTAAAATTTTTGGTTATTTTTGTTTTGATATGTTCACCATGTTTTTTATCCAACAATCCTTTGAGTATGGTGTATGAACTTTTGCAAGATTGTTTTGTCCTTGATAATTTTACTAGTGACTTTTCTTTTATTTTTTGAGATATGTGGGTATGTCGCTCATAGTTATGTTCCTCCATCAGTATCATGTTTGCTTGTTGCATCATGACTATTAGCTTTGGAAAAACAAACTAAAGGTATTTGACCCATCATGATTGGAGAGGTGATTTATTGATTAGTTGCCCACACACTAACTATTAGTTCAAGGATACATTTGTAGAACATTTTAATCCACACCAATTAGTGGCAACATTGGGCAAGTGCAAGATAGTGGTTCATGGGGTTAAAACTATGTTGGATCTACATCTAGAATGGGTGGTATTATAGGTGGATGTTTGAAACATATTTAATTTAGTATTTCAAATAGTCATTTTTCAAGAGTTAACGGTCTTATACAAGCACCAGCTTGGATCAAATTTTCCCATTTATTTGTCGATTTTACACATGCCCATTTTCACTATATTTCTCAGAGGCTTCTAGACATGGGGGTTTCATAATCATTTAATTGGAGTCTCGTAACAACAAAGGGATCTTTTGGGAGGAGTGTTGTTTGCATTAACTCATCTTCACACTATTTGACCAACTACAACAACCCACCCTACTTGTGTTTTCCTTTCATCGGCAAATGATACACACATAGTTAGTCATGCCTTGGACGTGTTACCTATTTTTTTGCAATTATAGGTGGAGTTTGGAGCATTAAGACTTTTAGTGCAACCAATAAAATATGTAACCAAGTCTCCATAGGGGTTAGACCAACTCTAGGTTTTTTTGCACCTTAGTCCAATCTTCGTATTCTAGGTGTTCTAGTGGATTCTTTGCCATTTATGGAATCCTTTGTATTAGAAGCATTCTAGGAGGACCTCAACACAATCACTAGCTTTCCTATGTTCGCAAATCCTCAAACAGCTTTTGCAATGTTTTTGCTTTGTTATGCCCAACAATTGAACTACTTACAATGTATTATATTTCCATCACCAGGTATCTTGCAACATTATACCAAGTTTGATGTTTATATCATAGTTATCTTGGAGAAGCTATTAAAGTTAAGATCCTTTGGCACAATAGCGGGCCATTTGGCACATCGTCAAGTCACTTTTCCTACCTTTTTCGGGGGGCTAGGCCTTCCTTTAATGGTCTAACACGTTGCCCCTACCTTCTTAAGATGTTGCGCTTTGATCACTCTTGCACTAGTATTTCGTTTCTAGCAAAATGATCACCCTACTCTTCTTCATGTGATGGTATAAGTAAAACCAATATTTATCCTTTCCAAATCGCACTATGGGATATTCGTGCAATGTTACTTGAAGTTGTCCAATCACATGTCTTGCTTTTCACGAATCTAGTGTTGCAATCCTATCTTCAAATGTAGTTTTCTTTAATGGACCAACTACACAAGCAAAAATTTACTTTGCTTCTAGTAGATGCTCCTTTGAATGTTGTGCGAACACATTTCCACTCATGTGCAAGTCCTACAGCAAAGGTTTGGTTATTAATATGTTTTAACACCCTTTCATTTCATTTGTCCTTTACCCATTTTCTTATAGCATTTCATATTTGTTTCGATATACCACATCCTATAGTTGAACATCTTTCACGATGTCAGTGTGGTCATACCATTGATGATTTGGGTATCCATTTGTTACATTGCCCGTGCAGGAATGAACACACTATAGTGCATGATACGCTTCAAAATACCATTGCAATTATCACGTCAAAAAGTGGAGTTCACATATAGAAAAAGGTTTCCCACCTTTTCCCCCACCATACACGAAAATGAGTGGATATTGTCATCACTATAGATGATTTTTGAACTTTAGTAAACGTTGTCATTACCAATTCAACTTGTACAGATTTGATGCAAGATGCTTCAACAACAATAACACATGTAGCAACAAGTGTCGCTCAAAATAAAACATGATCATGCATAGAGTGAGCATCAAGAAATGATTTTATTCCCCTTGTTATAAAGACATACAGTTGTCTCCATTTTTATTTTGATTCTTTTTGTGTACATGCCAATATAGCTTACCATAAGTAGACATCCTTGGTACCTTTGATGCTTATATCTTATTATAAACAATGAGTGTCAATAGCCCTATAATGTGCATAAGCCATTGCAATTCTTCAATGAGCTACCACACTTAGTCACAGTTCTTCATCTCTTCCACACATACCAGCTAATGCACCTCCATCATTAACTAATGTGTGGTAGAGCATGCCATTTTAGCATTATGTCTTCCATTTCATTACTACTATTTTGATTGTCTTGGTTTCCTTTCACGTGATTACATTTGCTTCAACATGCCTTGTTGAAACTTTTCCAACTATGGGAGTAAGAAAGCCACACTTCCTTCTTCCTTCTATCCGTCTACTTAAAAACTCAACAATAGCAGCAACAACAACAATGTGGATCAAAACTAATTATGACGCATCAACAACATGGGACATTTGGTATCACTAGACATGGCAACATTGGGATGTTGATCAAAAAAATCATGAACAAAGTGTTAAGGTGAAGTTTAGTTGAATGTCTATGGACATTTGTTGTGTTCAAAAAAGTGACAAGTTGGAAGAAGCTAACAAAATTACACATGTATTATAGTCATGGCAAGCAATTGAAGCCTTTGAATGTATGTTTCTTGGTTGATGGTTCTCTAAAGATGTTTGTTCATTTTTTTCACAAGTTTCAAATGTTGCATTCAAGGACATGGGTGTTGTCTTTGAAACATTACACTAGGTCATTTTGAAAGAGACTAGCTACATTAGCTAGTTTAGACTAGCCTTCATGTTAACTAACTATCTAAGCTTGTATTGTCAAGGGGAAGAAAAATTAAATGCTAGAGACAAATGGTTGAGCTTTAAGGCCGAGACTAATTTCATTATTGAGCAACTTGATGAATTGAAGCTTTGTTTAGGGGTGGACAACAATATTTACAAGTTTCCAACTAGTATTCTATTATATTGTTGAGCAATGATCCAACATATGAAATCCAAAAATTGGGGGTGAGTATCTTTATGTTTTAGCACATAAATCATGCATCTAGTTGTATTGCATAGGTAAATATATTTTGCATAAGTATTTCTCTTCATTTGGGGTATTTCAAATAAGAATCCATAAGGATTTGCTTGCCAAAGCTCCAGATTGAAAGCTTAAGGCCGAAAGACATTAGATCTTTGTAACCCATGTGTAGATAGTTATGGAAGATATTATTGACCTATACTCACATTAGGATGTGACATAAGCCGGTTTATTACAATACCCATGAGTAGTAAGCAAATACAAGCAGTCTTGTAGGTGCTTTCAAATGTTTAACAATTTCGTGGTCCATGTGTTGTTTCTAAGTTGCACCATGGCAAATGTCTAAAAACATTACTTGTGGAATGTTAGTGGAGTGTTTGTTGCATGTGACAACTATTTGTGCTTTAGGTCACATTCAACTCATTCACTTGTGAAGGAGGGTCCATTCATAATTGGGGTACCAAATAGGAATGTTTAACTGAAAAAGGATTGCAAAGGACAACTTTGGATTTTTTTTTATATCGTATATTATTATAATTGTAATGAATTGTTGTATGCCAGTAGATAAAATTATGTCTTCTTAAATTAATAAAAATATTTTAAAAAAATTGGATATTATGTAAATGTTTTTTTGAGTCCTATAAATTAAAGTTATCAAATGTTTAAAGTTTTTTTAAAAAAGGAATCAAAAGAAATGCATAAAGTCATACAATTGATTTCAAATTTTTTGTATGACAAAAACATGGCCCCTTTTATGAAAGTACATGTTCATTGGATGAACTTGATGAAAAACCAAATCAAACAAAAATTTCAAAATCTTGAAATTTTGAAGGAAAGGGCTACAAGGCAAAGGATTCATTTTTTTAACCATTTGATAAAAATAATATGTTCAATGGGTTCAAAATGTTTGGCTTTAAATGCAAACCACATGTGCAAGAAATAATCTTGGCAAAAAATAGGTTCGGTTGTCCATTGAAACTCATTTTGGGATTTTTGGGAATTTTTTATGTTTGTAGCATTAAACCAAAATATTCATACACAATTATGTATGAATGTGAAAAATCACCATTAACACATGAATTATCTTATATTGGATTATTCAAATTTTTTCACTTAAGTTTGTTTCATGTAAATTTCATTTTTAAAAAGTCCTTAAAAAAACAATTCCTTTTTTGGTACCCCAACCATGAATGGACCCATGAGCATATAAAGAACTTGACATCTAAAACTCAAAACCTTGTAGGATAATCTCACATTTGCAACTTTTGCAACCATTGGGAACTAGGTTTCACAACCCATTAATCCACCTAAAACTACAAATTGAAGGTCATGATTAGAACTCTATAATGTAAATGTGGGGTTGGAACATGTCTCCACTATAGTTGAATTTGTGAAAAAAAAATGGTGTTTGTTTGGTGGGTATTCATGGGCAAGCTAGTCTTGGGAAAAAAACTATTTTCAATGAAGTTGTTGTTAAGGTTGAAAGAATTGAAAAGCACTTGTTTGCATCCACTAAAGTGGGTGAGGATCTTTGCTAATTGCAATCATCAACTTTAGATTAACTTGGAGGTGGTGAGAAGGAAATTACCAATGTGGCACAAGGTAAAAGTGCATTTTTTTATCAACTGCGAAAGCTAAAGCATAATAATAAGGCACACAACATAATTATTAATAATCTCTATGACACGTGTGATTGGTAAGGGAGTTTTTCCCACACAACTTGGGCAAAGTCCTTCTTGCAAACAATTATGTTATCATCACATGTTTGTCTCTTGTTATTTTCAACAAAGTTAATCAACTTTGTCAGCCTGCAATGTCTAGCTATCATTACTTACCTTACAAGTTGCCTTGCTTGGCCCCACAACAATCAAATGCCATGTTTATCCCTTGTGTTATTTCAAGAAACTTATTTCAAGAAATAAAGGAAAATAATTGAAATGCACAAATGTGATTATAATTGTATATTTTTTTTCATCCACATCCAAATACCTTATCATTGTGAATTTTGAATATTAAACATTGATTATTTTAAAAGGTTAATTTTTTTATAATTAAAAAATGAAAGTGCTGAACATGAATTTTCAAAATAAAATAATTATTTGGCAATGGAGTGCCAAAGCCACCAAGGTACTATGATATGCCTATTCTTTAATAGTGAAAAGGTTCTTGCACCTATAAGTAGGTGTAAAACATTGCTGCATTTTTTCCTTTGCATATTTTGGTCCTTCATTCGATAGAAAAAATTTGTTTGTTGATGTCACAATGATGTAATTTACCCAACCTTGGAAAGTACTCTCCAACCTGTCAAAGTAACTTCCACTAGGTGGAAGTTACCCATTAGCCTATCCCTCCTCACTATCCCTATCATTATAATGATGTCCCATTGCAATGTCACTGTCACGATGATGTTTTACATAAAAGAGGGGTCTGTTGATAGACTGTTCTTCTATACATAATTTTCCTTCCACTATTGTGGTGTAAGCATAATATCCCTCCCATTCAACGCCTTGTGATTTTTGGAGGTTTGGTTCATGATAAATTTTTCCTTGTGTTTTATGTTAGGTAAGGCCCATGCGTGGGGGGACGAACATTCCCAAAAGGTGAAGTTAAATTCGACTATCACCTCATCCTAGGCCCCTTATTTTGAAAATGTTCCCATCTTAAGGCTTTTACCTAACACTTTCAAGATTTGAAATCAAGCGCCAAAAGCAACTTTCCATGGCTTTTTAATTAATACCATACCTATGACTAATGTTCAATAGAAAATAATTGGCAAGTCTAGCCCATATATATATATATATATATAAATTTTTTTGAATTTGTTGAAAAAGGGACTTTTGACTTGTTTAAAATTGTTTATTATCACAACCATTGGGTTACTATTACAAATACATACCACAACATATATTTGACATACTTATTCTTCAATTGGTGAAATTAAAAATGGTCAAACCTCATTTTCTAAAATAGATAAACATTCAACAAAAAAATGTTGATTACCAATCAAGGTATGGTAAATGTGAAGGTCAATGAGAGGGTTGGTATTGGACCTATTACCTTGCTTTGTGCCCACTCATGCATATGCTTGCAAACTTTCAATATTTCAACCCCTCCCATGCTAAAGAATAAATAAGCAAGTGTTGAGTTGATCTCACCAACATTAAAGGTAACAAACTCTATGTGGTTTCATAAGCTACATTTGAGGATGCTATTAAAGATGCCTATGTAAACCCTCCATGCACAAGTAGGACTAGAGCCTTACACTAGTGAAAGTCAAACCTTTTTCATATCTTTGAAATCATCCTTTATTATGATCAACACTAATTTGAAAGGACCCAATGAGAGGAGATCATCCTCCATTTAACTTTCATGCCTTTTCTACACATCAACCGTTTATCTTATTGCTCATGTCAAAATAAAGTGTAATAAGATATAAATTATAAGAAGATGCTCTAAGATATCGGTGTTAATTTTAAAATTATTTCCTTGAGATCATTTTTGGGATCAACACTAAACTCGTTAGCAAACATTGTAAACTAATGATTTGTACATGTAACAATCACTGCTTATTTTCATTTATGTCATTAGAACTAATCTTTATTGAAATAAACACATGTTTGACACCCACTAATAATAGTTATACACATGTTTTCAAACTTGAAATTATAGCTAAAAAGAGGTCTCATGTTTCATCTTCCTTCACCCCTACCAAATGGATTCATACAACTTTGATTTTCACTTGGATTAATTAGATTAATATATTATGTATAATTTGATGTCATCAATTGATTGTTGTTTTTCAATTATCAAAAAGCACTAGGAGAAAATTCCTAAGTGGATTTGAAAGACACCCTATACCCATGAATATCCATTTCAAAAAGCAAAGGGAACTTACACCTATCCTTCATAGTCAAGCAAAAAATATGTGTATGGTACAAGCCCTTATGTCATGGACCCAAGATGTAAGATGTGAACCATGGCATTTATGTCTCATGTCTTGGGGTCCAAGATGTAAATGCCAAATTATAAGGACTTTATCTAGCATAAATATTTAGAGGTAGGCACTAATGTTGGGTGCTTGTCAAGTTTTTTAAATTTCATGAAGTCCAAGTTTTAGATGAGTTTAAAGGACCCACCATGGTTCTTTAATTTTTTTTAAAAATATTTTTCAAAAGACCTAGAAAGGGTTTCAAAAATTTGGGGAAAATGTTTTGACCCAAGTTTCAAAGTTAGGTCTCATACATTGAAAACTACCTTTGAATATTGGTTTTCACATATTGGTTTTCAAAAGTTATCTTATTTCAAATCTAACTTAAAATTTTACCTAACATCTAAACGATTGTTGAATGTACTAAAGTAATAGGCAAAATTGAAAACCTTTGCCTTGGTACTCTTTAATTCCATGGTAGGGTATCAATTCTTTTTTTTTAAAAGACGGTTTCAAGTGGTTAATTCTCAATATAGTGAGAACCAATAAACATGTTTCACAAAAAGTATGACCTTCAATAATACTCGAAGGTATTCAAGTTGAAACCTAACTTGAAAACATGTTTGATTTTCAATCATTTTTTGATACCCACCCAACATTAGTAGGCACCAATGTTGGTGGGGGTCAAGTTTTTGACTTGATTTTAGAATTGGGTTTAGGTACCCAATTCAATGAATCTTGGTGGGGGAAAACTTGCCATGAGATTAGCCCTCATACATCTAAGTGTGGTAAAACTCAAGTTTTCCCAAGGCCATTTGGATCCAACAAAAAACCCAATTTGTTAAGTCTTAGGTATTTTTGCTTCGGGTTAGTTCTCAAGTGTAAGTATAGGGTATAGGCCTTAATATAAGGATTTGGGGCTAGAGTTTAAGGACCTACCTCCATGTTCCCATTGTTGCAAAAAAAAATCAATTTGCATTCCTTCTTTGTTCCTTGTGACTTTGTTATTTTCCTTTGCCTCCCATTTTCTCAATGTCATTTTCCCTTTTTTTTCCCCACCTCCCACTCCTTGTGATCTTTTTCCCCTCATTTTCCACTCCTTCCTTATTATTGTGTTTTTTTAATCACTTCCATTCCCAATGGGCATTACCATGAAGATTTTTTCCCCATGACTTTGGTTTTTTTTCATCTTGATTTTTCATTCCCTCATGATTTTGTTTCCTTCATTTTTCAGTTGATGTGTGCTTCACCATGAAAATAAAATATCGACTCATTTCTTGGACCTTATTAATAGGAAGACAATTAAATGTCCATAAAAGGTGAGAGGGAAGTTTTTTCTTGAAGAGAATCAAGATCATTAAAAAAATAATAATAATCTTTCTATTAGCAATCTAAAAATTTGGACTAGGCCCCACCTTGAAATTGGAATTGCAAGTGAGTTTCATAAAGCTTAAAACCATTAAACTAATAAACTACCAATCTCAAAAAATTGGACCTAGCCTGAAAATCGACATGTTTTGTTTTTTGAATATTTCTTAGACCTATAATTGATAAGTCATCCATTTTTTTTAAAAACATTATACCCAAACTCAACAATTTATAAAAATAATCACAACTCAACCAACATTAGAAGCACATATAGCAAGCCCTCCCATTTGTATGGCTTGCTTTGTGTAATGACTTATCACAATTCATAAAGGCTAGTTTGGAAGTCTTTGTGCTTGCTTTAGATGGGAGCGTTTGCAACATATTGAAGGAACAAATGCAAAAACCTTCTTCTTACACCACTTTTTACATTGTTACAACAATATTTCTCCTCAAGCACGAAAAACCTTTGAAAATCTCATTTGTGAACATTATGGATAAACAAAAATAAGGACACAAACTACCAAAAAGAGTCACAACCATTTGTAAAAACACTTGAAGGGGAAAATTGTGTACAAATTATGAGTTTAACATTATTTTTTTCAACAAAAGTTGTAAGAAATAAGATCACATGTCTCAATCAATTACACTTAAAGTTATGTAATTCTAAAATTTTGAAACCTGAAAGTGTCTTAATTTTGAAGTTGGGACTATGAAAATCTGACAAATTTGAGAATTTATCATTTCAACAAAAGTTTATTCATGGTTGGGGTTCCCAAAAAAGGAAAAAGGTCACAAGAAAAAAGTCCATTAACTTTTACGAACAAAGTTTACACAAGACAAATATGAGGAAGAAATGAAAATAATCCAAATGAAAATAATTCATGTGATGATGGTGATTTTTCACATGCATACATTGATGTGCATTAGAACTTAGTTCAACCTCAAAAATGTAAAAAATGCTTAAATAAGCTTCTAGGGTGAAACCATGCTAAAGTATACAACTAAAGGTCCTTGATTTAAAATGGAATAAAAAGTGAGACAATTTTTGACAAAACATAAGAAAGTAGATTCAAATTTTATTTAAATTTCATTTTGAAACCATGGTGCTTTCCATTGGGTTTATATTAAATTGAATACAAAATTTGAGAAACTTTGGAATAATAAAAGTAGGGAACAAGTACTTTTAAGTTTGACTAGTCAATATGATGTTCAAAAGTATTTTTTCATTAAAAAACTTAATGAAATAGATTTGTGTGAAATTATAACATAAAAATCATTATATATTCAAATGAAGGAAAATAAATAAAAATTACTTTTTCTTTGGTAGAATATGCTTGACACATACTTGAAACAAATGTTACATTGCAAAAAATAGGCTTCAAAAGCAACTTACATTTAGAAAAGTCTATTTGAAACCTATTTTACAATGTAAAATTTAAAATTTAATTCATAGTAGTGAAGAAGTATCTTTTTTTTTATCATTTAAGTAAAAAGATTGAATGTATGATAATTATATGATGGATTTTGGTCCTACTTCTTGTTAGCTTGACAAGTAGATTGCCAAGGTAATTGAATTGTATACTTTGCTATGCTTTCACCCTCTAGGGATATTTTGAATTTTTTTTACATGATTATTTTCCTTACATGCGATTAATCACAATTAGGGTTACAAATTCCAAATGGGCAACGAATGTAAACAATCAACCAAATGGCACAAAAAAATCCCTACAATTCAAAAAATATATTCAATCAATTAAAAAATATTATATGGTTTATAATATAATTAAATGCATTCAATGAAAATTTCCAAACATAGATGTAATCATTATTTATCCATAAAAAATTTCAAAGTCAATTGCATTATTTAATACATTCCTTTTGATTATTTTCTTAAAATGTAGTCAAAACGTTTGATATAATATATTTAGAAGATTGAAAAAGACATTATATAATATCTAATTTTTTTAATTTTTAAAATTAATTTACTATGACATCGTTTATCTATTGGCATAGAACAACCCATTACAATTGTAATGATGCAAATCAAAGAAAGACCCCAAGTTACCTTTTATATTTAAAAAAAATTTAAAGACTCCTTTTTGGAACCTCAATTACGAATGGACCTTGGAGAGATAAAATACATTATGTATAGTAAAAACATTTTCTTTGGTAATCCATGAAAGGCCATGTTGGTAAGATTCATCAAATGTATTAAAAATATTCTTTGTTTATTTAGTTGAGTTGTTTAAAAGGTGTATCTAAAACATCTCATATTAACATTCTAAAGTTCTAGCTATTTTTACCTAATTGTAAAAAGCTAGGAAACATGTTCCATGCAAAAAAATTATGTTATGGTTTAAATAAAAGATTATGATTAATGGCATGTCAAACAACATCACCCAATTTTGTACCTCCCATCAATAATTAACATTTTTTACCAAAATCATTTAATAATGTAGAATAGCTTGGAAATTCTTTTTTGTAGTTTTTAATTAACTAAATGACAAATTTATTTATCACCTTATAATTTCACCTTGTTTTTCCTTTCATTTTATTTTATCATGTCACAAAATTTCATATAGTGCATCATGCATACTTACTATCATTATGTCTTTGGAGTTTTATGACCTAAATTTATCTACCCACATTTATAACAAGTTTCTTAATTTCTTGTTTTTGGTTTATTCAAATTTTCATAACTTTCATAAACTACATACCCTAGGTAATCAAATATCTTTGTCTTGAACTCACTTGAGTGGATTATCACATGATTATTTATGACGCACCCCCAAACTCCTTGGTAGACTCAACTGCAAGTTTAAATGTGAAAATAGTGGAAGGATAAGGAATTGGGGCACACTCCTTAGTTCGTAACACTTTAGGGGTAGAGGGGTGTGTTGGAACTCTAGGATGGGGACTAGGAAGAGTAACAAGCAATTCAATTATTCGCATGGACCTATACAAACCAAACAACATGTTGGTTAATGCATAGTTGTAGTTCTTTTGGTGCATGGACGAACCACAAGCAAACACGGACTCACAAGACTCACCACAGCCTAGACTTGGGGGAAGCCACCACCTTCTGCCTTATAATATTCTTTGTGCCTAACCATGGGGCCAGCACCCAAATGTCATTTTGTCCTGGAACTCCTAAATGGGAGTCCCGAAATATTCAAAGTTGGGACTTCCATGACTTTGGAGGCCCATAACTTTGTGTGCAAACCTCCAATTGAAATGAGTTTTAAAGCAAAGTTGTATCCCATTTCGATAACTTTCCAATGGTATGTGGCATGTCATTTGCATGCAAGGAAATCAGGGCGATTCCCGACTTTTTGTGGTCGGGAGTCAAATTGCCAATTTGATTCCCGGCCCTTCTTTTGGCCATAACTTATGTTTTAAGTACTTAAATGGGTCATGCAAGCTCATTTTAGATGTCTACGTTCCAATATCTTTTCAATGATATAAGGAACTTCTCAATCCAATGAATTTTGACCTTGCAATTGCCCTCTAAAAATTCAAGAATCCATTGGGACTCCAACTCCCAAAATGGGAGCTCACTTGGGAGTGTGGGGGTTCATTCCCTCACACTTTCTTGCACTCCTAAAAACATGAAATGTGATTCTTGGGCTCACTCTTGGCTCGCACCTTTGCAAGCCATTACTTTGGTCGTGAGCCCAAGGTTAAAATTGCGACAATTTATTGGGATGCTCATAATAATAATTATTAAGATTGTGATCATGCTTAATAGTAATTAGAAGTTGATAATTGAATGGTTTTAGGTTCTTTAATGTAGTTGAGAAATGAGGTGGAAAAAGTTAGAGTTTCATGAAAATAACTTTCAAATCATAGTAAAATGGCGTTTGAAGCTTGTGTATATTTTTTCTTTTGGAATTTTTGCATGTTATGGTCATGTCAAATGAAGGTTATATGATGTAACAAGGATGTATGGAAAAAGATCATTGGGAAAATGGATTTACTTTCAATTGAAGAATCACAAACATCATTGAAAATTGTGAGGGTTGTAACTTGTAACAAAATGACATGAAAAAAACATATAAATTTAAATATTTGAGAGACACTATTTTCTCTAATTTTTTAGCAATTGAAGAAGGTTAATAATGATGATTGGGTTGAAGATATGCATTATCTTAACTTTGACAATGTGAAAATCATAACCCTTTAGCTAAAGACCACACTGTTAAAAAATAAATTCACATGTGCAAGGATTTTGAAGCAAAGCCAAGATTATCATGAGAAGGTAGATATAACCAATTTATTAGGTCATAGTTATTATGGAGGATAGGAAATTTACTAAAGGATAATAAACATGACTCCACTAAATTATCAATAAAGACGAAAGTCTACAAAACCTAAGTAAAAATCTAATGCATTACATTCACAACAATACGCCAAACATTGTGTAACTTGGATTCAAACCTCAAGTTCACTTTTCATAAAATTTTGTTGATCAATCATTAAGTCAAATTGCAAAGGCAAACATTAACATGGAAATGGTAAAATATAACATACTTTACACAACGCAATATTAACTACATGCCTTTAGATTTTATGCATGTTGCCAAAATGATTCTTAGCATGACTTAATAACCTTTTATAGGCTTTGAAAAATCTTTGTGTGAACAACTTTAAGATATTTGGTTTTGAACTGTTATCTTCTTGGAAGGAGCAAGTTACTCATATTTGTGAAGTTTAGTCTTTTGCACCTTTTAATTTTGTTTGTGTTTCAATGTTTTTTGGTTAATACATGTTTTAGATTGGTGTAAGGCGTGAATTATCTTTATAAGGAGTGTGTTGGATTTTTTGGCTTCACAAAAATAATCAATCAAAAAGCTATAACTTGGAATAGCTCGGGTTTTTATGGCAAGTGCCATGGTTTTGTTTTGCTTTCTTGATTTGTAAAAGTTTAGTGAATTTTAAAATTATAGTTTGGTTTTGTTTTGTTAATTTCATGTTTGAGTCTAGTGGTAGCTTTATTTATTTTATTGCAACATTTTTTGGGCCTTTTTTTCATTGAAATTTTTCCCAAAGGAAAAATTATATATTTTTAAAATGTTTAATTTTTTTTTCAATTATAAGTCTTTGAAGAATTAGACTTCAATTGGGGTTTGGTCACCTCAAATTGTGAAAAGGAGTGAAAAAGACATGGAGGAGGATCTAAAAAGGTGAATGCAAAGTATAATGGCCCATTTTTGGAATCATAGTAGCAATTTTTACATGGTGTTTTGTGTTTAAATGCTTATGGTGAATAATTTAATTTTAAATACATTAATTGATGATTCATTCTAGATTAACAACTTGATTATAAAAACATTTGCACAATTTTTTTTGAAAATAATGCATTCATCATCAACAATGAACTTTTGAAATAAAAAATATGGATTGATCAATTGGTTAATTTGTTAAGAAATTCAAGAATTCATATTGAATTACACTCCAAATTGTTTATAATGACTAAGCATAGGTTGGAGAATGAAATCATAAAGTTAAATGTGAAATATTTTTTTGTGAAACCTTAACCAAATGGTAGTTATGAACTTTTGAAACATTAAAATTGGACCTTATTTCAAAAGTCTTTTTGAAATGATTTTTTTTTTTCATTTGTCAAAATTTTTATGCCCAATGAGTACAATTGAAATATCTAAATATTATTCTTATGGAATTTATGGGGTTTTTTTAAAGGATTTAAAAAGTGATTTCACTATATCAACTAGCAACAACATTGTTCAATATGGGTTTTGACCTAGTTTAAAGAGGTTTCATAAGTGTAACTAAAACTTTAATAGTTAGTAGAATTTAAAACCATATCCATATGGATCATTTATAAAAACTTGATTGTGATTTTGTGAATGTTATATTTGCTTAAATAGTGCATACACCCAAACGTTGAACCCATTGTCACATAACAAGGAACAATTCCTTCTCATCACCATTTACTTGTGCTTGAATTTTTTTATATTGACATTTAGAACATTAATCATAAATCACATTATGTCAATATGCGTGAAGACTAGTAAGCCCCTCTTATCATGGTGTAACAATGTCAACAAAAAAATTGTTGACATCATTGTCATCATCATCTTCTTTGGTAGCAAGGAGTAATGCCTCTTCATGCAACAATTGTAATAACAACTCAACACAACAAACCATTGTCAAAGCTTGGAGCTCCTTGTGAGCTTTTGGGTTTTGGGTTTTGGCCTTGATTCCTCCTTCTTTGACATTGTTATCTTCCTCTTCACTAATTTGTGCAACACAACAACAATGATGATAATAGCAAAATAATTGCATTGTAGGCAACCATCATCAATAAATAATGGAGTTTGGAACTTTGTCATCATTTCAAAATACACCAAAATTGGCCTTGTCAAAACACAAGCAAAGGCTCATGTGTTTTGTTAGTTAAATTTGAGATAATAACACATTCCATGCCAATCCAAATTTGACTTCTTTTTTAAAAACAAATTGTAGGTTTTTCATTTTTTATATTCATTTTTCATCCATGTAAGGGTGTGGGAATTTTTGTATTTTTTTCATCCAAACCTAGTTGGCAAACACTAGCTTATGAGTAGATGCAAAATTGGACAATTTTTGCCTTAAGATTGGACATGTTATGACATAAAAATCACATCATGATGTGAGTGAAATAAAAGGGAAAATATTTGGGATTTCATAAGATTATTCAAGGACAATATCTAATTGGAATATGCAAATCAAAACAATAAAAGATGGAAAAAATATCTTCTAAATAATTTTTAGAAGGATGAGATGAATGTTGACTAAAACGTTTGTAAAAAAAAAGAATTATGAAAAACTTATGAAATCCCAAAATTCCAAACATTTTTTGGTAAATATAAGTTCAATAAGCTTTTATTCTAATTGTTTAATAGGTAAAGAATTCTTGAATTCCAAAAACCCAAGAATTTTTAACTTTGATGATTGTAGAAACTTATCAACTTTTATCTCACATCCTCTAGAATGGTCATTGACACAAAAAATCAAACCTCAAGTACAAGACAAACTATGAAATTGTGATGAAGATGTAGTTCAACATAAAATCACATTTTTATATTAGAAGAAATGCCAAAATAAACATAGATTGAAGTGAAATATGGATTACACATTACAATCAAACTATAAAAATCCCCTTAATGTAAGTAAATTATAAAAAAACCTACAAATTATTGAGACATATATTTATACCATGTTGAAGGGCAATGTTAATTGCCTTGAAAAATTATTAACAATTGTTTGATGAAAGTAAGTAATGTTAAACACACACTATGAGAAAAATGGTGTTTTGCAATTGGGGTTGCAACTGCATTTTCCAATTGCAATGACCACTTGCAGCTCATCATAGAAATGCAACACTAGTCGTATCTTACAAGTTGCATTAGTTACAACAATTCAACTCAACATATATGGTCATTGTATATGGTGACAAAAATAATGTAATTTAAAGCAATTTCTTTTCAATTATAACATCAAAATGAACATTTCATTGCCACATGTTATGTAGGAAAACAAACATCATGGCACATGGTAAGTTTGGCAATTTTCATTCATCCAACATGGATGAAAATAATTCAACTATAATGGGATGACCTTACAGCTATTGTAGGGATTTTATTAATTAAGAGGCAACTCATTGGTAACTAAAATGTTTGTTTTTTAGTTATTTTCCATAACTACATTTTCATAATTAGATATTGTCTTGTAACTAAAAGTTTGGTTATTGGGTCTAAAATAGTTGTATGATAATTGATTTGAATATTATGGTGCATTTACTAATAATGGTGAAAACATTGTTTCGTGACCTTAGAAGGCCTCACATGCACTATTAGAAATCATGTCGTTTGCAACCTATTTCTATGCGACTACGTGCAACCAAATGTCACTTGTGACTACAAATGGTTGCCTATGCAACTACTTTTCAAATTTGGATGAAGTTTGGTTTTTTTTCAATTAAGTTGTGACTATGACCTATTTCATTTTTAAATTGTGTTTTTTTTATAATGTCTTTGTATTTTTTACAACATTGTATATACATGTAGTTGCAAATGTAACCAAAATAGTCACATGCTAGTTGTATAAGATATTTACGCTACCTAATTAGCAAGGATGTACTTAGATATATATATTTACCTACCTACTAGTACCTACCTACTTACTTACTAAATACCTACCTACCTATAAGCTTATGCCACAAGGTATTTAGCCTAAGTTTGGTGACATGTGGCGTTGCCTATGTCTACATATAGGCCTAAACCATGCCACATGACATTTATGTTAAGCTTAGGCCATGCCACGTGGCACCTAGCCTAGGTTATAACATGCCACATGGTCAATATGCTAGGCCATGCCACGTGGCATCTAAGCAAGGCAAAGGGCATGTTACATATGCTAGGCCTAGGCCATGCCATGTGGCACATAGGCTAGGTCTAAACCATCTCACATGGCACTTAGGCACAACATGGGACATGCCACCTGGCATATATGTTCAACTTAAACCATGCCATGTAGCACATAAGTTAAGTTTCAATCATGCCATGTGGCACATATGTTAGGTCGAGGCCATGCCATGTGACACATAGGTTAGGTTATGACATGCCACATGGCACATTTGCTAAGTTTAGGGCATGCCATGTGGCATCTAGGCAAGGCATATGACATGCCACATATGCTAAACGTAAGCCATGCCATGTGGCACATAGGTTAGGTCTAAGTCATTCCACATGGCACTTAAACACGGCATAGGACATGCCACATGGCACATATGTTAGGCTTAAACCATGCCACATGGTACATAGGCTAGGTTTAAGCCATGCCACATGGAACCTATGACATGGCACATGGCACCTAGCTTTACTTAGCCATGCCATGTGGCACCTAGGCTAAATTAGGATAGGATATGCCACATGGCACATATGTTAGGCCTAGGCCATGCCACATGGCACATGTGTTATGCCTATGCAGTGCCACATGGCACTGAGGCTAGACTTATCCATGCCACATAACACCTAGGCTAGGCTTATGCTATGCCATGTGTCACGTAGGTTAGGCTATGCCATGCTACATGGCACATATGCTAGCTCTAGGACATGCCATATGGCAACTAAATAAGGCTTAGGCCATGCCATGTGGCAACTATATATGACATGGCAACATGATTAAACTAGGTGCCACATCATGAAATGTGTTAATTAATAGGTTAGGTTAGTAAGTTGTAAGTTAGGTTAGAAGTAGTAGGTTAGGCTAGGTAGTCATTAGTAGCCCAAATAATTGCACGATTAGTTACAACTACATTCCAACTACAAAATTAATCCCATATGTTTTGCCTCCCATTTTGATTTTGTCAACTACATAAGGAGGTGCCCTAGGAGCACAACGTACAAATTAAAATGCAATTGCATTTTGGGATGAACCAATAAAAAAAACTCAACCTTAATTAAACCCAAGAAAAAAATGGTATTTGTAGTAAATGCCATGTGGTTTAAGTCTAGGCTTAGCCTAAGTGGCATAGGTCTAAACCTAGCCTAAGTGCCATATGGTTTAAATTTAGGCCTAGCCTAGGTGATCACTTAGGCTATACTTAAAAGTGGCACGTGGCATATGTTTACACCTAGGTGCCACATGGCATATGTCAACCTAGGTGTCACATGGCTTATGTTTAAACCTATGTGCCATGTAAGTTATCTAGGTGCCATGTGGCGTTGGTCTAAATGGGTGCCATGTGGTAGAATGCAACTAGTCACCAATATAGTTGCAAGATTGCTCATGTATACATTATATGGTGGCTATATATGTATTTGATGAAAAAATATTTCATCCGCCACATGCAATTGGTTTTTGCATGTGACTTGTCGTTTGTTATTACATCTAATTTAGTTGTAAATGTTGCTTGCAACTAAAAACTAATTGCATGCGACAATATTTCTATTACTGATGTGGGATTATGTGTGACAATCATTTTATTATTGTGCAATTATAAAGGGTTTGAGATATCATTGTGCAAAAATTGGTAATAATGCCACTAACTTGCCATTATGTAAGTTTTTTTTCTAATGGTGTTATTCAACTAAATGAATATATAAATTTGATTTTTTTATAATAAGGGGTAATAGTGTCATCATATTGCAATTGTCGATTCAATATGCATAATATTAAGATGTAATTAATTGAATTTAACACATTTTTAATTGTAATTGTTGGAATTCATTACATGGTGTTGGTTTACAACCAAGGGATGGAGTTTTAATTTGCATCTAATAAAAATGGTTGTGGAACATGCTTGCAACTATGTTGCAAACAAATGATCCCATGTTGCAACTAACACAGATTACATTGTAACTATTTTATAATTAACATTTTCGATAATGACGTGCACCAAATTATCATCTTAATGCCCAAAGGTGTCATGTTGTGTTTGGTTTCCAATGCCCCCATCCTATTGCACATGAAGCTTGCACCCACCTATTTGTCCATCTTTTTTAAAAAGTTGCACAAACATTAGCAAATGTGTATAAATTAAAAGTAACACAAACATGGAATTGTTCATTTGTGTTAATCAACAAGGACTCAATTCACACATGTTCTAACATAAGTAATATTTAATTAGCATGTCACAAATGGGTGCCAACATGAATTACAAGCCACAATTCTAGCTTCACCATATTGTGCACCTCATAATTTGCAATGTTTGTATTTGTATGCAACTACAAATCAATTGAAAATCAACTAGCTCCCCCACTATGAAACTTAGCATGCAACAACTAAACGAAAATAAGTGACAAGTAAGGAGGTTACTCACCACACTCAAGTTAAACAACTTATTGAAGGCCATGTCTATCAATCAAAGTGACCATTACTTTTCCTCCATCCACACAAGTTCAACACCAAGTTATCTTTTAATCATTTCCTAATAAATTCCATTAGAAATAAACCAACCATTAGAAGGATGCATACTAGTTTACTAAACATTCCATATATAACAACAACAACAACAAAAATAACAATGATAGCAAAACCTACAAAATGAAGTAGAAAGTAATGATTTTTAATATAAATAATTTCTTTACATAATAATTTGTTAATGATTGTGGTTAATGACAAATATTTCAATCATCCTTTAGGCTTTTATTTGTTTTGTCAACAATGGACACCACATATATATTGTACTTTTAGAATTGAGAACAACACTCCCTTTCATTGAAGACTCTAATGTTTTTTAAGTTGTTAACTTTTTTCCACAAGGAAATAAAAACAAACTAAGAGGCAAAACAAAGCTAGGATCCAAATAATCATAGTAGATAAGTGTGTTCTTCCACTATGATTTGAACATGTACTTCATTGAAAAGAAAAAAAAAGTTAAAATTTTTTTTGATGCAATATATGGAAACTTCTAATGAAAGCATTTCATAGGAGCTTTTCATGGAAGCCTTTCATAGAAACTTCTCATGGAAGTTTATAAGCTTGTAATGGTACAAATTTCAAACTCCATTACATGTTAAGATCCATCCACTTCTAATTGGATCGACATTCTTGAGGTTACGAAAGGTTTTAGAACAAATAAAAATGGGTGAATATTTAGGATGATGTTCAACCTATAATTGCAATATAATTTTGTTATAGTTGTAAGATAGTTGTATATGGGGTCATCAAAAAGACCACATGGCAAGTCAAGCCTTTGATTATTTTGGTAATTTAGTTTTGGGCCAAATGATAGTTTACATTGGTAAATGGATGAAATGCAAGGTATGTTTCTCAGTTTGGGCATTTCCCTACTTTATTATAGTTAACTTTTAATTTCACAATGGGGCGATTTGCTTTTCTAAAATAGTTTACAACTCATTCAAAGTTGGGGATTTTAAGAACATCACAACAACATTACCAAAGGATTTCGGGGGGAAAAAAAATTACTTGACACCCAAGTGTCAAATTTGAAAAGGTATTACAATATTTCAAACCCCTAAAAATACTATAATAATCAACCTAGGTTGGATAACATACTTAGTTTAAATTAGTACACATTCAATATATATAAATGTTATTATATCTCACTTAAATTAGTATAACATAGGTATATATTACTATATATACATGTTATTATCAATTTAATATATTATCAACCGTTATTCATTAATAAAATTACATTTTATAATTCAAATGATTTCATATAACTAATATTCCATCATAAATATTATTTATATGAAAATTAATGTGTATTAACATTATAGTTGATTATATGTATTACATTTGGGGACATTCATGGTTAGGGTACTACTTTTTGTACATAGAATTCAAGGATTTTGTTTTTGTTATCTTCCAAATACAAAATCTACATGAAATAAATTTAAATGGAAAATATTGGATAATTCAAATTATACTAATTTTCATGGTGGTGGTGATTTTTCACATGTGTATGTAATTATGCATCAATATTTTGGTAAAAAACCATAAATACAAAATGTAAATGCGTAGGCTTTTATAAACAACTTGACATGTTTTCTTGCCTGATTATTTCCTACAAATGTTGTCAACACCTAGGGCCACAAATTCTAAGCAGTGAATACAAAAATCAACTAAGTGACCCAAAAAAAAATTTCATTTTCCTTTAAGCCCTTTCAAAATGGATTTTGTAATTTTTAAAACTCTTGTATCATATATTATCTAGTCAAATACATTATATGGACATTACCAAACATAAATGTGTGCATTATTTATCCATGAAAAAAATTTGAATTCAATTGCATTATTTAATGCATTATCTTTTATTCTTTTAATATGAAAATTATAATTAAGACAAGGGCTCAAATTATTTAAAAATATTCAAAAGTAAATTTATGTTGTATCCAATCTATTTTTGGATTTTTTATTAGATTAACATGATATCATTCTAATTATAATCATACACTAATCCATTATATTCATGAGGTAATAAATGTAATAAAAATACAAAATAGTCCTTTGTAATCCTTTTTTTGTTAGAATGTCATTTTTGGTACCCCAACTTGTGAATCATGTCCCCATTTCAATATATTGATGTATATAAATATTCATTACTACTATGCACAACATTAATGATCATAATTACAATTAATGTTTATCAAGATATCATAAAATGAATATTCATTTATATATATCATTATGTATTATTTTATATTATTAATACCATTAATTACATAACTAACTATAAATAACGAGTTAATTTACAATTAGATATTTAATAATATTGAATAAAATCAATATTAGTAACATTATTAATCACTATTAACCCAAGAGTTTATATATTAGAAAAAATAATATTTCATATTATATATTAACACAATTTATTTATCATTATTAGTGGTTATTATTATTGATATAAATATTAATAATTTATATAATTTTTAAAAATAAAAACATTTCTATGTTTAATACTTTGTGTAACTAATAGGTGGATTAGGTTAATTTAACATAACTAATAGGTAGGGTAAACACCCCTATCACCAAACACTTACCATATCTTTGAATTTTATTGTCCTTTTGGAAAGATTTTCATGACCACATGTGAACCAAGTGAAGAATTACAATATTTCTTAGAACTCCAAAAACAAAGGAACAACAACAAAAAAACAAAAAGAGGATGAGCTTGTTCAAAGGGAAAAAAAAAAAAAAAAACATTTAAACCCCCCTTATTTTCAATTATCATATTTTTTTAATTTTTCTTTCATTTTAAACAATTTTAAAAACTATAAAAAACAAACAATCTAAACCTTTACAAACCCTTTTTAAAACAAAAAAAAAA
>Ga0116229_10002862_pt1 | contig 28196 bp, 11 predicted proteins | sample S1TSphgellanicum_3_FD_87313 | JGI IMG/M metagenome (GOLD analysis project Ga0116229, IMG submission 87313) | Host-associated microbial communities from peat moss isolated from Minnesota, USA - S1T2_Fc - Sphagnum magellanicum MG | ecosystem: Host-associated > Plants > Peat moss > Unclassified...
ATTGTTTTTTTTTTTTTTTTTTTTTTTTTTTTTTTTTTTTTTTTTTTTTTTTTTTTTTTTTTTTTTTACAATTTTTTAATTGATGTTTTCTAGCATAGGATAGCCTCAAGTGGCTATGTATTACATTCTGACCAAGAAAATATATTGTTAGCTTGATAACAACAGAGCTTCAATTTGAAATTTTAATATTAAATGATAATTGAAATTATAGGCAGCCCAAAAAATATGGGGGTTTTTTTTTTTGGGGGGGGGGGGGAACTTGCATTCTAGGGGTTAACTTCTTGGTAAACAAGTTGTGCAAAATTTTATTTTAAGATTTTGAAGTCTTGCTTGAGGACATTCAAGCCACCCAACTCCAAAGATGTACAAGGAATTACAAAATATTTAAAATTGTGATTTTAAAAAATAATTTCAATAACAAAAATTACTCAAAATTCAGTATCTCTGCAACCTTAGATCTAAAAATTAGGAAATCACCTCTAAGAAATCCAACCGTTGAGGGGATTTTCAACAGTACCAAAAGTGCATTGCTATTCCCCTAAATTGTTTTGGTTTGATTTTTTGAATTTTGAATTACAAACTATTCATTCTCCAATAATTGTTACACAAGTTTCAACATGATGAAAACAACCTTGGGGCACACGTACTCATAACGACTTTCAACCGATACCAAGAGTGAACTGCCTAGGTGCTGTGATTTGGGAGATCTCAACATAACATTGAACAAAACAAAACAAATTAAACAAACTACCTTTCATAATAAATAGATGTGAAATCGGAGGCTTCAATTCAAACAAAGGAAAATGAAGTTTTTTTTTTGCTTGTTGATCTTTGTCCCTTACATTATGTGAGATTTGGTCTTCAATTTCAATTTGAATAAGGAAATGGGAACTTCTTTACTTGTGGGTGTTAGTCTCTTTACAATTTGTGAGTTTTAGGCTTCAAATTCCAACAAGGAAGTGCAACTGCTTTGCTTGTTGGTTTCATTTTTCCTAGGTGTGGATTATTTGCATACCACTACACTTTCTGTAACTTTAATTGCACTTTGATCTCGATGTCTAATTCACCCAAAACTGGTGTGCATCGAAAACACTTCACTTTTATGGGGTTTGAAAATGAAGGATTTAAGTGGAGATTAGGGCATGCGCGTGTTCAGGTAAAGGTAATTAATTTATAACTAAAGCAAAGTTCAAACCTAATGCCTTCCCAGATAGTAAGCCATGTTTTTGTTTCCCCTCCCCTTTTTTTCCCCCCAATTTTTACCTGAAGTTGCCATGATCCATGAGAAGAGTTAGCCAAAATGGTGATCAGCCATAAGAAGACTTAGCCAAATTTGGTTATAAAGGAAAGAAAATAGAAGGAGTTTTCTATATTTTTGGCTATTTAATAAAACCTAACATAGAAGTCTGTTGACTTTAAAAAAACATTTCCCAAAAATTTGGCAATTCAAAACATTGAAAACATTGAATTATTTTTTTTCATTCAGGCCAAAGTGGCAATCAACCATAAGAAGATTTAGCCAATGCTTGTAAAGAAGATATGAAAATAAAGAAATAGAAGGATCCCAAGGTTATCATCTAGAGCCTAATATACAAATCTAGTGATTGTTTTTTGCCTAATAAGAAAATCACAAGATTATTTTATTCTAGCAATAAAAACCCCAAAAAACATTGAATTTTTTTCACCTTTTAATTATTTTCCAACTAGCACAAAATTGTTCAAACAAAACCTTGGTAATAAATATATTATCGGCATAGTTAATAGCATAAAATTTTTCTTTTCCTAAAGAAAACTAAGTGTGAGTCTTGTGAAGAAATGCACAAAGGCTTTGTAAATCCAAGATTGTGTTTTAGTTTTGCAAAAATAAAAGAGATTTTGAAGCTTGAAAAAGATGATCATGAGAAATTTTGTAAATTGATCTTACCACAAACAAATGGATACCGTAGTACCATGGCAGCAAGTTCAACATTTCAGTATTGAATAATTATTTTATTTAAAAAATTCCCACGTGAAAAATAGAATAGTTCAGATTGTTCTAAAAGATTCTACTTTTCCTTAGCAAACTTTTTTCTTTGAAAAAATATTTTCAGAAAAATTTCAACATTTTTTGAAAATAATGTAATGAGTGTCAAAGTGCAGCAATGAATGTTGGAGCTACTTCACAAAAATAAAATAAAATAATGGGTTGTTGCATGAACCTGTTAACTCTAGTGTGGAAATTATGTTTTGGTGTTGCATGAACCTGTTAACTCTTGTGTGGAAATGTTCCAAAACAAAAAGGGTTGAATCATATGGGAAACTGCAGCTGTTTCAAAAGTTGAACCTGTTTGGCTATCAATCAACTTTTGCTTTTCCATTTTATTTCATAATTGTGCCAAATTGCATTCTAGTAATACATCACCCCCTCCCAGATATGGACACACATACATCATAGTAGTTCCAAAAAGCTTGGGACTCTGAAAGTTCAGATTTTCCAAAAATGTTCCAAAAGTTCAAAATTTCAAACAAATTTATCAAATATATTCCAATATACAAAGGACGTAAAAGGTTTCAAGAGCATGTAAAACAATTTATTTCATTTTATGTGTGCACACTTTTGTGGGCATAACTTTCAAGCGACCATATAGATTTGTAAGTACTTTACAAATCTATATGGTTGCCTTAGTAATAGTTTCCTTCCCGATTAAGTTAATACTTTACATACAAGGGAAGGGAAGTGACTGAGGGTATTTGTTTAGTGGGACAGGAAACTAGGGCTCTCAGTGTCGGCCTTCAAACAGATGATGGTCTTCCCCTATACCAAAAAAACAACCCAATTCTTTTCATAATAGGTCGAAATGTTGATTGTATTTCATTAAAAGGGTGTACTTGAGTTGTTTCAAGAGCATGAAACAAATTTTTTTGATATCAAAAAATTGGATACATAACTCATAACTACATGCCTTTCCTCTATTAAAAGAAAAAAATCAATTTTTTTTCATGGTAGGTTCAAATGTTGATTACATTTCAATAAAAATGTGTAAAAGCTGTTTCAAAAGCATGAAACAAATGTTATTTGTATCAAGAAATTGAATACGTAACTTATAATTGGGTCCACTTATGATTGGGGTACTAAAAAAGAGTGTTTAAGTTTTAAAAGACTAGAAAGGACAACTTTTAATTTTTTCTTATTTGCATCATTGTAATTGTATTAAATTTTTTATGCCAATAGATAAAATGATGTCATGTTAAATCAATGAAAAAACATTAAAAAATTTGAACATTATATATATGTCCTTTTGATTCCTTTAAGCCTAATTGTATCAAGTGTATAAAGTACATTTTCTTTATAAAATGAACCAAAAGGAATGAATTAAAAAATGTAATTGATGTCAAAACATTTGAATGGATAAATAATGCTTACATTTATGTTTGGCCATGTTCATTACATACATTTGATTATATTAGAAACCATATGAAATTTTTGAAAATAATAGAATTCAATCTTTGGGGCTACAAGGAAAAAGATTATTTTTTGGGCCATTTGGTTGATTTTTTATATTCGCTAGGCTTAAGACTTATAACTTGAAGTGTGGGTCAGATGTGTAGGAAATAATTGTTCAAAAACAAATGTGAAATTGTTTATAAATATTTATTTAAGCATTTTTTGCATTTTTGGGTTTAAACCAAGGTTTAAATGCACACCAATGTACACATGAAAAAAATGATCACCACCATATGAATTATTTTAATTTAGAATAATCAAATTTTCTCACTTAATTCTATCTTGTGTAAATATTATTTATAAAAAATAATGTAATTTTTTAAAAAATATCTTTTTTCCTTTTTATAGAACCCCAAGTGTGAATGGGCCCAACTATATGTCTTTCCCTTATAGAAAAAACAACCCAAATTTTTTCAGAGGAGTTCCAAATGTTGATGGGTGCAAACATGATAAAAGGAGCCATGATCATTTCCTTATTGATTGTTCATTCTTCAAATATTCTTGAACTATTTCAATAAAAATTATATTACTATGTTAAGATTTGTATCACAATATGTCATTTTCAAAAAAATTCAAGTTTTTTTATAAATTTTTTATTACTTAAAAATTATTGGTTACAATGCTTTAAAAATGATCAAACATTGATTACACTTGTTATGACGTGACTCCTATTAATGTGGTCACACCTCGATTCCATTTCAGTTAAAGAGTGTAAAGGTTTCAAAACCATAAAACAACTAAATTTCTCATATTTAGAAAAATTTAAATACATAACCTGCAACTATATATGCCCAGCCTCCATACAAAAAAAAACCCTTTTTTAATAATACCAAATGTTGATTCCATTTCATGAAAAGGGTGTAAAGGTTTCAGGAGCATAAAAAAACTAAAATTTGCATATCTGGCAAATATCAAATAGTAACCTGCACCTATATGCCCAAGCCCCATACAAAAAACAACCCACTTTTCTATATAAATTCAAATGTTGATTCCATTTCACCAAAAGGATGTAATGGTTTCAAGAGCATAAAAAAGCTAAATTAAATACGTAACCTGCAGCTATATATGCCCAAGCCCCATACAAAAAACAACCCACTTTTCTATATAAATTCAAATGTTGATTCCATTTCACCAAAAGGTTGTAAAGGTTTCAAGAGCATAAAAAAGCTAAATTAAATACTTAACCTGCAGCTATATATGCCCAACCCCCCATACAAAAAACAACCCAATTTTTTTATCGTAATAAATGTTGATTCCATTTCACTAAAAGAGTGCAAAGGTTCCAAGAGAATAAAACAACTAAATTTTGCGTATCCAAATATTAAATACCTAACCCACAACTATTTTCCCTATCATATGAATTCTCTAGTGTATCTAGAGAGCACCTTGCAAAGCATAAAATCCCAGTGGGCTTTTCAAAAACCGAAAGTTTTGCTTCTGTGGGCATTTTGTTTTCCTAATGCCAGTCATTCTTTTTTCTCCTTTTGTGATACACAAGGGGTACTATGGGGAAAAAAATACGAGGTCACTCTTTACAGTCAATAGAGCATGCATGCGAGGGCATTACTGAAATTAGGCAGCACTTGACTGCCACCCCATGCAGGCCCTTATTTTGATAATGCCCTCACCCTTGTGCTTTACCTTACACTAATATGAATACATGTAACCTCACTCAAGGGTCAAGGGGGAGGGGATATGGGTAGGTGGGTGAGTGAGTGCAGGGTTGAATTTGGAGGAGTATGAGTAGCAAGCACATGGCATGTAGTGGATGGATGCATCGCAGAAATTGGATTTGGATTTGGACTTGGACACATGGTTTCTGGAAGGGGGTTAAAGATGTGGAAAGTAAAAAAGAAAGAGAAAAGAAAGCCAGAAATGAAGAAAAAAAGATAAAAGAAAAAAGAGAAAAGCAGGGGGAGGAGGAGGAAAGGGGTATGGAATTTGGACGGTAGTAAAATCTCAGATCTGCTGCACCACACGCAATGGAATCGGACAAAAATTTCAGGAGTGTTGTTTATGCAGCAGGGGGGGAAAATCTGGGCCCATTCCAGCGCAGAATGTGTAGCTATTTCTGCCTAGCCGCTGCTGTTTGTTTTCACGTTTGAGTCGCCACCTCGCTCGTCGACACTCTCTCTCTCCCTCGCGTCTCTCTCTCCCTCCCGTCCGTTTCGCTGGTCTCTGTCTTGGCAATCGTATGTTGTGGGTGTTGTGAATTGGAAGTCCAATCCGCAAGGAACATCAAGCGTCAACGCTCGACAACAACGAACAAACAATTAGATCACAGAACGAAAGATCAGTTCAACACTCCTAACGCGTGTGTATATATATTCAAGCTACTGTGGTGCAGGATCCAACTAATCTCCACTCATCACAAGAGATTGCAGCAAGCTTAAGAAGTTCTAATGAGAGATGTAACTTAATTCAATTTATTCATAGCTTTTGTTTGTTATTCTTTAGATTCAGTCCACAGTAAGTCTCCGATTCCGTTTTCCATTTGTTTTTGCAGTTTCTTGTGTTGTACACTAGTATTCACGAGTACGTCTGGTGGTGCTGGTGCTGGCTTTTGTCCGTCTTCCAAGCTAGCTAGCTAGCTTGCCTGCTGGGCCTTATTAGAACGGATCTGCATCATGGGTAAGCAGCAGCTGGAGCACAGCTTACCGGCTTTGATCCAGTCCATGTTGTGGCATTTTCAACAAGCCTGGGCGTCACGGCGGCCTTGGATCAAGCAGCCCAGTAGTACTGTTCTCATGGCAGCTTCCGAAACTGCAGCACCGATTACTGTACTACCTGCGCCGCAAGAGTCGCCGCCTGCACCGTTCCAGCTCTTCAACTACGACTCATGCAGCAGTCATCTGCTGGCGCATCATCGACATGATCAGTCTCTTGGTGCAACTCCGTCTACACTTCCCTTCCCTACAATCGACAGTTGCAGTTTAGACAACCGTGAAATGCAGACCGTCGTGGCGGATTTGGATGGCACACTGCTACGATCCAGCAGCTCATTCCCTTACTTCATGCTCATTGCTTTCGAAGCCGGCAGTCCTCTCCGTGCCCTCCTTCTCCTGCTAATCTCCCCACTGGTTTACATTCTTTACCATTTCATCTCCGAAGCTGCCGGGATTAGCTTGCTCATCTTTGTCTCCTGCGCTGGACTCAAAGTCTCGGCCATCGAGTCCGCGGCCAGAGCCGTGCTGCCCAAATTCTACCTCGAAGACATGCATCCCGTGAGCTACAAGCTGTTTACCGCTTGCGCTCATCGGTACGTGGTGACGGCTAATCCTAGAATCATGGTGGAGCCGTTTCTGAAGGATTATCTGGGCGTGGACGCCGTGATGGGCACCGAGATTCAAGTCTCCAAATCCGGCTATGCCACCGGCTTCGTAACTGCTCCTGGTGTGCTTGTGGGTGCCCACAAGGAGCATGTTGTGAAGAAAAACTTCGGTACTGGTCCAGACGACGTTCCTGATGTCGCACTTGGTGATCGACCCACGGATTACCCTTTCATGAGACTGTGCAAAGTAAGCCGAATACAATCCATCTGGAATATTTCCTTGCAGCAATCCTTGTTCTGGATTTCTTCTTTGGTGCATTTGCATGCTCCAACAGGTCACGAAGATCTATAGGAATCAAGATCTAGAAGCATGGTTAGGTGCCTGCATTGGCGAATTCATGTGTTTTTCTTCTTGTTGTTGAATGCAGGAAGCGTACATGGTTGTGGGTGGCAAGGATGTAGAGGCAGTGCCAAAGGAAGAGTATCTGAAGCCATTGATCTTCCATGACGGTCGTCTAGCGTGTCGTCCCACTCCTTTGATGTGCATGGCAGTGATTCTGTGGACACCCATAGGACTAACGCTTGCAATTCTTCGAGTTTCCTTGGGTGTTCTGTTCCACCCACGATGGAAGTTGTCGGTTCTGCGCTTTCTAGGCGTGGTTGTACATGTCAAAGGAACTCCACCACCTTGTCCTAGAGCTACTGGTAGTAGTGATGCTAGTACTACTGCCAGTAGCAGCAGCGGCCGGGGGGGTGGAGTTTTGTTTGTGTGCTCTCACCGGACTTTACTTGATCCCTTGTTTGTCTCTTTTGTACTGAGAAGGCCTGTGACAGCAGTAACCTACAGCATCAGCCGAGTTTCAGAATGGTTATCACCCATCAAGACAGTGAGACTGACGCGGAACCGCAGCTTCGATGCCAACACCATGTCAACGCTCTTGAAAGAGGGAGACTTGGTGGTTTGCCCAGAAGGGACCACTTGTCGGGAGCCGTTTCTGCTTCGTTTCAGTGCCTTGTTTGCTGAGCTTGCGGATCAAATCGTCCCAGTAGCCATGAATATCAAAATCACCATGTTCCATGGCACCACTGCTCGCGGCTGGAAAGGCTTAGACCCGTTCTTTTTCTTCATGAACCCCAGACCCACTTACGAGGTCTGCTTCCTGGACCAGTTGCCCTTGGAGCTCACCTGTCTCTCCGGTGCTAAGACCAGCCACCAAGTGGCTAATTACATCCAGGAGACACTGGCAAATTCCCTAGGCTTTCAATGTACAAATCTCACTCGCAAAGACAAGTACATGGTGTTGGCAGGGAACGATGGTGTGGTGCAGCAGCAGCAGCAGCAGCCGGATCAAAGATCTAAGCTGCTGCAGCACTCATGCAGGAACACTTGAGAGAGATCATAAATCTACTAAGTCTAGTCTACTAATTACCACAACTGCAGCTCTGGCTGCAGCTAGCTGGGTGCTGCTTATGATTAATGCTGATTAATCAGGATTAATAATTAAACACTCAGATCTTAATCTAGATTAGAGATCTCAATACAAATTACACTGCCAGGCCGCTCATGAATTACTGATCAATAACATGAGGCCTGCAGGTATAGAATATTATATATGAGTAGAATTAATTCCAGGATCACCAGCTGCAATAGATCATATATATTAATTATATAACTTAGCTAGTTTGTGCAGGAATTAAGGAAATGTTTTAGTAGTAGTAAACTTAATATACTTACAAAATGAATTTATTGGGCCTGCTCATCATTTCATACACATATATGAAGCACAGTGATATATAGCTGGCTGGTTACACATGAAAGATCAGTGCAGGCATCAATTAGTGAAGTCTAACTGATCTCCAAATCTCTGTCTTGATGTAAATATTATCCTAAGACTTTCTCTTTTTCAGATGGATTTAATTTGTCAATTTCGGAGGTTAATAATCATAGTGTTGATGATTCTCAATTTGGAGAATCAATCACTGATCATACTGCATGTATGAGTCTGGGCCCAAGATCATTCATGACTAGTTCAGGCCCAGCTCCAAGGTTTGATGATGCCAACCAGCACTTCCAGGAGATTCATTATAAACTTGTATCGCCAGTTGATCATATTAGTGTAGGCTTGGGGGAGACCACTTGGGCTTTACAAGTAGGCACAAGTGTGGTACTTCTAGATTGATTTTTGCATTTAATTTCTCCACAGTCAGACACATCTAGTTGTACATGGTACAAATTACAATCTAATTTTCTTAGTAGTTTTCACCATCTTTTGGTTTCACAAATTTTGTATGTGTACAACAGTGTTTACAGTGGGGGATCTGTCTAGTCCCAGGGCATAAATCTTGAGACATTCAAGTACCAAATTCTAGCCTGTATTGAGCTCAATGTGGGGGGTGGGGATTTTTGTTCTAAGACTTGACACCCATTATGCACTGGCTTTGACATGTTTTTGCACATCTGAGAAGAAAATTTTCATATTCTGTAGTTTGACTATCAGATGTGCACCTAGGAGCTCTGCGTCAATTCTTGTGCAGTTCACAACCAAAAACTTCTGGTCCACACAGAGTTTTGAAATCTATGATGTTGAGATGAACTACAGTTGGGAAGTAGCGCTCACCATGATGTGGAAATTAAGTGCTCCCAACCTACAAACAGTGCACTGTTTATTACACCATTTATCATCTTGTACCCCCATGGAACTGTCATCTCCAAATCATTCTTAAAGAGTTCTTGTCCTTCTAGTTGTTGGTCTCCTCAATATTGCACTCTTTTGTACCTGACTATGTGCACCTGTTGAATGTTGAATGTTCTGGCTTACCTACTTTCGTAATTTCTCTATTGTACCACTGAAGTTCCATCACTTTGCAACAACATATTGCTATCAAATAAACTAAGTGGCACTGGTGGTTGTAATTTGGCCAATCTCAACCCTTAACACCTGAACATTAAGGCGGACTGCTTTTCAGTGTATTTTTTGCCTTTTTATTACTTTTTGGGGTTGACGCATAAACATCAGGGAAAAGAAAAAATACACTGAAAAGCAGACCAAATTGGTCCATCTTGACGTTTAGAGGTGAAGAGCCTAAACCATTATTACAATCATTTTACCTTTATTCAAAGCCTTAGGTAGATGTATGGTGCAATTTATTCATCTATGAATTATGAGATCAGAAATCTAACTGTTGAATTCAAAGTTTACACAATCAGAATTCTTTTAATAAAAATTTGAGCCAAAATCAAGCAAGGGATGCTGAGAGAAAAAACCAGATTGAGCTCTTACAGGACCAGGCAAGTGCTGTCCAAGGTTGGATCTGAAGCTTCAACCGTGTACAGTGCTCACAGTCCTCAAAAGTGAAACAGCATCAAACTCCTTGTGCCATTGTGTGTACTTGATATTTTTAGACAGCCGGCACATGGAGCTCTTGCAAAGGAATATTAATTAGTATTCAAAGCAGCTTAGTTGCTTCCTGGACTTTCCTGAATCACAAACAACTATGGCTATATGGGTGGAGCTGAAAAAACAAAAGGATGTGTGGACTATTTCAATGACTTTTTAGCAATCTAACATCTGTTTTCTACTTGCTGGACAAAAGAATTGTTATCTTTGAATCAAAATAGGTACCACATAAGTGGAGCCTAAAGTGACCGGACTGGACCTACTTAAAGCAAGTAAACAACTTTAACAAAGTAATTTGGTGCGTTTTTTTTGTCCAAATGTGGAGTTGACCTTTGCAGATACTCAGATCACCTTTACCACTAGATCAAGCAACAAAGTGCACAATCAAGTTGAACCAATATAACAAGTGCATAAAGTTACATTTGTTGGATTCTCTGTCTTTCATCAACCCAGTTATGCCCAGAGTAGACCAACAACCACCACTTACCATCCTCCATTGGAAGCCTGTTATGACTCCATCCAAGTGAGTTGAATTTGGGTTGGGTTTCACCTTGGTAACCTGTACCTTGGATCAAAGGATAGGTCTGGATAATAGGTAGGACACTAGGCATGGCTACATACCCTATAAAGGATAGGGTCCAGCCAGGGTTTTTTTTCAACTTTGTGATGTAGCTGAAGTGGGCAATCATTCATCTGATGATTTAGCTAGATTTGGCTACAAACTAGATATGGAAGTAGAAAAGAAAACCAGAATCCTTCTACATTTAAGTGGCTAACTACTGGAACTTGTGATAAAAATCTGGTGATTTGAATTTTTTTTTCCTTCAAAATCTGGCAAATTTGGGTCTTTGTTTCCCATGAAAAATGCTTTGTATAGGTTGAAGTCACATTTTTCGGGTTCAAATTTAGTAAAATTCTGCCCAAAAAAAACATTGGATTTAACATGTACAGTATAATAGGTGGCTACTAGGTGAAAGGAAGAAAGGAGAAGCCATTCAAGGAATAGACAATGCTTAAAAAAATATTCTTGTAATTTTGAAAATTCATCATTGGAACACCATGATATGAATTTAATTAGTTTGTTCTTTGGAATAATTTCTACAATTGCAAAATTGCTACCACCAAAATGTCATGCAAATTCATGATGTTTCTTGAAAGTTTTCTTTATATATTTAAAGTATTCAAAAAAGGATGTCAATTTGGTGAAAGTACACTAAAATGACCCCCTTTAGATAGTCACAAATTGTATTTTTTTTGGGTGGTGCATTTTTTAGTCTAATTCATGTCAAAACTAAAAAGGAGTTTCACAATTTTTTGCATATTATGGTAGAAGGCAAAAGAATAGAATAAAAATTATTTATTAATTATTTATATTTTGATGAGTTGGAATATATTTGTACAAAAGGGTGAAAGCACACTAGGGGGACAACACTTTAAACAAGAAAATATACCTTTTTTTTTGGGTACATTTTGTATTATTTTGGGGGCAATTTTTCTTTGATTTTATTTAGCATTTTAATAAATATATAAAATTGATTTTGATACAAAGGTCACCAACATAATTCTTGTTATCTTTCAAATGAAAGTAAATTTTTAACAAAATGTTTTTTTTCCACACACTTATGCTTGTTTGAATGAAAGACTTGTTTTTTGTGAAATCACATGAATCAAACTTTTCAATTGTAATTGAAATGGTCCAATCAATTCATATTTAATATATAAAGTTAAGTACTTCATCAAGTTTTACATATTCATTTGAATCATTAAAAATAATATTTGCACTTTGTAGTAGTATATTGTGACAACATTTTTTGAACATTATAGTGTGCTTTCACCCAAAAGATATATGTAAATGTGCATTGAAAAATGCAAATATACTTCAAAAATGATTGAAATTATTTTAAGATCTTTACAACATTTGTAGCATCTATTTCACATATGATTTGACATAATTTGAATCATGTGAGAAGTTTAATAATTTTCATTTGACACATGGGGTGTCTTCAAGGTGTTGATCATATAAATGTGTGAAATTGAAATTTTGACAAGCAATCATTTTGAAATGGAAAGTAACAAACATTGTGAATTGGGTCAATGCATAATATCCATTTCAAATCCTTATTTGGATGATTAATGAAACCAAATACTAGTGTAATTTGAAATGAAAAATAAGCTTTGTTATATTGTATAAAAATATTCATGTGGTTCTTTGATTTTAAAAGATAAAATTTTGTTCTAAATAATATTACATAGCAATAATTTTGTGAAAATCATAACTATAAGGCCCAAACACCCCAAATAAACCCAAAATTAAATACACCATGTTTTGGAAGAAATTATATTGTAAATGCTATAATACTAATACCAAATACTTTAGAAGGGTTCAAAAGGGGGTCAAAAACATTTAATGTGTTTTCACTCGATAGTTTTTTAAAAAACTCAAAAATCATTTTTGTTATCAAACATGCACCAAATGCTTACAAATTTATTGTCATTTTAATATGCTTCTAAAAAAAGGCCACATGTGTAAAAATAATTCAAAATTATTTTTACATGCATGCTATTGGATTTTTATTTCCAAAAGTCCTTAGTGATAGTTTAGATTTTGTGATCATGGTTTGAAAAACATAATTTGTAGATTTGATTATAATGTATTTAACATGATGCAAATATTTCAATTTGGGTCTCAATTTGCTTGAATGTTCAAAAAATATTATCTCACACAATGTTTTGTGTAATGTTTTGAACAAAATACCATAAAAAATGCAATGCTAGGTGCTTTCTAATAAAAAATTGAAATTGAAATAATGTAATATGCAACAAACACATCACAAAAATGTTTAGATATGACTAGAATTATGAATATAAATGGTATTTTGGTATATTGTAAAAACAACAAATTCATGTTTTGCAAATTAAACACATCATACATGTATGGAAATGTTATGTTTAGAATCATTTGTTTGAGGAGCAATTGAGTGTACAAAATATTGTCTCAAACCAATATATTTTCATCAATATCCATTAAATGCATTGTTCACCAATTTTTAGGCCCATCCATTCACAATGATTATGCAAACATGTATTTGGATCCTTTTAAAACTATTGAAATTGTGCATGTAAGAAAATACCTCATTTTATTAAGAAATAATATGAAACCAATTTTGAAGGTGTTAACAAGGAAGTATACTAGTGCCACTATATTTTTATGTTTAAAATTAATCCTCTTAAAGTTATAGTCATGTGGTTTATAATGGGGTCCCAGATTTTCAAATACCCATAAAATATGCCCTCTTTTCATAAAATATCAAATTTTCATATATTTGAACACAAAGTTGGTATAATAATGCCACATATCATATGGTTTGAATGATTGAAGATCTTGACACATAGAAAATTGTGCAATTTGTATGTTTAAGTGGCAAGGTTGGTGGAAATGTGTAAAGTTTTTCTAGCATTTGAAAATACTAAAATATTTCAATACCATAATAAAATTTGTATGAAACCCATTTATTATATCATGGGTCATTAGGCGAAAGTGTCTTTATGTGGTACCACTAGAACCCACCTCAAGGAATTCCTTAAATGGGAACATTAACCGAATAATATTCCTAGTTCCATTTATTTTTTATGTTTTTACAATTATAACTTAATTTTTTCTCATGTGTGTCAATCTGCACATTTGGAAAGTTGTTAATTATGTCTTCCCTTTCATCTTCATCTAAGGTGGCTTCTAGAGTTGGCAACTTGGTTTCTTCTCTATCAATGACCTCCAACGCATTGGCAAATATTGAGCCCTTCAACTTTTTAGGCCTCAAAAAGGAGGTCACAACAAGATTTTCAGTTCTAGGTTTTTTTTGAACTTACAAAAACACCTGCACCATCACTTGCATGTAATGGTAGAACCTAAAATCCCATTTCATCTTGCGGATGTGCAAGAATAAAAGCCACGGATATGTCCAATGATGTAATTGATAGAATTCAACTACATGTACATGATGAATTCTGTAGATGAGAAAACAAACAAAATAGGTGATAAGTATGCCCACAAGATGCAACAATGATGTCATTTGCATGAAACCAATCTTGACAAAGAGGGCAAGCCTTGACTAATATAAAGTTTTTTTTGGTCTTTAAATTATTCATTAAAGTGTAAAATGGGTAGTGGGAATGTGCAAATCTCAATCCTCCTTGCATATGTTCTACTTGGGTCTGTATGGATTGCACAGCAACTTGAATAGCTCCAATTGTGTGTTTTACCTTATTAATGTTTAAATCCATCCTTGCATACTTTCTACAAGCGGCCTGATAGGAAGCAACTCCAAGTGCAGCCCTATGTTGCAACCCACCAAAAGTCTTCTTTTGATAATCTAATTCTTGACTAAGGCTTTCTAGCTTGGCAACATTCATCTAAATAGAAGCATTCAAATCATTAAGCTCCTATTCCCCACCTCCAAATCCCACCAAAGATTCTTGTAATTTTTCAACTTCTTTCTTTTGGACTAAGAATTTGTTTGACCAAATGTCCATCTCCATCTTGGCTTTAGCACAAGCTGCTTTTCTATTTTCCATTTGAAAATGCAGGTGCTTCACCTTGGCCTCAAGTTCACTCTTGAACCATAAAACATTTGAAATAACACATTTGGTTGCTATTAACTCCACTTTCTTAAGTTCACAAAAATTTTCAACTCCACAAATTTGATTTGTTGTGAAGCTCCATGGTCTCCTTGCATGGTTGGCCATCACACTCAAGCCTCGAAAAGACTTCAAATTGTGATTTTGAGTAGTACCTTTTGTCTTTGCAATGGCACCTTTCTCTTCTATCTTAGCATAACCTAAATCAACATGGGGACCTTTCACTCTTCAAGTTTTTTCCTTTGCAATGTCTAACCTTAATGATGCTTAACTCATTGGTATTTTTTTTTTCTCTGCCACAACCCCCCAACAAAGCTTGTGGCTGATTTCATTGTTGATAATTTTTTCATTTGTGGGGTAAAACTTGAAGTATAACTCTTCTGTTCACTTTTTCCCCTCAAGTGCAAGATCAAGGCTATTAGATTTATAGTCATCTACCTTTTTTGGGTCAAACATAGTTATAACTTCTTCAAGTGTAACATGTCCTTTGACTAGTTTTTTAGGGTCGATTCTTGACCTGGGCAACTTCTACACCATGGTCTAGTAGTGAAAATCACGACCTCCATAGCCTATATCTTGATACAGTGAGCCCTTATTTTTTAGTTTCCCCCAAGATCCTGAAAAATTTGTTGCCATATCATTGTAACATAGAGAAATTTGAAGCCACCAAAAGACATATGGTCAAACGGATATGGCCATGCTTGCCCAAAAACCATGAAATGGGATCTAAATGCCACTAGCCAATGAACATGTGTGAAAAAAATGCACACAAATTAGAAAAAAACCCCAAAACCTATGAGATAGTTTGATACAAGTCCAATTTACCTGATCTCGCATGATTTTGTGGGTATTAAGAAGAATCGACGACCTGTAAATGTAAATGCCTTCCACTATGAAAGACCAATGCATCTCCTTTTGTAGCCACAAAGAAATATGCACCTTGTCTTTGTAAAACAAGTTTTGAATCATAACCAAAGTGTGTAAAGGAACCTCATGTATATTGTGACCAAAGTTGTATCCATAGATCCACTCTTCAAAATTGGTGTTGCCTGGAAATATCAAAACATTAGATAGGTGAAATGGAAAAGAATCCCTTCTTCATGATTTGTCCATGATAAACACCTTTGAACTACTGGAAGCCCTAACTATAGGTAAGAGAAGAATTGACATGTGTGTCCCTGAAGAAAGTCATCAATTCAACTAGTGTTAGGTTCTATTGGATATAGGAAGATTGATATGCATTACAGGTTCTACTAAATTGAACTCCTATTACTTGCAGGATGTCAAAGCCTAAGGATTTCCACGTTAAGATATGGCCTTCTCTGAAACCTTTCACATTGACCCTCTCCTCACCTAGGGTATTTCCATGCTGCAGTGTAGACAAAAAAGTGTCACAATCTTACATTTTCCACTACACTAAAAATTTGAAGTGGGTTATGGAACAAATGTTGAAGATTTAGTGATGAATATGTGTTACTAATGATGCTCCACATCCTAGTATATCAAATTGTTGTGAAATTGATGTATTTGAAGATGATCCTTCGGAGTACATTTGTAATGTGTAATAGGTTGGTGACAAAACATAGATTGACATGAAAAGGATTGAAAAGTACATCTTCCACTATGTATTTTTCAATGAAAATTTGCACACATACTTATAAGAACATAAAGAAAAATCTTCTTCAATTATTCACATAATCTATTGATCTATTTGGAAATAAATTGACATTAAAGCCTATAATCTTTGGTAGTACATTTGAGGGCTATAGTGATCCATTTTTTCAAAAGAAATTATTGGGGGTCATTTTTATGGGTGATCTAGACTTGGGTTAGGTGGTATTTTGAATAATGTTTTTGGATAAATTAGGTTTTAGAAACTTAACCCCATGAGTTGTTTTGTTGTATTTTAAAATTTGTAGTACCATGGTACTCTTACCATATTCCATGTACTTGGGTATACTAACACAACAAAACCTGATCTTGGAATTTCATCAAGGAATGGACAAGATTGATGCTCAAAATATGTCCTACGTATTGATAAGCTAGATGAAGGTGTTTGACCTATAGGAGTGGGACTAGCTTTGGGAACGAGAATGAGGACAAAGTAATGTAGGTGAAACAAGTTAGTTCAATTAAAACACAAATTCACCAAGGGGGACGTGTGATGGCTGGAAAAAGCATGCATGTGCAAATGGTTTGTCTTTTTCTTTAGTAGCAATCTTGAACTTCACAACAACACACATTAAGGTATGTTATCATAAAAAGGAACTTGAGATTTTTCTTTTCGTGGTTTTTGCATTCGATGAAAGTTATGAGTGGTTTCAAGATCATTGCATTTGAGCTTGTAGGTTTGTCTATGCCTTATCAACTTCATCATGGGGAATTTTAAGAACTAGCAAAAAAGGGTTGGGATAGTTCACCAAGGTCCACAAGGTAGAACAACAAAACTTGAAGCTATTATAGATGAAGTTGCTTTGTAGAGAAAAAAAAAAGACCAAAGGGAAAGGCAAAGAAGATGTAGAGAAAGGTCTAAAGCTTTGGAGAAAGAAGTTTTGAACCTTGGATCCTTTGTCCATGTAGTAGTAGAAGAAGAAAATAGGTTTCATGTTAGGAAGGTCTACACTTGTATGAATCGAATTGCCTTCTTCATCAATTCTGAACTTTCTTCTTTTGGTAATTATATTATGAACAGAAAGGCAATACTGGAGAAATTGATGACCAAATACATCATTAGACTTCATCTCCCACCCTATTACCTACCTCCCAATGAAGCAAAGGCTTAGCATGCTCATGTCCAAGGATTGAAAGTTGAACATCAAGAGGTGAAGGGAGTGCAATCAAAAGGGAAACTAACATACAAAGGTACTTTGTTGAATGTTGTAGTTAGCAAAGAGGTGGTTGGAGTTAAAGCACTAGCTCGAGTCCTTAACACAAACCCTTCGAACATTAACTATGTTGTGCAGAAGTAACAAGATGCAAAATTTTTAGGGTCTTCACAATGGGCACTGTTAACTCAAAGGTGACGATTGAATATCCTTGATGAGACAACTTTGTCTTCTATTTTGGTGTGGTGGAACAATGAAATGAGGGTGAGTCCAAACAAATTAAATGTAACAAGGAAGCGTATTGCCTTAAAAGCTTCTGAAGAACATGTTACGCATTTGTTGTTCAAGACCTTGGTGAAAACATCATTCCCTCCAATTACAATTGTTCATTAGAGGTTTCCTTCAACATTTTTAAATAGTGTGTTGAGTTATTGGAACTTATGCAAGACATATATTTCTGATTATCACTTTTATAAGCTTCATTTGTTGTTTATGAATGTTAAGCTGGTCACATGATATCTAAGTTGAATTGGAATCATCATAACGATGGACAATTTAGATTCTAGTGTGAATGTGAATCAATTTCTGTTCTTTTTGAATTTTCCAACAATGGTTCCTTGTTGTGGTCCAAGATGTTGACTTTTATCTAACATATCCACAACATCTATTTACACGTGGAGTTTAATGATATTTAGTAGAAACTTGCTAAACAAATTATGGGGTTAAGTTCAAACTAGTAAAAATTTGAAATATATGAAATCTACATCCCTAAAATGTGTTTACAAAATGTACACATGTAGGGGTTTCAGGAAAAAAATTGTGCATTCTTTTACCTATGTTTGTTGTTAATGTTGAAGTTTTTTGCTAAGAACCTATTGTTGAGGTTCTATTGAGGGATTAAATGTCTAGTTTGTATGTAGTAGTCCTATATTGGTCATAGTTGCACCATGATATGAAAACCCTAACTACAAGAAATAGAATTCCACATTAGTTTTGCAATTTTTAATGCCCTACAGCCTATATTATTTCTTTGTTGTTATGCTTATAGATATTAGGATTTTATGTGGATCACCTTAATCTATAAGTTACTGATTATTTTTACAACATCACCAAATGGATGATATGGGTATGTAACATAAAAGTTGTCCTAAGCTCTTGTGTTCAATTTTATAAGTATTCAAATTTAAGGTTACATTACATGTGGAAGATAGATTTTCAATTGCACAAGTCTAGTGTACAAGTGAAGCTCCATCTTGAAATGCATGTGGATGTGCATAATGACTACATATCACTATTGAAGGTGAAATGTATTTGTACTAATTATTCTTATGCTTTTAAAATTCCTCTTGTTCCTAGTGTCCTTGTTCAACTTTTTCTATTTTAATGTTTTTTTAACTTGTTAGCATCATTTTATTTGAGAAGGATTTATGTATGTTGCAGGTCAATGAACTCAATTTGCATGTTTGTTGATATATATTGATATGTCCATTTGATGCTTATTTCCACAAGTATAGTAAATGATGTTTTGGTAGTGAACTTTGTAGTTTTTGGCATTATTTGTTGTTCTTAGGGTATCGATACTTTGATATCTACTGTATGTATACATTTAGGATGTGTCTATTAATTAAAATGATATTAAGGTATATTTTGTATTATGCTAGGTTTATTATTTTGTTGCTACATAATTTAAGTAAATTATGCACTTTAGTGACAACAATTCACATATTTGTGAGTGTGTAACTTGAATTCTTTTCTTTTGCCACATACATTTGGACTACATTTTGTATTTTTTACACAATGCATACATATATGGTTTGTACTTCCTGTACCATATGAATATTTTGTTGTAGGGTTGTGAAATTTTTGGACCTACATGTGGATTAACAACTTACTTTGTGTAATTGATAATGTGTACTTACTGTGCATTGTCCATGCAAACTACCTTTTATTTACGATTTCAAGTAGCTCACCTTGAATGCAACATCAAGCATGTAACATTCTTAAAGATGAAGCCTTATTTTGTGAAGGCCTTAAAAGATAGAAACACATGTTGTTGTAATTACCATGTAGAGTTAGACATGTTAAAGGTTGGTCTAAATTACATGAAGGATGGAAAGAAAGGGTTGCATGCATAGTTTAGGTGTCAATGCCATAGTAGTGTCTGTTCTTTGAGTGGTTAGTCCAATGATGACATTTTTTAAACTTAGAACATGGTTTACAAAGGCATCACAAATCTATGGCAATAGTGTGTCTGTAGTAAATCAAAGTTTGAAGAATGGCATAAAAAAGAATGCTTCATGGGTGAATGTTAGAATTGTGGGGTCAACAAATTGCTAATCTGTCCTAGTGAATTAGTCAACAATGTTAATTATAAAGTGTTGTGGAAATGTTTTAAGACCGGAATTGTTAGACAAGTAGAGGACGAGTAACCAAGGAAACGAATAAGGGAAGTCTTCAAGGAGACTTCCATTCCAAACTTTTTGATCTACCTGAAACCTAATCTACAAAAGTTCATAAAACATAACTTTGTGGCCCATTGGCAAGATGCCCAATGTAGGCTAGCCATGGGTGACTGATCAAAATATGTGATTTTGTGTCACATTGATTTTGCAAAAAATTACGCCTTTCAAATAGAGAATGAAATCCAGTCGATGCATTGGCATTTTTTTCAAGTGACAATCCTAGTGCATATTATGTATCGTCTCAATCCCACTTATACTATGGAAAGTGGTCAAAACAAGGTGATAAAGAATCACACTTGTATGTCAATGATGACAAAAAAATGACACTCTTTTTGTGTAGGATTGTTTGTTGCTTCATTGGCAATGTTTGTGTGATCAAGGGGTGTAACCTCATGAACATTGGATGTTTTTAGATGGTTGTGTAGGCCAATTTAAAGGTGCACAATCAATGTTTTTTGTTGTTAGGTATCCACAACTCACAAATGAATGTAAGATGAAATGGCAATTTTTTGGGACAAGCCATGGGCAAAGTATGTACATCTATTTCCTTGTAATGCCATAATTAATGTCTAATTTCCATAATTAAAAGCTGCATTGTTTATTTGTAATGCGCTGAGGAAGTGGTGGTTTTCTTGGAGGAAGTTCTTTTTACATGGGTTCCAACTTCTTATACCCAAAGTAAACCAGACATTTTGAGAAAATGTTGGCACATTGAAATTGATGCCATTGATAGGTCAAATCCATTTTGGTGTGATACCATACTTGGATCTTGAAAATTGCATTCAATTTGTTTTGTTTCTATTGTTGACCCTACATTGTTAATGGTCAAAGAGCTTTCATGCTTTTGTGCTTCTTGTGTTTTTGAAAAATGGGAAGCATGTCAAAATGCTTCTCATGTTTTTTCATGGTGGTTAATAGAATTGAAACTTAACAATACTAGGCTGGTGAAAAACCAAATGCAACAATTTGAAGACCCTGATGACATTGCATATGGTGGAGATGGCAAAGAGCTATTTAATTTGCTTCATATAGGTGATAATTTTGTTGTTCTAGCTACATAAGGGAATATGGAATGTATGGATTTCTACATTCTTCAATGTCAATGACAGAAATTTGTGGTCGATGAAGCCTTCCATTGTGTTTAAGGTGGTGAGTTTGATGTTGGTGATTATGTAATGTTGGGACCTATTACCAGAAATGGGGGAGAGGTAACTAGAGCTATGTATTTCTAGACCAATCGAGTATAACATATGTAGATGTAATTTAGTTAAAATTATTAAGTTCCTAATGACCCCATTAGATCATCGAGTGAAAGGAGATGACCCCATCTATAAATTGTCAGTGGAAAATGAGACATTAATTTATGCAGCCATGAGAAAAGTGGCTTAGGAATGCAACATTTGCACTATTGACATTCTTGCCCTAAAAAGTATGGCAAATGATTTTTTTCAATAAAGTTGGCTAGGTTTCTTATCACTTGAATGAATGAAGCTTTGCGAGTTGCATTTTCTTTTTTGGATGCCTTGTGAATGAAGCTTTGCAGGTTGTTTTGTGAGTTCTATGGCATGTAAATTTTCTTGTATCAAACATATGCCAATTGGATCTGCCCAAGTGATGATATCCATTGCAATTATATTCATACATTCATACACATTGTTTTTGATAGGTTATCTACTCTGGCTAAATTTATCTTGGGTTGGACTGAGTTTGGACTTAAGAAGTGTGCTCCTATGGCATATGTGGAAAACATAACTTTAGGTTGAATGTTGACCATCCCATGCATAGCTATGGCATTAGAGCTAATAGAATTGGCTTTAAGTCAATTTAATGTTATGATTTGATTCTCCCTATTGTAGGATGAAGAGCACATCCATTCACTCCCTACAAAGAGAATTTCAAAATTTCCCAAAATTTTGATACCTTTTGAGAGAAGAGTGAAAAGACAATGTGAACCTAGTTTTATGCCAATGTTGAAAAGGTTAAACTCTTTTGTTTATATGTCTTGTATTTCCAATAGTTGCAGTATTGTCTTTTATATTTTGTTAATGATATTTTCACACAAGTCATTAGCTATAGATGATTTTCATGAATGTTAAAGCTCTCATTTTGATTACCTACAGGGCCACAACCCAAGTTATGTACATGGGGTAGGTATTAATAAATAATACATTTTAGACTTTTTGCATTAATCATTAGCATAATAACAAGGAGCAAATTACCATGTCCTTCAATCCTAAGCAATTAGAATATTGTGCTTGTTTTCTATCCTAAGCAATCTGCATGCTTGTTGCTCATGGATAGATCACGGGATCTCATAGTCCTTTAAGACAATCATGATATGCATCTTGATGTTGTCTTTTAAATTCCCTTCCTTGCAGACTTGCAAACCACACCATCCACCAGTGTTAAAAATAACTACTAGTCAAATGTGGGCCAAGCCACACTAGAACTATTTCAACAAATGCATTTAAAAGGTGTGTAACTAAATTCTATTACATTTTTGGGGTGTTGGTCATGTGCCAACCTACTTGTGTTGTCATACTTGAAGAAGATAGGTCCATTGTATGGATAGATCATGGTTAATAAAGGGTTTCAAATGAAATGTACAAGTAGTTGAGACATTGAGCTACATCCATGTGTTAATCTGTGTGAGAAGGTAGGTACATCTCAAACTTTTGCAAGTGAGATTATAAGTGAATAAGTTCATAACATACAAGTATTTAGTTAGTTGACATGGTCAACACATTACACCATCCAAAATCCAAAGAAAAATTTGATTATACAAGTCTAGAATATCATATAGACACACATGCCACATATTTGATGACATATAATAATTTCAAAATTAATTGTGCAAGGTATTGAGCTCAATATTATATCCTACAAAAAACATTGGTCCTATGTACTCTACAATAGGCATTACTGCATTGGCATTGGAAAGTTGGGATTAGATGTTCATTGTTGGTAAAATCAATACCATAATCTTGTTCCAATCAAATCAAACAAATGTTGGATGAAAAACTAAAACACAAATGCCATTTCCATATTCAACATACTAGTTTTATGATGTCAAAGATGTATGGGGTCATGCAAACAAGAATAGAACATGCCTAAGTCAGTTCTTCCATGGCAAACACCTTTCATGTTGTGAAAAATGCCACCTACACACACGGTTGCAATGTGCCATCTCAAAATTTGTAATAATTTCTCCCAAAAATTCAAAGAAGAAAGAACCAACTTGAATATCCTCCAAAGTCCTTATGCCCCATCCTTTTCTTGTTGATGTCCAATAAACTTGGCCCAACAATTTCCCTTTTGATACTAGACTTGAAAACATTTTTAAAAATCCATCTAAAATAGTATGATAAGTATTATCCTATTACTACACCAAATCTCTTAACTACCAAAATCATGTTATTTACACATACAAAAAGAATCAAATCCATATAATCAAAGTACATTGCATAGTATGAAATTTCCATACTTGTAGACGATGTTGGATCCCTCTTTGAACAATTCTATTTGCACAATCAATGGGATCACCACATTTGTTGGAACATTCTTATATGAATGTTCGTTGTTATAAGGCATGTCATGTATAAGCGAGTTGAAAGGCATGAAACTAGGAAATCAAAACCATGTTCAACTTTAAAATGCTATATTTAAAACATCATTTTGAAAGCAAAAAATGTACCTTAGCCAAAAAATTTGGGCACAAATCCTAGCCTTAGTATATGCAAAATAGCTTCCATTTTGAATTGCACATTTGTAACCAATAATAGGAGCCATGTTGTTATGGTTTTCAAAATTTGTTTCAAACTCAGCATATTGTAATATGGCTTGCTTTAACTATGAAATAAAATGAACTTTACACTTTGTGATGTACATAAAGTTTATAGGTAATAAGGCAGTTGTTACATCATTAACCCAAGGTATGGGCATTATTTCTCACCCACTTGAAATGTTTAGGCAACAATCTACCAAATCTTACTGTTGAGCAAAACACTACTACACAATATATTGCAAATCAAAATCATAATCAAACTTTGATCACACCTCTAAAATTAAATTGATCAAACAACTAGAAACAAATTTTCTCAATCAAAAAGAGCAAATTAGTTTTGTAATAAGAAAATGTGGTGCAACCCATAATCACTACAAGAAATCTAGGTTTTTTTTACCATGAAAACCCCCATATGGTTTTTTTGCCCCCATGTCCAACTTGACCGACATGCCATTTTGGACAAGTTGATTTGGACTTGACCATTTTGATTTGGGTCTTTTTGGTTGGTCTTTTTGACGGAGTTTTTTTACTAGGTTTTTTTATTAAACCACTATGATAATAATATAATTTGGGTAGCAACCATAAATATATATTATTTAAATATTTAATCTAAAATTTATATGAAAATACTGATTTAATTAATTAATTACCCTACCTACCCTACTCTACCCTACCCTAACCTACCTACCTACCTAATTAATAAACATAATAATTAATACCAAAAATTATTTATTTATTTACCTACCAACCCTATGTCCTAAGCTTAAACTAGGCCACCTGGTTTACACCTAGGCTAAACCAAACTGTTTAAGCTAGGCCAAGCCACTTAGGCTAGGCCAAGTAACCTAGCCTAGGTGGTTTAGTATGCTTTGCAACCTAGGCTACTTAATCAGGTCACTTAAGTAGCCAAGGTAACCTAGGTTGTAAGTGTGGGGACTTGAATTCCTCACCTCCACATTGAGGAATCGAGTCCTTAACCATTGCACCACCACCCCATAAGGTGATTATTTTTAGACAACATATTGTAATAAACATGATTTTGAATTAACATATTGTAATCAACTTCCATGAATTTTTTTTCAACATATTGCATTGAATGAACTTGATTTTTTTTATTATTTACATAAATAAGTAGGTTATAAGTACGTAAGAGGTACCTATTAATAAATGCATGTATTTAAGTAACATGTAGTTATAGTCTATTAAGCCATAAAGGTATCTACTAAGTCTATGTTATTTAATAGGCTATGTAGGTATATACTAGCCTATAATTAATAGATTTAGCCTAGGCATATTAAGTATGTAGCCTAGCTTATTAAGTAGGTTTAAGGTTAAGCTACTTACCTTGTAGGCCAAAGTGGCTTACGTTATGTACATAACTACTAAGTAGACTTTGATAGCCTAGGTGCCCTAAACTACTTGTTTAGCTAATAGAATAGGCTACCTACCTACTAGGTGATGCACTCCCAATTCCTTAAAGGACTCAAATGTGAGTCCAAATAGAAGATAGCCGAAGAAGGAAAAGTCGGGGCACGCTCCCTAGTTCACAACACTTTGAAGGGTAGAAGGGCGTGTTAGAGCTTCGGGATGGGACTAGGAAGAGTTGACAAGCTTCACTCACTCACACAAGCCTACACACAACCCACACAAAGTGGTTAGTGCATAGTTGGAACACCTTTGGTGCTAGGACGAGCCATGGGCAACACAGACACACTAGACTCACCACGGCCCGAACTTGGGGGAAGCCATCACCTTCCCCCTTATAGTATACTCACCTACATCCAAATGGCTTTTCTCTCCCAGGACTTCCGAGTGGGAGTCCTGAAATCGCGCCAAATGGGACTCCCACAACTTTGGAACCCCATAACTTTGCGAACAGACCTTGGATTGCAATGCAGTCTAAAGCAAAGTTGTAGCTCTCATCGAGAGTTTTCCAACGGTATGTCGCATGCCCCCTGCAGCCAAGTAAATCGGATCGATTCCCGACTTTTTTAAGCTAAAGAGGTAAATGAAGTTAGCAATGAACAAAACATGCGATTGGACTGTAACTAAAACTAGATTTTGAAACTAATCCACATATTCATATTGAATCCATACATCAAATATAAAAAAACCTTGTTGTTTTTATTTTTTTCAATTTTTGGATTTGGCAAAAGCAATGAGTTGCAATTTAAATTTCCACATTTTACACTAAAACAAGTTGTTAGCTTTTAAAAAAAATCATCAGTTGAGCTAAAGAGCCTAAAGGGAATGAATTTTGACCAATTGGCTTAGGTTGATTAGAATTACCATAATGTGTACTACATAATTTCGAACATTATGGATCAAAATCTCACAACACATTAAACAAAATGCTGAACCTATCTCAAAACTAGAAATCATTCTTCCAAGATTTGGGTATTGAAATTTGCAACACCTTTTAATGAGATGTATGGAAGGTGAATTGAATGCATTTAGGTTAAATATTTTGGGAAAAACTTGAGAATGTGATTTCTATTCTATTTTACTAAAGTAGTTTATATTTGACATCCAGATGTCACATTGCTTGAAGCATGTACATTAGTTATAAAAGGCATTCCTTCTAATTTATACTCTAATAATAATTCATGTGTATTCCATTTTCTTTTCAATTTTGGGACATAATCAAAGTGGTAATCACCACAAAAAAATTGAAATAAATTTGGTTAATAGAGATATTTAATGGTACGTACATACTTGGTGTTAGGGGAAACAAGTTTAAAATTGCTAACATCTACTTAATAAAACCCTAATTTGTATCATGTGCATTTTTTTATTGGCCACTAAAAAAAGCTTACTTTCTTCAAAGTTAATCTACCATTCAAAACCAAAGCATCTACACTTAGAGGTACCTTACCTATAAAGATTTTTGTGTTGCCAAGATGATGGTTTGTCATCTACACTTGTCAAAAAGGTAAGTCGGTGGCAAAAAGATGATTGCATCTTTGTTCCCAACTCCAAAAGAAGCATGCTCTTGCAATTGTTTGGTACAAATTTCTTGCATGTGTGCCAAGCTTGTCACTTGTTTCTTTCAATTATTTGTTGTGTTCATCTTCTTTCCATTGTTTGATGATGCTTTTGGGTTTTTCAACCTTACAAGTCTCCATTTTTTCCTTGCAATATTGTCATGCAAAAACTTCCCAGCATAATTTTTACTCTTCTTTCCTTTCTGGCCTTGAACACCTATAGAATAGAACATGAATTTAGAAATGCATGAAACAAAACTGAACTTGAATATATTTGCAATTAAAGTTCAAAATACTTATTCACTAGGATTTATGTTTCCTTGGTTAGAATCAAATTCATCAACCATGATGTCATCATTTTTTTGTGATGCCATTTTGCTTATGTTGATTGTTGTTATGTGAAGGTACTGGGCATGAAGGTGTTATGTGAAAATGTTGTGTGAAATTGTTAAGTGAAAATGTCACAAGAAGGTGTTGTGCGAAGTTGTTGGATGCAACAATGTTGTGTGCAAGCTATTGCGTGATGGAATGTAAGCAAAAATGTTGATGGGAGCATGATGTGCATAATGAAAATTTTCTTAACTTTAGATTATCTTGTTTTTTTTCTGGCAAATATGTTACCACAAGCTTTTACAAAAAAATGTTAAAAAATATTGGTGTTAATTTAAAACTTAATGTTAATGTAACTCCAACTTTTAACACTTTTGTCACGTGTACATGCCATGTCATCGCTTGGTGTTAGGATAACATTAAGTGTAGACACAATGTATCATGCATTTTTTTAAACATTCACTTACCAGCACTTTAATTCCAAGTGTGTATGTACCATAGTAGAAACAAATTTAAGCATCCTTTTATATTGGCTATGTATTGGAACCTATTTTTAAAATCTAGCAGTTTATTCTTTTAAAAATTAAAAATCTAGTAAATTTATTTTGGCCATTTTTCCTTTAAAAGCCCTTTATGTGGATTGAAATCAGATTTTTTAGGTTGAAAATTTTTGAATATTTACCAAGAAAAAAATCACCACTTTGGTGGCTATAATCTGATGGATTAAATAGAATACTCTTGAAAAGAAAATTTACCAAAAATGTGTTCCTCATGAAATGGAATGGAAGAAATAGAATCCATCACTCAAAAACACAAAAAAAACCATAATGACATGGATTTTATAATGTGGAACTAGATTTAACCAATTTAGCAAGTTTTTTGAGTTTGGAATGTTATTTAGTCACAAATTTAGCTACATTCCATATTGGGTAATGTTTATTACCATGGGTGTAATGCCTTGCCCTTTGAGCAAAGTTTTAAATTGAGCAAATTCCCCCTTAACCCCCCGTCCCCCCCGTCCCC